>Ga0209328_10000390_pt1 | contig 10775 bp, 9 predicted proteins | sample JacPinW_OM3H0_M1_FD_187954 | JGI IMG/M metagenome (GOLD analysis project Ga0209328, IMG submission 187954) | Forest soil microbial communities from Algoma, Ontario, Canada - Jack Pine, Ontario site 1_JW_OM3H0_M1 (SPAdes) (version 2) | ecosystem: Environmental > Terrestrial > Soil > Boreal... | reverse complement strand
AGTTGTGTTTCAAAAGCCTCGACTGCCGCGCGCCCATTTGCGGCCACCACTGCGGAATAGCCGCGCTTCTCTAACAGGCGGACCGCGAGTACTTGATTCACTGCGTTATCTTCCGCCAACAATATCCTGAACACTTTCTCTTCGTGCAGGCTATGGCGGGTGACCAAGGGAAGGTCTGCCGCCTGTGCCTCTGCACCGAGTACCTGGCATATCGCGTCTAACAATTCGCGCTCCCGTATGGGCTTCTCAAGGTAGGCTGAAAATCCCAGTGCGCGACATCGAGCGCCGTCCCCAAGGTGCCCTGCGGAAGTGAGCATCATCACGACAGCATGCGTACGACTCGATTGCTTTTGGATTTGCTCAGCCAGTGCGAATCCGTCCGTCTCCGGCATGTGGCCATCCAATAAAATAAGCCGAAAGCCACGACCTTTCACCTCAGCTTGCGCTAGCGCCTCGAGAGCGTCGCAGGCATCTTCCACCGCCGTAGAAGCAAGGACGCAGAGTGGCAAAACAGAACGTAACCCGGAACGGCACCAGCAGGAACAAATAAAATCGCAGTTCCTGGTAAACGAAGTTAAATCGATTTAACGTGCACGCTGCCTGTGCGCGCATTAGAATGCCTTTTCTTCAGGAGGAGATAATGAAACAGGCTTTAATCGCAGTGCTTGCCACTTTGCTGCTAGCTGCTCACGACGCACGCGCCCAAACGAAGCTCTCCGCCAAATGGGAAGAGCTCAGCGCCGCTGATTTCAGGCGCGCCATCGAGCAATCCAAGGGCACCTGCCTTCTGCCCTTTGGCATCTTGGAAAAACACGGGCCACACCTTCCCTTAGGCACGGACTTGTTGAATGTACGATATGCCTCGCTGCACGCCGCGGAACAACAATATGCCCTGGTGTTTCCGGAATATTACTTTGGCCAGATTTTTGAAGCCAAACATGAACCCGGAACCATCGCCTACGGCAGAGAACTGCAGTTAAAACTGCTGCAGGAAACTGCCGATGAAATGGCGCGCAACGGGTGCAAGAAAATCCTGATCGTAAACGGTCATGGCGGAAACGAAAGCTTGCTGCCTTTCTTTGCGCAATCCCAACTGGAAAAGCCCCATGACTACGTTGTGTACGTCCAATGGGGACGTGACGAACCCAAGGGTGGACCGCAAAAGAAAGACGCGTTGGACATGCACGCCGGCCAATCGGAAACGTCCACTATGATGATTTCTCATCCCGACCTCGTCCATCTTGACCAAGCCACCAGTGAATCGGGCGCCGATCAGAAACGGGTTAACCTCCCAAAGGATGTGTATACAGGCATCTGGTGGTATGCGCGCTTTCCCAATCACTACTCTGGCGAAGGCGCGCTAGCCACCAAGGAACTCGGTGAATTTGAAATGAACGCGTGGATTAATGCGATCGCGGCGGCCATTCGCGCCGTCCAAGCCGACGATCAAAGCCTGCGGCTGCAAAACGAGTTTTACGAAAAAAGTAAGCATCCGCTCGACACAAGGCCGTAGTTTTACTGATTGTAAATTTATGGCCTCCAGTAAGCGACCACCATGACAATTGATTTCTCTTTTGGGCGGAGTTACTTGCGGCGCAGCTGCTCAATCCAACGAAACAGTGTTTGATCGAAGGGCGCTTCCACGTCCAGAAATTCGACGCCCATGCCGATACGCGGCTTGAAAACACGAACCACCGCCAGGGCTTCGACGACCTGCTCTTTGCGCGTCAGAGTTGCGCGAATCCGACATCCCACTTTGAAAGTCTTGCTAGCGCAAATAAAGGCGCCGGCGACGGAAAGATCGGAAGTTACGCCGCTAACGGTCACGCCACTCTCGAGATCAAGCAATTCAGCGTCGGCCGCAAATGGATAACGAATGGAATATCGCCGGTCGCGCACTGCGATCGAGCGCCACGGGCCAGTTGATGATGGTTCTTGCATGAAGATTACATTACTCACAGTAGTATGAGGTCTGCGCAACGAACACAGCCCCCGAAAACTCCTCGTTTACATAAATTGTCTCTTTAAACCGCGAACTATGGGCGACTTTTCCTAGCTTATCTTTGCGAAAGAGCTAATAGCTTGCCGTTGCGGCATCGTTTGTGCCCATGAATTCTGCGTTATTAGCCGCTACGACAAAGCGTCCAAGAGCCACCCAGTATGGGCACAAAACCCGATGCTATCCTGCCTTAGTACTTCTCTGTCTCAGGCGAAAACTACACATGCGCTCTGATGGGCTGCGACAAAGTGATCGTATAAATTTCCGAATGCCCGTAGAGGCTTCATGGTTCGGTAGCAACGGAACTACCTTCAAGCGCACCGCCACAACCATGCTGGTAAGCAAGAACGGTGGCGTTTTGAGGCTCACGGAGAGACTGGCTGCCGGCCAGGAACTGACACTTCGCCGTCAACAGGATGGTGACGTCTGGAAATCCGCGCGAGCGCGCGTGGTAGCGGAAATTGACCAGGATCCCGAAGGCTTTCTTTACGCCTTTCAAATTTTGGAGCCCCGCGCGGATTTCTGGGACATTCAATTTCCAGCTCTCAATAAAGCCGACGAAGCCATCGCGCGATTGTTGATGGAGTGTAGTTTTTGCGAGCGCCGCGAAGTTGTGTACCTAAACCCCTTAGAGCTTAAATCCTTCGAAATGCGCAAGTGCGTAGCCCGCGTTTGCAGCCAGTGCATAGCCCCGTCCATCTGGATTGAAGCGCAATCCGAAATCCCCGCGTCGACTGTGGAAGGTTACGTCGCAAACATTGATCAACACGTTGTTCCGCGGCGGAAACGCGCGCGCGTTAAGGCGCGTGTGCTGGCATGCATTCGCCGGCGAGGCTTTGACGAAGAAATTGCGGTGTGTGAGGACTTATCCAAGGGTGGACTCAGTTTCCGCAGCCGTAATCAATATGTGGAGGGTTCTCGCGTGGAGGTTGCCGTACCGTTTACTCCCGGGAGCGGCGCCATTTTTGTGCCCGTTCGAATCGTATTTTCCGTGGCGCTGCCCAGTGCGGGCCTCTTCAAACACGGAGCGGCATACGTAAAATCGTTGTCCGGGTAACTGAACGATTTGATATCTCGGTTAAAAATTAAATAAATTGCGCCGCGACTCATTGAAGCTAGGCAGGAAATTTAAATCCACGTTGCGGAAATTGGCGCTTCCACAGAAACAATAGTTAGTCCAGAACGGCGGCGGATTCCCGTTCGCGACGGCGGCGATGCAGGTAATGCATCGCAATATTCAAATAAACCTCCCCGCAGGGTGTTTCCAACCCCAGGACCATTGCTTCGGTATCGACGGTGCTTGAAAGGCCGGTTTCGTTCGCATGAATCTCTGGCGGAAACACCTTGAAGCGAAATCCCTGGTCATTTAGCAGAGTGACGGAATTTCCGATAACCATATTCGCCAGCTCGCAAACGGTCTCGCGCACCAATTGCTCGCTTGCAGGAAGCTCTGTACCCGCAAGGTGGCTGGCCACCTTTACGGCCACTTCCGGTGAGAGATCGAGGATTACTCGGCCTTCGATGTCGCCTTTGATGGCAATCAGCGCGGCCACACCCTTACGGCGATACGTATCTTCATCCATGGTGAGATCGAGTATTTTCGCGGATGATTGAAGCAATTCGGAAAATACCGCGTCTGCCGCATTGATGAAAGGCTGAATCAGTTCCATTCTCATGCGTGTTCTCCCGCCAGTACTGCGGGCGCGCCAGCCGCAGCCGGGTCATCACTCAAAACGTAGCGCAGGATTTCGTACAGCACCTCTGGTTTTACCGGCTTCTGCACGAAATGTTTGGCGCCCTTTTGCAAAGCGGCCAGGATATTTTCCTGGTAGCCGACCGAGGAAACCATGACGATGCGTGCGTCGCTGTGCTGTCCAACGATGCGCTCCACAGCTTCAATGCCTTCCATCTGCGGCATGGTGATGTCCATCAAAACGATATCTGGCTTGGTACGGTTGAACTCCGCGATGGCCGTCAGTCCATCGCCAGCCTCGCCAGCCACTTCGCCGCCGAAAGTCTCAATCATCTTGATGAGATTCTTGCGCGCGAATACGGAGTCGTCTACCACCAGGTAGCGTACGGATTTATTGTCTTTGCGATGAAGGGCGGCGAATTGTGCCATAAGAGTCTCCTTGAGCCGGGACCGTGTCAGTTCCGATGAGAAACGGAAGTGGTCTCGGCTTTTTCCAACTTATCTTTTTCCTTTTTTTCTGAATTCGTTTTTTCCGTGCCGTACTGGCTCGACAAATACGCGGCTAAACCGTCGAGCGGTACAATCCTGTTGGCGTAGCCTTTCGCAATAGCGGCCCGCGGCATGCCGCTCACTACACAGCTTTCTTCGCTCTGCGCGATGGTCATTCCGCCGGCGGCCTTGATGGCACCCAGCCCCGCAGCTCCGTCGTCGCCCATTCCGGTCATCAACACTCCGACGCTGGTAAGGCCAAATTCCTGGGCCACGGAATGAAACAGCACATCCACGGAAGGCCGATGACCATTCACCGGCGCTGCATCGTTCAAAACCACCATGTCTCCCCGAGGCATCCGGCGAACCATCATGTGGCGATTTCCCGGGCACAAAAGTACGCGTCCTGCCAAAAGAAGATCACCGGAACGCGCCTCGTGAACATCCAACGCCGAGCATTCGTCCAAACGTCGTGCGAACATCTCCGTGAATCCCTCCGGCATATGCTGTACGATCAAAATAGAAGATGGAAAATCAGCGGGAAGCTCCGAAAGCATGAACTGCAATGCGTTTGGCCCGCCGGTGGAAATCCCAATAGCGATGATTCGATTGGGCGGCACCGCGACCCCGGGCTTTTTTTTCAAACCCACTGGTGATTCCATGATCACGGCTTGCGGCAAACGATGAGCTGAAGCTCGCTTGGCGACCTTGATTTTCTCTATAAGCTGATCGGCGATGGCGTCCAAATGGCCGACGGCCGCGTCTTGCGGCTTGGCGACGAAATCGACTGCGCCCAAGGCCAACGCCTTAAACGTTGAGTAGGCCCCCTCTTTCGAATGCGTGCTGAATAAAATTACCGGCACCGGCGCGCTCTTCATGATCAGCCGCAGGGTTTCCATACCATCCATGCGCGGCATTTCCAGATCAAGGGTTACCACGTCAGGGCGCAGCTCTTCGATTTTCTTGAGCGCGAAGGCGCCGTCCATAGCGGTTCCCACCACTTCGATCGCCGCATCACGCGTCAAAATCGCCGGGATGAGTTTGCGCATCAACGCGGAATCGTCCACGACTAGAACTTTGATTCGTTCGCTCATGCGATTGCTTCCATGGGAAGGGCCTTTGAGAATCGAGATACCACCGCGGGCACGTTCAAAATCAGCACGACGGTCCCATCGCCGAGGATGGAAGCGCCGCTTACCAGATCGCTGGACACAATGTCGCTAGGCAGCGCCTTGATTACCAATTCTTCTTCGCCCACCAAAGAATCGACGAGCAGGCCAAAACGCTTTTCCGCCGCACCAATCACGATTACGAAACGGGTTTTCTTTGTTGGAGAAGCCGGCGAAGCAGCCACCGCGTGGATGTGATCCAGTCGATTTAATCGCACAAGTGTCAACAACTGTTCACGAAGGCGCAAAATTTCCCGTTGATCCACCATATGAATCTCTTCTTCGCGAATGCGCGTGATTTCCACCACGGAGGACAACGGAACAGCAAACAGTCGCCCGCCAACACGAAACAACAATGTCTGAATGCTGGCCAGGGTCAACGGCGCGCGCAGCTGAATGGTCGTTCCTTTGCCAAGTTGTGTGCTCACGTGCACGGTGCCCTTGAGCTTGCCCATAGCCGAGCGAACCACATCCATTCCAACGCCGCGGCCGGACACTTCTGTAACCGCTGGAGCAGTACTGAAGCCGGGCTCAAAAATCAGATTCAGAACTTCCTGCTCGCTAAGGCGTATCGCTTCGTCCTGTTTGAGAATTGCTTTTTCGACCGCTTGGGCCCGCAGTTTGTTGGTATCCACGCCCCGGCCATCGTCGCGTACTTCGATGACCACTTGTGCGCCCTGGTGATAGGCGTTCAGAAAAACGGTTCCGCGTGCTGGCTTGCCCGCAGCCACGCGTTCATCGACTGGATCGATGCCATGATCAACAGCATTGCGAACCAGATGCATCAAAGGCTCGGCTAGTGAATCGAGAATGCCTTTATCGAGATCGGTATTTTGCCCAGCAACTTGCAGGGCCACGTCCTTGCCACACTGTTTCGCGACGTCTCGCACAACACGCGGGAAACGCCGAAACAGTTGCTCGATGGGAACCATGCGAATCTTCAGCACACATTTGTGCAATTCATCGAGAACTCGCGTTTGAAACGCCATCGCGTCCGCTAGTTTCGTTCTCACCGGATCGCGGGCGTGATTCTTGTCGAATTCGGCCAGCGTGCGATTGAGCATCGATCTTCCGATAATCAGTTCTCCGACCAAATTCATTACTGCGTCAATTCTCGCGGCGTCGACTCGCAAGGACGTTTCCGTTATCGCCGTTACCGCGGTGCCGATCGCATTTCCGGCTCCGAGAGACGGATCCTCGGGATGCTCAGCATGCGCGAGATTCGCCTGCACCTCCAGGAGGTCATCTAGCAATTCATGCTCGACGGTCTCGGCTGCGCGCTCGATGCGCACCTCCGATACGATCGCAGGAATGCGGCAGCGTTGCGCCATGACTTCTGCCGTGAGGTTCGTGGCTAACGCCGCTTCGACGACTTCCACGGTCGCCGCGGCGATATTATCTTCCGGGCGCAGCGCAATGACCGTTCCGCTTCCATGAAGCACATTGCGAATCAATTGAAACGCTGCCGCGCGCATTAAGCTCTTTGGATCCACACGCAACGCCAGGTTATAAACCGATTCGCCGCGGTGCACCGCCTCCGAGATCATCAGCTGCTCGTATTCGGTCCACGCGAACTTCGTTGCGATTTGAGAGCCATGGACCTCTTGCGCATTTAGGTCTTTTTTAGAAGCCGGACCCTCCAGCAGGTCCTTAATCATCTTTTGCAGGTGCATTCCGGACGGCGGCTCGGCACTACGCTCGTAGGCAAATAGCATCGCGCCAAAGATGTCCGCGGCGGACAGCACGATTTCTGCAATCCCGGCTCCCCGCGAGAGCACTACCTCGGGTGTTAGCACCTCTTCCAATGCATGAGCCAGTTCGCTCAATTGGGCAAAACCGCAGGCCGCGGCATCGCCCTTCAGTGTGTGGACCGCGCGGCGAACTCCGCGAAGAACTTCTTCATCGCCCGGCTGCGTTTCCAGTTGCAGTCCGCCCTCGTTAAGGGCTTGCAGCAATTCATAAGCGCTTTCGAAAAAAAGCGCACGCAGTTCAGCGCCGCGATCTTCAGGCTGCCGGCTCATGTGCGGGGCTCCAGGCGCAGGTACGCGGTGCCGTTATTTTCGTGCACCATTTTAAATTTTTGCGTCAGGCCAAACAGGCTCTCGGCGTGTCCTACGAACAGGTAGCCGCCCGGATTAAGGCAATTCCAGAACTTGTCGATGAGCCGCTTCTGTTCTGCTTCGTCGAAATAGATCATCACGTTGCGGCACAAAATGATGTCGTTACGGCGTGGAAGAAATTCCGTTTTCAAGTTGTGAAAATCGAACTGCACCAGGTCTTTCAATTGCTGCTTGACGGCGTACTTATCTCCAACTTTTTCGAAATAGCGCAGCCGGCAGGTGTAATCGACAGGCTCCATCTGTGGCTCGGTATATTTGCCTTCCTGACCAGTACGCAAACTTGCATAGCTAATATCCGAGGCCACAATTTCCAATTTCCAGGGAGGCGGAATCAGCGGCTTGGGTGTAGGCATCTCGAAAGGCAGCGGATTTCGAAGATAGTAATAAGCCAGGGCATCAGCAATTAGAATTGCCACCGAGTATGGTTCCTGCCCGGCGCTACATCCTGCGCTCCATACGCGAATATGAAAATCGCGGCGGTCCTGCTTGCGGCGGAGAATCTCTTCGAGTACGGATTTTTGCAGCAAATCCAGTTGTGGCCGGTTACGAAAGAAACTGGTTTCGTTGACGGTAAGGTTTTCAAGTAGCAGCGCCAATTCCGGGCGTCCTTCGCGGCTCGTCAAAAGGCGGTAATAGGAATAAAAGGAATCGAGCTGGCAAACTTTCAGGCGCCTTTGCAACCGGTCTTTTAAGAAGTGCGAGCGGCGTTCATCGAAAAACATGCCGCATTCCTGGTACACCAGGGTTTGCAACAGTTTCAATTCAGGTTCCGTAAGTTGGACCGGGGGTGCGGCGATCGTTCCCATTTTCGGCTAAGCAGCCTTTCCCAAACGCCTTCGTGGCTTTGACCAATAAATTACTTCGACGACATTGCCAGCGATTCTGCAGCTGCTTCAAGACTTCGCAAGTCGCGTCGGTACATCAACTTTGTGATGTCCAGCAGAATGATTAAGCGACCTTTCAACTTACCCACTCCCGTGACGTAACCCGATTCGCCGTCGGCGAAAACCGAGCCTGGCGGCTCGATATCCGCGGGCGGAATTTTCAAAACTTCAGACGCCGCATTCACGATCAGCCCGATCAGCTTGTTATCGATCTCCACTACTAGAATCCGATTTTTCTTATCCGCGACGGTGTACACCTGCCCGAATCTTTTGCGCAGGTCCATCACCGGAATAATTTTCCCCCGCAGGTTGATAACCCCTTCAATAATGTCCGGCGCGCTCGGTACCGCGGTAATTTCAGGAACGCGCACGATTTCACGCACCGCGGAGATACGTACTCCGTACGTTTCGTTACCGATGCGAAATCCTACAACCTGCAGATCTTTTTCCATCCCGTTGTCTCCAGCGCCTCAGGGACGAGCCAGTTCGGCGTATTCGAATTCTTCCGAACCCCGCGAGGATTCCCCGGACCGTCGCGCTCCTGGCGTTTCGCTCCGGCGTCCCTTGGTGTGCACAGAACGATCCAGAACAAACCGATCCATGCTGTCGAGCAAGTTGCGCGAGAGTTTGAGCATTTGCTCGGCGGCTGCGGAAAGCTCCGTTGAGCTGGACGCCGACTGCTGCACCAGTTCGCGCATTTTATCCATGGCGCGAACGACCGCTTGGGCGCCCGAAGCTTGTTCCTCCACCGCGGAGTTGATTTCCTGAGTAATCTCCGTCAGTCGGCTTGTGGCCTTGGCGATTTGTGACGAGCCGACAGACTGTTCGTTCGTGGCTGCGCCAATTTCCTGAGAGAACTTATAAACTTCAGTGACCACATTTTCGATTTTGTGCAAAGCCGCGCCAAGATCGTTGCCCAGGCTTAGGCCTTCTTCCACGATGCGCGTGCTGCGCTCCATATTTTCAACGGCCTGGCGCGCTTCACGTTGAATACTTTGAATCAGGTCAGCGATTTCCTTCGTGGATTGCGTGGATTTTTCCGCCAGCTTTCGAACTTCGTCGGCTACCACGGCGAAACCCAAACCGTGTTCGCCGGCACGCGCTGCTTCGATGGCTGCGTTTAGAGCCAGCAAATTAGTCTGTTCGGCGAGGTCGTCGATAACTTCGATGATTTTCCCGATGTCATCGGCGCGATGGCCCAATATGTTGATTATTTCCGCGGAAGATTGAATTGCGTGATTGGTGCGGTTCAGTCCGTCGGTAGCCTTCTCCATGGTTTGAATGCCAGTAACGACTTCTTCGCGAGAACGGTTGGCGATATCTAGAAGCACTTTCGCGGTATCGGCCACCCGTTGGATGGAGGTCACCATCTGATCGATGGACGCAGAGGTCTCCGCAACGCTGGACGCCTGCACCTGCGTATTTTTCACCACGTTCTGCACGTTGATGCTCATTTCGTGCATCGTGCTTGTCACTTCTTCAATCGCCGAAGAAGCTTGCACGCTGACCTTCGCGGACTCATCGGCAGCCCCGGCCACCTGATTCGAACCGGCAGAGACCTGTCCCGCGGAATCTCGCGTGGTGCGCACCAGATCCTGAAGCCCATGCGACATGCGCGAGAAAGCATTGCCCAACGTGTCGCGCTTCGAGCGCGGCGCAACCTCGATGGTCAAGTCTCCTTCGGCAACCGCCATTGATACGCTCGCCATTTCTTTCAGGTACGCCACCATATTGTTAAAAGTGGTAGCTAGGGCCCCGATCTCGTCGGTGCGATGAATGTCAATGTTTTGATTGAGGTCACCGGAATCAGCAATTTCTCTGGCCACGGTAATCAAATGCGTCAGCGGATCGGTAATGGATTTCGCGGTGTAATAGGCGATCAGCAATCCCAACAACATTGCGAAGAGCGTGCCGCCTGCAGTAGCTGCGGTGCTCGCGCTGCTGGCCACGCCAGCAGACTTGGAAGTTTCGTCCAGTGATTTGCTGATGTCGTCATTGGTACGATCCAGAACCACGGACGATTTGGTAAGCCATGAACTAGGATCCTTCTGCAAATAGAAAATCTGGAGGTCTGAGACCGTGGCATCACCGGCATCCACCTGGTGACGCTTGGCCAGCAGAGGTTTCGCAAAATTGTCGGCCCAGCCTGCTTCGGTGCTTTCCACCTGCGTGAGTGCGGACTTCAGGTTATCGGACCCTCCCTGAGCTTGCCCACGCTTGATGGCGTCGGCGATGTCCACCAGACCTTTGTTCACTTTTTCTTCATCGCGGGGGTCCCCGCTCAGAAGATAATTATTTAAGTTCAGGCGATTTAGCATGATCTGGTAACGCACCGACTCAATGGTGCGAACGTTTTCGAGAGCCGCAGAGGCGTCCAGGCGCGCCGAACGCTCACGCAATCCAGCGAAGAGATTGACGACG
>Ga0209328_10000389_pt1 | contig 10776 bp, 9 predicted proteins | sample JacPinW_OM3H0_M1_FD_187954 | JGI IMG/M metagenome (GOLD analysis project Ga0209328, IMG submission 187954) | Forest soil microbial communities from Algoma, Ontario, Canada - Jack Pine, Ontario site 1_JW_OM3H0_M1 (SPAdes) (version 2) | ecosystem: Environmental > Terrestrial > Soil > Boreal... | reverse complement strand
TTTTCTCCGTGCTTTCGTCCGGCCTGCTGGTGAAAGGACTTCAAGAAGATCGACCGCGAGATTGGTTTTTTTACGTTCTAACGATGTTCCTAAACTTTGCTTCCCACCTCAACAGTGGCTTTGTCTTTGCCTCCCACCTGCTGGTGGGTGCGATTGCGCTCTTCGTGGTAAAGCGTTACGGGGCATCACCACTGCCACTGGGACGCCGCCTGGCCACTGTTTTCACGGTGACGTGCGTCCTCGTCTTCAATCTCTATATTACGATCGTTCCGCAAGTTTATGTCTATTCGAAAAACGTTTACAGTGATCCAGCGACAGGCTTCTCTCCGCTTTCCCTTGAGTTCCTGCACGAGCTAGTTCGCGGCCTTTCAGCTGGTTTTGGAGCTGGCCGCCTTTTAGCAATAGTTCCGCTCCTGTTTGCCGCCGCAGTGGGGTTTGTTGTTCTTCTCAGACGGCAATGGGCACTCACGCTCGCGTTAGCGCTGCCGGGGTTTTTGACTGCTGTCTTTCTATTTGCGCAAGGCTTGAATTTCTCCCCGCGATTCTTTCTGCTTGGGTTACCGCTTGCCATGCTCGTGGCGGTGCAGGGCATTTATAGTGTTGTAGCTTTGCTCTCGGAAAAACTGGGCGTTACGTCGCGGCTCTACACAGCACGAGTCGCCACCATGCTGGTCCTAATCGGCGTGTCGATTTCGCTTGTTTCGCTCAGGCGGTACTACTCAGTGCCTAAACAAGCTTATCGCCCATCGCTCCATTACATCGAAACAGAGCGTCAAACAGACCAGCCCATCATCGCGGTTCATCTAATGGAAGCGGGATATCGATTTTACGCTCCCAAGTTCGGCCTGAAGGAAGATCAGGACTGGTTTCCCGTTCGCTCAGTCGCGTCGCTGGATTCGGTCTTAGCCACGCACAACGGGCGGCCTGCTATCATCGTGACGACCTTCCGACGTGCCCTGCGCATTAGTCATCCAGATCTTCTTGCGCGTATTTCAAGTGGTTGGACGCTAGTTCGCACCTTTCCCGCTACGATCGGCGACGGTGAAATTTCGGTATGGAAGCCGCGCCCTCCGGGCGGCGAATGAGTTTCACATGGAGACTGGGACCGTGCCTATTATGGCGGTGTTGTTAGTCGTCGCGTCAATCCTCTGATTTTCGATATCAGACCTGCGGAAAGATCGAACCGCAAGGTCTTTGGTAAAGCGAACCACAAACAAGCCAAAAAAGCTATTGCCGTTAGCAGCCGAGCTGTCAGACCAGGAAGTGTCATTTCGGGAGTTAGTCGACCTAAGACTGCAATCACCAGGAAACCTAAGAGGACGAAGCCTACGAACGGCGGCATAGATTTAAAGATCGACACTCCGTGCTTCGAGCGCAGCCGAATCACGCTGAGAACCGCGATGATGATCGCGCCGGCTATAAATGCACCCGCCGTCCCGATCAAACCAAACAAATGTATCCACCAAATACAAAGCGCGGTGGCAGCCAGGTTTCCTAACACGGTAATAACGCCGCACGCTCTGATGTCATCCAGGCCGATGAGCAGTTGCTGATAAACCTGGCATAGCTGGTAGAGACACTGCCAGGCAACAAACCATGAAAGTAGGACCGCGGCAGGGATAAACCGATTCGAAAAAAGTAAGCGCAGAACTAATTCAGGAAAAAGCAAAACCGGCAACGCGCTCAGGCAAAACACAAAGATGAGTCGGGGAAGAAATTTACCAGCCACTTCGATCTTTTCTGATGAGGGAATGGCGCGATTTACATAGGGCGCGAAATAGAGCGTGTTGGTGGGGCCAAGAACCGCGCCAATCGACAAAGAAGTCGCCAAACCTGCCTGAAGAAGACCAGCCGCCTCTTCGCTTAGATAAGTGATCGACTCATATCTCGCCAGCAGCATCAAACCTGAGTACGAACAAACAGCAACGTAGGTAGCGATCGCCGTTTCGATGATGGCTCTGTTCCCTTTCAATTTTGGGACAAGCGTAACCGGCCGATCGAACAACGGCCAATTCAGCTTCACTCGCGCGAAGATCAGCATTCCCAGAATAAGCGCAGTGAACGCTGGCACTGAAATGAGATAAATCCCTACTATCCCGCCAAGCAGGCATCCCACCCCGCCAAAGAGCATCAAAACGAAGCTGGATAGTACGACTAGAAGAACTGATTGGACCGCTTTCTGTCGAGCGGCCATGACGTTCCCAAGGAAAATAAGCAACATCGTGGCTGGAATCGCTACGAGCGCGATCAATACTGGTTGCCGGTACTTTACGAGTTGCGGGTCGAATTTTGCCAGATTGCCCGGAATGAGAGCGATGGCAACGAGTGTTGCGATCAGTGCCAGGACGGTTATTGCCTGAAGAAAAGACGCATAGGATTTCCGGAACTGTTCTTCGCCGAGCGAATGGTCGCGAGACAGAAACTTGAGAGCCGTGAAGGGCAGACTGAGGTTGGAAAATTGGGAGACCGAGACGACCAACTGATCGATCGTCGCCACAACACCAAAGCCTGCCGGACCCAGCAAGACGGCAAAAACCTTTGCTCGAGCGGTATTAATCAGGAGACCAATCACCTGAGCGAACCCGATCGAAAAAATCGTTCGCAACATGGCAAAGACCTTGGCTACGTGATTTTTCTAAGAAAGCGGGCGGGGACACCGGCCCAGATTTCATTCTCCGGCACTGATCTTGAAACAACACTTCCCGCTCCAATGATCGAGTTGTTCCCGATGGAGATTCCCGGTAGCAAGATACAGCCAGCGCCGATCCAGCAGTTTGAGCCAATCGTTACGCCAGTCTTATCTTCCACCCATTCACAACGCAGATAAATCTTATTAGGACCAATCGAATGGCTCGATGCCACAACGACGCTCCCTTGGCCGATGCCGGAATTAACGCCGATAGAAATGACGCCGCCGGCGGCACGGATACAACAGCCGGCCGTTACAATTGCGCCGCTTCGTAGAATTAGTTTCCCGGCAACCGAACTCCGAGGTGAGCGAGAATAAGCGACAATTTCCGTGAAGGGTCCAATCGAGACGCCAGTTTCAATCTCAATGGCATCGAGAGTATCAAAGTGCCAAATGCTTGGCCTTTGAATACAAACTCCCGGAAACCGTAATAACACGAGACAGATTTTGATCTCCCTTTTTAACTGATCGGCCCATGAAGAGACAAGATTGACCAAGCCCCTTAGTAGTTTCACAAAGAACGCCCTTTCTGGAATGACTCTATTGTCCGCCTCAACCCTTCATCCAAACCAATGGAAGGCTCCCACTTAAGCAGTCGTTTCGCTTTCTCGACCGAGCAGTAGAGATGCTCTACGTGCCCTGGCTGCAATTCCCGGTCTTTGGTGAAACGGATATTGGCGCCCACACTGCCGATGATTTTGGCAGCGACATCCGCCATCACATATTCTCGGCCCGATCCAATGTTGATGATTTCACCTGTCGTCAACGGTACTTCCAATAAGAGAACGAGCGCGTCGACAAGATCATCTATATAAAGAAGGTCTCGCCCTTGGTTTCCGGACGCGATGCCAAAATCGCGCCCTTGAAGGCAGTGCTCGATCAACGCCGGAATGAAGAAGGTCGACGATTGCGCGGGACCGTAAATCAGAGCTGGTCGAACGGTCAGCGCGCGATAGTTCAAATGTGGAGCGAGCATCTGGAGATAATGTGTAACGGTGACCTGGCTTGCCGAATAAGGCGAGACAGGTTGTTCGCGTTGGGATTCAACGTAGGGCACTGGGCCTCGGCCGTACTCCTCCAGCCCACCCAGGCGAATAAGAAGAGCGAGGTCGGGCAAGTGCGCATTTTTGGCGGCGACCAAGAGATTAAGCGAGGAGCGGATATTGCGATCGATACTTTCCTTAACGCCGGCGAGCGCGGAATCAAAGTGCCTAAGGCTGGAATCGTCCGCGAGATGAAAAATGATTTCCGGCTTTACGGACGCAAGCACTTCTTTCAGGCCCTCGACGTTCAAGAGGTCGCATTTCCAAAGCTTTACCGTTCTTAGATCTTCGATCCGACTCAAGTTGCCGGCCGGTCGATGGAGCACATGGACTTCGTGTCCCTCAGCAACAAGCCGACGCGCCAGGTGGGATCCGATGAAACCCGCGCCTCCGGTTAGTAGAATTCTTTTGCAGGTTTTTGTCGGTTCCACGTCAAAGCGGCGAGCTATTCAATAATCGCCGGTTTTGGAATTGGCAGAATAAATTTCCCCCCGCGCTTTCGATACTCGCTTTGCTGCTCAATAATCTCGTCGGCAAAATTCCAGGCGAGGAGAAGCAGATAATCTGGTTGAGTCTCCGCAATTTTCGAGGGCGGTACCACCGGAATGTGCATGCCGGGGGAAAAGAGTCCGTGCTTCAACTCATTGCGGTCAACTAGGTAGGGAAGGATTTCGGGACCGATACCGTAGTAGTTGAGAAGAGTGTTGCCTTTGGCAGGAGCACCATAGCCAGCGATCGTCTTGCCTTGCGACCGCAGGTCCGAGAGGAGCGCGAGCAATTCAGCACGGTTATTTTCTACGCGTTTGGCAAACGTGATGTGAGTTTGCTTCGAGAAAAGATCGGCTTCCTCTTCGTTTCGCAGCCACTCGGCTACGACTGGCTCAATCGCGCGCCGGCCGCCTTGTCGTCGAGCGTAGACGCGCATCGATCCACCGTGGATGGGCAACCGCTCGATCGAGAAAATTTCGAGGTCGAAGAAGCGGTAAAGTTCGGCCAGGGAACGCACCGTAAATTCGGAAACATGTTCGTGATAAATCGTATCGAATTCATTTTTCTCGATTAGGTCCAGCGCGTGTGGCACTTCGACAACGAAGATTCCATCTCGTCCGAGCACGAGATTGATGCCTCCCATGAAATCGTGAAGATCAGCTATGTGATTGAGCGTGTTCGTTGTGACGATGACGGCGGCGCCGGGATACTGCTGCGCGACGATTTTTCCCGTTCGGATTCCGAAATATTCTCCAACGATGTCGATCCCCTTTTTCCGGACGCGTTCAGTCAGATTATCCGCCGGGTCGATGCCGAGAACGCGGACGCCTTTTTCTTTACAATAGCCGAGGAAGAGCCCGTTGTTGCAGCCGATATCGATGATCAGATCGTCCTGGGAAGACGCATAAAGACGCACCATTTTCTCGGCCAATCTTTCAAAGTGAGCGAACATCGTTGTCGCGCCACTAGGCACGTAAACGTAGTTGCGAAAAAAGTTCGCGGGGACATTGTCCGGCACTTGAATCAGTCCGCAATCGAGGCAGACATGAATGTTCAACGGGAACTTGACTTCCGGGTTCGCCACCTCGCTGGCACGCAAAAATCCGTTCGCCGGTGGATGATCGCCCAGCGGCAGGTTCAGAAACAGGTTGGTGCCTTTGCACGCTCTGCAGCCAGTCATCCTCTCCATGGGCGTTTTTAGCGCACGCTGGCGGTTTGGAGCCTTAGTAGGCTGGGGTTCCTAAAAAAGACCGCGAATGCCTCGATTATGTAATCGATCATCTCGTCGGTAAGTCCCGGATACACTCCCACCCAGAATGAATTGTTCATGATTAAGTCGGTATTGACGAGGTCGCCTATGACTCGGTGGGGGATATTAACGTAGGCTGGTTGTCGCAGCAGGTTTCCGGCGAACAGGAGCCGCGTGCCAATTTTGCGCTGTTCCAAGCTCTTGATCAGTTCGTTCCGTGGAAACGGCGCGCCCGGCCGAATCGTGATCAAGAATCCAAACCAACTGGGATCGCTCTCTTTTGTCGCCTCTGGTAAAATGAGGCACTCCTGAAAAGGTTCCAAGCCCTCCCTTAGACGTTGCCAGTTGCGCTTGCGAGTTTTAATAAAGTCGGGGAGTTTGCGCAATTGGGATACGCCCACTGCGGCCTGCATGTCGGTTAACTTCAGGTTATAACCGATGTGGGAATAGATGTATTTGTGATCGTAATGGGCGGGCAAGTTACCAAGCTGCCAATTGAATCGTTTATTACAGGTGTTGTCCTTACCCGGAGCGCACCAACAATCGCGCCCCCAATCTCGAAACGATTCGACGGCTCGCCGTATTTGCGGGTTCCGAGTCACGACGCATCCGCCTTCGCCCATGGTAATGTGGTGCGCGGGATAGAAGCTAAAGGTAGCAACATCGCCAAAAGTGGACGTGAGCTGCCCGCGATAGGTCGAGCCCAGCGCGTCACAATTGTCTTCCACGAGCCAAAGGTTGTGGTTGCGGCAAAATTCGACGATGACATCCAGATTGATTGGATTACCCAGAGTATGCGCGAACATGACCGCCCGTGTCTTCTTGCTTAAAGCTAATTTAAGCTGCGCGACGTCTACATTGTAACTCGGAAGATCGACATCGATGAAGACTGGCACACAACCATTTTGCAGGATCGGATTTACCGTAGTCGGAAAGCCTGCGGCCACCGTGATCACTTCGTCGCCCGGTATGAGCCTGCGCTCGCCCATTAGTTCGGAGGTCAGTGCGGTAAGGGCCAGCAGATTCGCGGAGGAGCCCGAGTTACAGAGAACCGCGTGGGGAAGACCGAGGAACTTGCAGAATTCTTTCTTGAACTCTTCGGCGAACCGGCCGCTGGTCAGCCAGAAGTCAAGTGATGAGTCTACCAGAGACACCATGTCTTCGGCATCAAAGACTCTGCCGGAGACCGGGATTTTCGATTCACCGGGCACGAACTTCGCCGGCGCATGATGAGTTTCGTGGAATTGAGCGACTAACTCCAGGATTTGGCGCTTTAGATTATTTTCCACAGCAAACAATCCCTTAAGAATCTTGTGACGCAAGAAAGGCAAGGTACCAATCCCGGGTCTTCGTCAAACCTTCGTCCAAGGTAAATCTTGGCCGCCAGCCAACGAGTTTTTTAACCTTACTGGCGTCGAGAGATTGTTTCGCAATCTCTCCGGTAGCAACGTTCTGAATTACGGGCTCAAGGTCCTCGCGTCCCATAAGTTTGCGGATGGCTGCGACGATCTCGAGAACAGACATCGGTGTTTCATTACTAAAATTAAATGCCTGTCCACTGACCGCAGGATCCTCCAATTTCTCGGCCAAGCGCAAATACCCCTCGGCCACATCCTCCACGTAGATATAGTCGCGGACAGGCGTGCCATCGCTTCGGATCAACGGCTGCTTGTTCTGAGCAAGACTAATTATAGTACCTGGGACGATGCGGTTTAGATTCCAATCGCCGCCGCCATAGACGTTGCCAAAGCGTGTTATAGCTAGCGGCAGATGGTAGCTATGAATGTAAGATTGAGCGAGCAAATCGGCACAGCTTTTTGAGACCTCGTAGCTGTGCCGCCCTTCCAGAGGCGCCGTCTCGGTGTAGGGCAAGATTTTTTGCGTCCCATATGCCTTGTCCGTCGATGCTATTACCACCCGGTTGACCAGCTTTGAATGGATCCGACAGGCTTCGAGAAGATTGTAGGTCCCGCGAATATTGCTCTCAAAAGTCTTGAGCGGATAACGCTGCGCAACTTCTACCTGCGTTTGTGCCCCGAGATGGAACACTGTATCGACCCGATACAAATTGATCGCGTGTTCCAATGTCTCGAAATCTTCGAGATTTCCGTAAGTAATCGCGACTTTGTGGATATCGCCGCTACGCGAGATTTCCGCGTGCGGGTTAATGTCTTTGACCAGCAGAACAACTTGGGCGCGAAAGCCGAGCAACTTTTTGACCAACCAGGAGCCGACAAGCCCCGTCCCGCCCGTGACAAAGACGCTCCGTCCATTCCAAAATGTGGCGCCGCCTTTCTCGATCATGACCAGATTTTCCACGGCGGCTTCCCTGCCTGCCAGAGTTCATTCAAATAACGAACATCGCGCACCGTATCCATGCATTGCCAGAATCCTTCGTGCCGATAAACGGCCAGCTGACCCTCGAGAGCCAGGCGCTCCAAAGTGTGGACTTCAAAGCTGGTCTGATCAGAATCGATGTAATCGAGCACTCCCGGTTCGAGGATAAAGAATCCGCCATTAATCCAGCCTTCTCCGATTTGCGGTTTCTCGAAAAATTTGCTCACCAAATCCCCTTTAAATTGGAGACCGCCGAAGCGCGCCGGAGGCCGGACAGCGGTAATTGTCGCGAGCCGGCCCATCTTCTTGTGAAAAGTAAGCGCGGCGGGAATATCGACATTAGCGACCCCGTCGCCATAGGTCATCATGAACGTTTCGTGATTCAGCAGTTCACTCAACCGTTTCAACCGTCCGCCAGTGAATGTATTCATCCCAGTGTCGACCAGGTGGACGCGCCAGTCTTCCCGTGAGACGTCGCGGACTTTCACCTGCCCATCCTTGAGATCGACCGTTAGGTCGTTGTTCAGCCGATAATAATCTACAAAGTAATCCTTGATCGACTCGCCTTTGTAACCCAGCGCCACGACAAATTCGCGGAAGCCGTAGAACGCATAAATGTTCATGATGTGCCAGAGGACCGGGCGCTCTCCTACTTCAATCAACGGTTTAGGTTTTACCGCCGTTTCTTCTGCGATGCGTGTTCCCGCGCCGCCAGCCAGAATAACTGTTTTCATTAGGACAATCCGTTCGTCGCCGCAGCTCGAATCACATCCAGCGTATGGCGCGTCGTATCCTCCCAAGTAATGGCGCTTCCGCGCTTTCGAGCCAGTTGCTTAAGTTCCTGCCTGAGACCTTCATTCAATAGCACTTCTTCCAAAGCATGTTGCAATGCTTCCACCCTAGGCTCATCAACCATATAAGCATACCCGCGGGCGACGTCGCCCAGACCGCCACGATTGGCCGCAATCGTAGCCACACCGCAAGCGAGCGCTTCAATCGTTGTCATCGACCAGCCTTCAAACCAGGAAGGATGAACGAAAAGTTCCGCTCCGTTGTAGACCCGGACCAGTTCCTCATGCCGCGTGAAGTTGCCGTCATGCTGAACCACCGCCTCGGAAACACCATGCTTCGCGCAAATGTCTCCGAGAGGAAGATTCTTATGGTTCGGACCAAGGAGTAGAAGTTTGTGAGGCAGTCCTCGGGCTTTCTTCACCTTTGAAAAAGCGGCGATAAGGTTTGGAATGTTGCGTCGAATAGATAATTTTCCCACAAACAGGACGTAAGGTACATCCTCCCCGAGGAAATCGATGCGCGTTCGCAGCGCCAGCTCGGGATCGTTAAGGGGACGAAAGGAAATATCCGCTCCCTGTGGGATGACCACGATCTTCTTCGCCGGTACTCCATACCGGCTTGTTGTAAGGGCAGCGGTAGAATCGCACGGGACGATGACGGCATCAGCGCTGAGCGCACTCAGTTGAAACCATTTGCACGTAAGATTCTCCCATGATTGATGGGCACCGGGCTGAACCTCATTCACACTGTGCGTAGCCACGACGCGTTTCCTTGGCACTCGGCCCAGCAACGGTAGAGAATAACTCGGCCCAAAGAAAACGTCCATCTGCCGGGCTCGCATCGCCATTGAAAAATTCTCCCACAGAAAGCCGGTGAGCTTTGGCCCAACCTGTTCAAGTTTGATTGCCGAACTAAGGTTCAAATGCGTCAAACTTTCCGCCGGAACAGATTTCCGCAGATAGGCATGCACTTCCTCTCCGGGACTGAGCATCTGGCTCCAATACTTGAGCATGTATTCCAAGTATCTCCCGACACCCAATCGCTGTCCGCTTAAGCGGGAAACGTTGATTCCGATTCTCACGAACGCCAATCTCTATTTGATTTCGGAGCTGGCTGCGCCAACAGGGCTCCTGAAGATTTGCCGAATTGGAAATAGCCTTGTTTTGCCATTCGTGTTTGACCCTTATAATTGGAGGGCAAAATGGAACTCGAATCTGACACACCTGCATGGGAATTGCCATGCTAGAAACTTTGCACGGTACTCCGAAAACGTCGGCAACGTGTCTCGTGCTTTAGTATTCATCGAAACTTCTTGGCAGGACATCGATGAATTCCTCGCTGGGGGCAGGCCCAGCGCATTACCTGCAAGCGTGCCGCGACGAAGCGTTTCTGGATATCGGCGGAGGAATGGGCCAATTTTTCTGGTAGCCGATGCCATAGCGGGTCACACTGACGAATGCTAGAGATTTTTTCTTGAAGACCTCCTCTGGTCCACGGTAAATGCTCGCCCGTATCTGCCAGCACATCCGCATAGGAGATAGAACGCCGCCTCCACCAATCCGACGACCCGTGAGACAAACCGACAGGGGACCAGCCTTTCACAAACAAGGAGCAAAATCGGCCGTGGTCAACGATGACAATTTTGCTTCGGGCTTGCGCAAATGACAGATCAAACAACTCACCAGCGGCCCATCGATTCTGCGGCGACTCTGGCACTTTTCGGTATTCTGGCGGTGGCTGCTCTGTTACGAATCATCGGCGCCAATTCGGAGTTTTGGTTCGACGAAATTGCCACCGTGATCAATTACGTGCGCCCGCCACCGCTCCAAGTTATACAAAACTACGGGGGGGCGAATAATCATGTCATGAATTCGGTATTAGCGCACGCGGCCGCTGCAGTTTGGGGGGAACAACCATGGGCGATTCGTTTGCCTTCTATTTTTTTCGGCATTGCCGGCGTTTGGGCATTCTATTTCCTGGCACAGCAGATCTGGGAGCGACGGATCGCTCTCCTCGGCACATTCATGTTCGCCGTTTCCTACCACCACATCTATTACACCCAGAACGCGAGGGGGTATTCCTCCTTCCTTTTTTTTGCCTTGCTCACTGATGGCTTGCTCCTTCGATGCATCTCCCTGGATGCAAGAAAGCGACCGCGGAAATTTGATGCCGTCCTT
>Ga0209328_10000388_pt1 | contig 10777 bp, 10 predicted proteins | sample JacPinW_OM3H0_M1_FD_187954 | JGI IMG/M metagenome (GOLD analysis project Ga0209328, IMG submission 187954) | Forest soil microbial communities from Algoma, Ontario, Canada - Jack Pine, Ontario site 1_JW_OM3H0_M1 (SPAdes) (version 2) | ecosystem: Environmental > Terrestrial > Soil > Boreal... | reverse complement strand
AAGCGGGGAGAGGTGCACCAACCGATCGGGCCTAGCCTAATTCCTTCCGCACCGTCGCCGCCGCCTCGCACATCGCCTTGAGCTTGCCGAAGGCGATCGGGCGCGGCATGTATTTCATGCCGCAGTCGGGGGCCGGAATGAGCCTTTCCGCCGCGACGTATTTCAGGCCGTGCCGGATACGGCCGGCAACGACGTCGACGGTCTCGATCTCCGGGTTACCGAGGTCGAGCACACCCAGCATGATCTTCTTCGACGACAAATCCTTGAGCACCCCGAGATCGAGTTTCGGCTGCGCCGCCTCGATCGAAATCTGCTCGGCGCTGGTGTCGGCAAGTTCCGCCAGAAACGAATAGCCGGAAGGCTTTGTTGAGCCCGGCACGACGGCGGCGTAGCCGAAGCATAAATGAACGACCGTCGGCACCGTGATGCCCGCCAGCGCCCGGTTGATCGCCTTCACCGCATAGCGTTTTGCAAGCTCCGGATTGTTGCGCACCCAGGGCTCGTCGAGCTGGATAACGTCGGCGCCGGCCTTTTGCAGGTCGAGTGCTTCGGCGTTGACGGCGTCCGCAAACGCCATCGCCAGCTCTTCGTCGTCCTTATAAAATTCGTTCTTGGCCTGCTGGCTCATGGTGAACGGGCCGGGCAGGGTGATTTTCGCCACGCGGTCGGTGTTGCGGCGAAGGAATTCCATGTCGCGCAATTCGACGGGATGCGCGCGGCGGATGGCTCCGGTGACGCGCGGCACCGGAGTCTTGTGTCCCGACTGCGAGGTGATAATAGCGGGACTGTCGATATCGATGCCTTCGAGCGCAGTGGCAAACCGGTTCGAATAGCTTTCCCGGCGGATCTCGCCGTCGGTGACGATATCGATGCCGGCGCGCTCCATGTCTCTGATTGCGACGATGGTCGCGTCATCCTGCGCTTCCTCGAGATGCTCCGGCGGCAGCCGCCACATCTCGTGCATGCGGGTGCGCGGGACGGATTTCGAAAGCATCGCCCGGTCCACCAGCCATTCCGGCTGCGGATAACTTCCGACCACCGTCGTCGGCAACAAATGCGTCGGCATATTCATGATGCTCTCCTTGAACGCGTGCCTGACAGTAGCGGATCAAGCGCGCTGCGGCAGGCGGATTTTATGAGCGTGCAAACCTCTTCGCTTGAACGATTCCGGCTGAGCATGGCGAACATAGCAAAACTGGTGAGGGCGAAGATCAGGTCAACGGCGTCCCGCCGCGCGCGAGGCGAGACTGACTTCGCGGCGATCCGCCCGACCAGGACCTTGAAGGCCTTGCGCCGACGCTCGTTGCGCTCGCCCAAGGCTTGCGCGAATTCGGGATCGGTCGCCATCGCTTCATGCAGCCGGCCCACCGCCGGGTCGCGGTTCCAGAAGGCGCAAAAAATCTCGACCAGCCGGTCGAGCGCCGCGCGCGGATCAGCCATCGCCATCGCGCCGGCGATCTCGTTAAGGCCGCCCCGTCGCGCGATGTCGTCGAACACGGCTTCGAGCAATCCGCGCCGCGACCCGAACTGATGATAAACGGTCAGCCGCGTCACGCCCGCCGCCTTCGCCACCGCATCCAGCGAGAAGCCGGCGATGCTTGCATCCTCGCGCAGCGATCGCGCCGCGGCCTCGATGACGCGATCCCGCTTGGCTGCGGCCGCGGCGGTCCGCACGGAACTCACATAGGAGCGGGTTGACATATCGGCCTCGCGCCACGGTTTTGACGAATTGGATATACATAATGTATAGTCAATATACACCACCATCCTGGAGCGATGCCATGCAGATCGCACTCATCATAGCCTTGTCACTTCATATCCTCTCCGCCGTGTTCTGGGCGGGAACGAGTTTTACACTGGCCCGAACCGGCGGCGCCGGGGGCGAACTGCTGTTTCGCCCGCAGATGGGCGCGGCGGTAATAGCCGTCCTGACTGGCCTCTATCTCGGGCATCTCGCTCATGGCGGCGCATTCGGCCCGGCTGAACAGGTGCTGGCGGCGGGCGCGCTTGCCGCGCTGGTCGCGGCAGGCGTTCAGGGAGCGATCGGCGGCCGCGCGATCAGAAGCCTTCGCAACGGAAAAGCCGACGAGGCCGGCGCGCGGTCGCGCATCGCGACGGCCCAGCGTGTGGCCGCCGCGCTGCTCGCGGTGACAGCGGTGTGCATGGGAGCGGCGCGCTATGTGTGAGGTGTTTCCGCCTGATACCGGCGAACCAGGTCGGAGGAAATCTCGCCGATGCTTCGGATGCCGAGCAGCGCCATGTCGCGATCGATCTCGTCCTTGAGAAGAGTCAGCGCGCGCTGCACACAGGCTTCGCCGCCGGCGACGGCCGCAAACAAGAACGGCCGGCCGACAAAGACAAATCGGGCGCCGAGCGCGAGCGCCTTGAGCACGTCGGTGCCGCGCCGGATGCCGCCATCCAGCATCACCGTCATGCCATTAGCCTGAGCGGCAATCTCCGGTAGGGTGCGCAGAGCGGAAACGCTGTAGTCGAGCTGGCGGCCGCCGTGATTGGAGACGATCACGCCATCGGCGCCGCATTCGCGCGCCATGCGCGCATCCGAAGGCGCGATCAGGCCCTTGACCACGAGATTGCCCTTCCAGCGACGGCGGATCAGTTCGACATGCTTCCAGGCGAGCTGGTCGCGCTTGCCGATGTTGCGCATCAGGTTTTTGGAAAGCACCGGCGGTCCGCGATTGGCGTCCATGTTCTCGAAATGCGGCATGCCGTGGTTGATCACCGTGCGCATCCAGATGCCGAACAGCCAATGCGGGTGGGTCATGACATCAAAGGCGACGCGCGGGGTGATGGCGAGCGGCACCCGAAAACCGTTGCGGATGTTGTTCTCGCGGTTGGGCGGCACCGGCACGTCGGCGGTGACGACAAACGTGTCGTAGCCGGCGGCGGCGACGCGGTCTACCAACGGCTCGATCCGGGAAGGATCGCCGGCCAGATAGGCCTGATACCAGGCGGAAGGATTTTCGCGCCGGACATCTTCCAGCGTGATCAGCGATGACGCGCTGAGAATCATCGGCACGTTCATCGCGGCCGCCGCGCGCGTCAGCACCACATCGCCACGGTAGGCGCAGAGCGCAGCTGACCCCATCGGCGGAATCCCGAACGGCGCCGCGTACGTCTTGCCGAACAATTTTGTGGTTTGCTCGCGGCCCGAGACGTCGTTCAGCACCCGCGGAACAAAGCCGTATTCCTCAAATGCCTGCCGGTTGTCGCGGACCGCAGCATCGCTCTCGGCGCCGCCTGCGATATAGCCGTAGAGAAATTTTGGTAGTCGGCGCCGCGCGGTCGCTTCAAAATCATTCAGCGAAAGGTAGCGTCGCAGCTCGCGCGGAACGGCGCTGGTGGCGCGTATTACGACGGTGGGCGGGAGCGCGATATTTGCAGTCTTGTCGTGCATGTCGGCGAGCGATCTGTCTCTAATACTGCTAGCGCGCAGTCGCGGGTTTTCGCGACGCGATGAAGACACCGGTCAGCACCAGCGCAAAGCCGATAATATGGAACAACTGCGGCCGCTCGCCGAGAAAAATGATTGCCATCGCCGATCCGAATACCGGGACCACATGAAATATCGGTGCGGCGCGGTTGGCACCGATCAGCTGCACGCTGCGATTGAAGCACAGATAGGCCAGCGTTGACGGAAATACCGCGACATAAAACAGGCTCAAGAGGTTCGCCGTATCCAGTTGCATCACCGGGCGCGTCAACAGTTCCCAGATCCAAATCGGAACCAGGCACGCCGAGCCGCAGCCGAAGGTGAAGGCGCCGAACGACAGGCCGTGAATCTTGGGGCGCTTCAGCGACAGCACCGAATAGAACCCGAAGATCGCCAGCGCCACGGTGAAGATGAGGTCGCCCTTGTTGAACTGGATGCTGGTGAGCGCGGTCAAGTCGCCGTGCAGCAGGATCACCAGTACACCGACCAGCGACAGCACGATGCCGCCGGCCTGTGCCAGCGTCAGCCGGACGCCGAGCAGCATCAGCGACCACACCGCGACGAACAGCGGCCCGGCCGACTGCAGCAACAGCGTGTTCAGCGCCTGGGTATGTTCGAGCGCCCAATATTGCAGGGTGTTGAAGGCGGCGATGCCAGTCACCGAAAGCACGATCATGGTCGTGAGGTGGCCGCGGATCGCACTCCAGTCTCGCGCAAGATGTTTCCAGGCGAACGGGAGGATGATGAAAAACGCGATCGACCAGCGCAGGAACGACAGCGTCACCGGCGGTATATGTCCGGCGGCGAGGCGTCCGACGATGGCATTGCCGGCCCAGCACAGCGCGGTGAAGGAGAGCAGGAGATAAGGCTGGTTGGCGAGCCAGCCGCCGGGGGAAACGGCATCTGAGGTTTGATCGGAGGCGGACATGCGGCGGTCGTTTTGGCCCGGGTTCATAGCGCCGCGGCCCCGCCCGGCGTCATCGCCGGGCCGGTCATGCCCGGCCCGCTCACAGACACGGATTTTCACCGCACTTCAATGGCGCAAGATGCATCGCGACCATGCGCCGGGGTGGTCGATCTCGCTGCGCTGCAACGGCACGGAACCGCCGCGCAGGTGTCGGTCGTAGCCGTCCAGGGCAATGACGATTGAACGGGGCGCGCTAGAGGTCATCGGTTGTGAGCGGCGCGCGGGCGGCATGGCGGATGTGCAGGATTACTAGCTCATCATCCACGAAAGCGCGCGAAGGCCGCCGCGACCTCTGCTTCGGTCGCAAATTCACCGCGCGCGGCCTGTGCCAGCGCTTCGTCGATCGCCGCGAGTTCCTCGTCACTGGCGTGATAAGTTTCGCCCAGGCGATCCAGCGCGAGCAGCATCTCGGCCGCCTCATTCTGGCGTGCAGTCGGCCAATTGCCGACCGCAGCCAGCGCCTTTTCCATTAATTCCGTCATGATGACATTATAGCAGAGGAAGGTAGTCGAGAAAAGCAAGCTCGGCTCGAAGGAGCGAAGTTCGTTACTTCCGCCTGTCGCGCACCTGCAATCGCGTTCGCTGGCTAACCGGCATCGCCGCGACGGTCCGCCTGACGCTTGACGATCTGCTCGGCGAGATGAACCAGCAGGCGCTTGGTCCGCTGATCCCTCAATTCGTGGAACGCCCGCAGCAGACGCAGTTCGAGCAGCGATTGCAGCGAGCAAAGTTTTTCGGCGGATGCGAGATCCTCTTCCTCCGGCCTGGTTCTGGAGGACTCGCTGCGCAAGAATTCCAAGGGGATGGCGAGTGCTTCGGCGACTTGAATCAGGCGGCCGGCGTCGGTTTCGTTCGGCCCGTTGCCGTCTTTCGGCGCTTGCTTGAATGCCGCATCGAGCACTTCGGCGAGATCGGTTGGCGAAAGCCCGATCGCCAGCCATCTTGCTTTCACAAGCCGTTCGACAGGCCCGTCGGTCTCGCCACCCATCAACGATTGCTCCCGCTTTCACGATTGGGGAGAGGCATCACCGTGCGTGTCGCCGTGCGCACCCCTGCGCTCAGCTGAGTGCATACAATAGTCCCCCGTCTCACCATTCTATTGATGGCAGAAACCCGTGCCCCGCATAATCAAGAGACGACCGATGGCGGCAAGGTCTTTCACCGCGCTTCCACCTGCGGGATGCCTTGGGATCGCTGTTCGGCTGCGCTGATCGCAGGCGCGCCGCATTGCTCGCCGCGATCGTGCCCTTGTCGTTTGTATGCATGGCCTTGTCGAACCGCGAACGCCTCGCCCAAAGGGGGGTCTTCGAAGGCCCGGCGCAGCTCCCGGGCGGCATCGAAACCGCTCGCGGCGGCATTCGACCTTCGCGCTAGCCCCTGCCATCGGACGGACACGAATTTTTAGGGGATATCAATGGGTTGAAGCTGGCCCCGAGCCCGGTCAAACCCCCGTTCTTGCTTGCGTCGTTAGCCCGCATCCTTTATCCGATTATACGCCTCGCATGCGAGCGGCTCCGGCCGCGATTTGGGCTGGGCGCATGATCCGCAAAAGCAGGCTCTCGGACTGGATCCCGCGGGTAGGCATCGGTTTTCCGACGAGATCATGCTCGAACTGAGATAGTTGCAAAGGGATACCTTACGAAATGGCCAATGTCGTCGTCGTCGGCGCCCAGTGGGGCGACGAAGGGAAGGGCAAGATCGTCGATTGGTTGTCGGAGCAGGCCGACATCGTCGTGCGCTTCCAGGGCGGCCACAATGCCGGCCACACCCTCGTCATCAATGGCGAGACCTACAAGCTCGCGCTGTTGCCCTCCGGCGTGCTGCGGCCCTCGAAACTTGCCGTGATCGGCAACGGCGTGGTGGTCGATCCGCAGGCCTTCCTCGACGAGGTGGCCAAACTAAAAGCCCAGGGCGTCGCCGTCAGCCCGGACAATCTGCGGGTCGCCGAAAACGTCACCCTGATCCTGCCATTACATCGCGAGCTCGATGCCTTGCGGGAATCCTCCAACGCCATCACCGCGATCGGCACCACGCGGCGCGGCATCGGCCCGGCCTACGAGGACAAGGTCGGCCGTCGCGCCATCCGGCTGATGGATCTGGCCGATCTCGACACGCTGCCGCACAAGATCGACCGCCTGTTGGCGCATCATAACGCGTTGCGCCGCGGGCTCAATCTGGCAGAGATCGACGGCAAAGGAATTTTGGCCGAATTGACGGCGCTGGCGCCGAAACTTCTGCCCTATGCCGAGACCGTGTGGCGGCTGCTCGATCTCAAACGCCGCGAGGGCAAGCGCATCCTGTTCGAGGGCGCCCAAGGCGCGCTGCTCGATGTCGACCACGGCACTTATCCTTACGTCACCTCTTCCAACACCGTGGCGGCGCAGGCGGCGACCGGTACCGGCATGGGCCCGGGTACGGTTGGCTACGTGCTGGGGATCTGCAAGGCCTATACGACCCGGGTTGGGCAGGGGCCGTTTCCGACCGAACTGCATGACGAAATCGGCGAAGAGATCGGCCGCCGCGGCAAGGAATTCGGCGTCAACACCGGGCGCAAGCGGCGCTGCGGCTGGTTCGACGCCGTGCTGGTGCGCCAGACCGTGCGGACCTGCGGCATCAACGGCCTGGCACTGACAAAACTCGATATTTTGGACGGGTTCGACAGCATCGAGGTCTGCACCGGCTATATGCTCGACGGCAAGGAAATCGATCATCTGCCAGCGGGCGAGGGCGCGCAGGCCCGGGTGGTGCCGATCTACGAGACCATCGAGGGCTGGAAGGAGCCGACCGCCAACGCCCGCTCCTGGGCGGATTTGCCGGCGCAGGCCATCAAATATGTCCGCCGGGTCGAAGAACTGGTGGGCTGCCCAATCGCTCTGCTTTCCACCAGCCCGGAACGCGAGGATACTATTCTGGTGCAAAACCCGTTCGAGGCTTAACGAGATGTTACCGGAAAGTGCGCATTGTTGAGTAGAAATGGCTGATTACTACCCGCTGATTGCCCGCGCCATCGCCGGACTGGACCCCAGTGCCCCCGGCGAGAGCCGTCGTGCGCTCTACGAGCGGGCCCGCGCGGCGCTGATCGCGCAACTGCGCAGCGTGCAGCCGCCCTTGAGCGAATCAGAAATCACCCGCGAAAGGCTGTCGCTGGAAGAGGCCGTGCGCAAGGTCGAGTCCGAGGCCGCCCAGCGCGCCCGTGACGCGTCGCGCTCCGCCGACGCTGCGCGCTCCGGCGGCGAGCGGCCCCGCGCCGGCGACGCGTTCCGCGCCACCACCCGGCCGCCGGCGCGGCCGGGCGAGCCGGCGCCGCCTTCGACCTCGCAAAACCCGGCGCCGCCGCCCGCGCGGCCACGGCCACCTGCGCCGCCGTCGTCGCGCAACGAGCGCCCGCCGCTCGGTCAGGACGACAGGCAGCGCGGCCCGCGCACTGAGGCGCCAGTCCCGCCGCGGCCGCAGCCGCCGCAACTACCGACCCAGGACCCACCGCTGCCGCCGACCCGCGAACGCGCGGGCGCGCCGCGCCGCGGCGCCGACAACAGCGCGCCGCAGGCGCCGGGCATGCGCGGTTTTCGCGATATCGCAGCTGATGCCGACGATCTCGGCCGCGCCGCCGCCCAGGCCAATCGCGCCGCGCGAAAAACCTATGCCAACGTGCCGTCGCCCTCACCGGAATTCGACCGGCTCGAGCCGAACATGGAAAACCGCGGCGCCGATCCCGACGCGCCCTATTCCTATGACGAGTCGGTCGAGGAGGCCGAGCGCTACGCCGCGCCGCCGTCCGCGCCGCGGCCGCGGCTTGCGGGCGATCGCGAGCCGAAAAAGCAGGCTCGGCGCGGCGCGGTGTTTCCGTTCAAGAGCGCGATCGCGATCGGCATTGTGCTGATATTGGTTGGCGCCGGGATCCTGTGGGGCAAAGCGGCGGTGACCACCGTCAGCTCGCTACTCAAGCCGGCGCCGGTCGTGGAAGCGCCCAAGGACAATTCGCCACTCGCAAAACCGAAGATTCCCGATCGGGTCGGCCAGCCGTCGCCGACCGAACAGGTTGCGCCGGTGGCGCAGAAGGTCGTGCTGTATGACGAGGATCCCTCCGATCCCAAGGGCAAGCAATATGTCGGCTCGGTGATCTGGCGCACCGAACCCGTAAAGCCCGCCGCCGGCCAGCCGCCTGATCTCGCCGTGCGCGCCGACATCGAAATACCGGACCGCAAGTTCAAGATGACGATGTCGTTCCGCCGCAACACCGACACCTCGCTGCCCGCCAGCCACACCGCGGAATTGACCTTCATCCTGCCGCCGGACTTTTCCGGCGGCGGCGTCAGCAACGTGCCGGGCATCCTGATGAAATCCAACGAGCAGGCGCGCGGCACGCCGCTCGCAGGGCTCGCCGTAAAAGTCACCGACGGCTTCTTCCTGGTCGGGCTGTCCAATGTCGAAGCCGACCGCCAGCGCAATTTGCAGCTCCTGAAGGAGCGCTCCTGGTTCGACGTGCCGCTGGTCTATGTCAACCAGCGCCGCGCCATCATCGCCATCGAAAAAGGCGCCCCCGGCGAGCGCGCGTTTAACGACGCGTTCGCGGCATGGGGGGAGTGAGGGGCGGGCGAAGTTTCCCGCCAACGCCTTTTTGCGCTTGCGACTAGCTCCGCGTCATGTCCGGATCGATAGTGGTGAAAATCGGACGCTTGGCGTATCGAACGCTTGGCCTATCGAACTCTTGGCCTATCGAACTCTTGGCCTATCGAACTCTTGGCCTATCGAATTTGCCGGAAAACAATCGTAAGAAAGGGCGGTCGGATTGGCTCTGGTCATGGTGAGGGCGGCATGAAGCGGTATCTGATCTTTGCGGTGCTGGGACCGCTGCTCGGCGGGTTTTGGCTGTTGCTGACGACGACGGTGATGTCGGGATATTGGAGCCACCCGCCCAGCGCTGCGGAAGTCGAAAAACTGTTCGCGGTGTTCGCCAAGACGCTGCAGTACAGCTTTCTGTTCGGCATCCTGCCGACGCTGATGATGGCGGCGGTGGATGACATCCTGTCTCACGTCAAACGAATTGCGCCCGTGGCGCGGATGCTGATCGTCGGCGCGCTCGCGTTCGTCGCAGCCGAATTGCTGTACGGCTCGCGCGGTTCGGACAGCGGCGTGCTGCAGTTCTTTCTCTACGGCCTGGTCGGCTTTATCCCCGCCACGATCTCGTCGTGGCTCGCGCATCGGGTGAGCGACGAACCGGCGAGGGTGCCATCGCAACAGCCGGTGGTGGGGAGCAAGTAGGCAGTCGTTCACTCCCAGCTTCGTCGTCCCTGCGAAAGCAGGGAGGTGGAGTCACGTTTGAAGTGCAACGATTGATTTGAGTTTGGAGAATGCCTCGGCGGGTGTCTTGAAGTCCAGGCATTTGCGTGGGGTATCGTTGAGGCGCCGAACGAACCGCTTGAGGGTGGCTGGCGTAATGGAGTTGAGGTCAGTTTTACGTGGCAGTGAGCGCCGTAATAGCCCGATGGAGTTTTCCACGCCGCCTTTTTGCCAGGGACTATGGGGATCGCAGAAGAAGGTTTGGACACCGAGGGTTTTGTGAAGCCTGTGATGCTCGGCGAACTCGGTTCCGTTGTCGAAGCTGATGGTTTTGCGCATCGCTTGTGGAAGTTTGCCGAGTTGACGGGCGATGGTCCGAGCGGTGAGGACGGCTTTTCGATCGAGCGGGTGCAGAACGACGCTGAAGCGGGTTTGTCGTTCGTGGAGAACCAGCAACCCTTGGCCATATCGGGCGAACAGCATGAAGTCGGCTTCCCAATGGCCCGGCACATGGCGGCCTTCGACCTCGGCGGGTCGTTCAGCGATCGAGCGTCGTTGTTTGATGAAGCTGGCAGGGCTGCCGCCTGGGCGTCGGCGGCGCCCTCGTCTGAGTTTATGGCGCGGCAGCAGGCGGTGCCAGTAATCCTTCTGGGCCGTACGATGATAGATGAAACGATAGATTGACTCATGGCTGATGATGACACGACCATGTTGGCGCGCCAGCCGGCCAGCGATCTGCTCTGGGGAATGTCCCATCGCAAGGCTTTTGCCCACGCAGTTCCGCAGGTCCGGCTGGCGTGCCAGCTTGTAGCGGCTATCCCACCGCCGCCGGCGCTCGGCCAATTGCTGGGCCCGGACAGGCTCGTAGCCGCCGGTCCAGACCTTGGAAGGCTGCGAGTTACGCCGCAGTTCTCGACTGATCGTCGATGGCGCCCGGTCAAGCGCAGATGCAATTTCGTTTTGAGATCTACCGCCTGCATGCAGGCGGTAGATCTCAACCCGCTCCTCAAGGCTGAGCTGGCCATAACATTGTCCCATCGCCACAACACCCTAGCAGGTGTTGCACTTGTGTCGTGAAC
>Ga0209328_10000386_pt1 | contig 10797 bp, 9 predicted proteins | sample JacPinW_OM3H0_M1_FD_187954 | JGI IMG/M metagenome (GOLD analysis project Ga0209328, IMG submission 187954) | Forest soil microbial communities from Algoma, Ontario, Canada - Jack Pine, Ontario site 1_JW_OM3H0_M1 (SPAdes) (version 2) | ecosystem: Environmental > Terrestrial > Soil > Boreal... | reverse complement strand
ATGACGACAATGAACTAGGTCTCCACCAACCCCGTGCTCGACCCGCTCGCCGCCGAATCCTTGTGGCCGTGAGGCCGCGCCAGATAGGATTCCGAACTCATCTCGATCAGCCGCGACGAGGTCCGCTTGAACTCGTTCGCCTCGCTGCCCTCGGTTGCGACATATAGCGACATCGGATCGGCAGCCGCAGAAGCCATCAGCTTCACGGCGTTGTCATAGAGGGTATCGATCAGCGCGATGAACCGCTTGGCGGCGTTGCGCTCGTCGTAATCCATCACCGGAATGTGGTCGATCAGAATGGTGTGATAGTCGTGTGCAAGCCGCAAATAGTCCGAGGCGGCGAGCGGCACTTCGCAGATCTCGGCAAAGGAAAACCGCGCCACGCCGTGGGCCGAACACGGCACGTGCAGAACTCGGCCCTTGATGGAAATTTCGCGCGGCTTGCACGGCGCATTGCCGGTCATCTTTGCCCAGGCCTTGTCGAGCGCGGCATCGGCTGAGCGATCGGCCGGCACCAGCCACATCGTTACCCCGGTGAGCTTTTCGAGCCGGAAGTCGGTGCGGGCATTGAGCTGCAGCACGTCCATATGCTCAGCGATCTGCGTGATGAACGGCAAGAACAGCGCCCGGTTCAATCCGCCTTTGTAGAGATCCTCAGGCGCGACATTGGAGGTCGCCACGACAACGGTGCCCAATTCGAACAGCTTTGAGAACAGCCGTCCCAGGATCATCGCGTCCGCGATATCGGTGACGTGGAATTCGTCGAAGCACAGAAGCCAGGCCTCGTCGAAAATCGCGCTCGCCGTGAGCGCGATCACGTCGCCATCGGCGATCTCGCCGCGCGCGATATTCTGGCGAAAACCAAAAATCCGCTCATGCACCTCGGCCATGAACTCGTGGAAATGGGCGCGGCGCTTGTGCTCGATCGGACTGTGCTGGAAAAACAGATCCATCAACATGGTCTTGCCGCGCCCGACCTCGCCATAAATGTAGAGGCCGCGCGGCGGTCCGCCATTTTTATCGTTAAACAGCCGGCCCAGCAGGCCCTGCTTGCGCACCGGCTTATAGCTCGCGAGCCGCTGCCCGAGGCTCGAAAAAGCCTCCGCAGCCTCCGCCTGCGCGGCGTCGGGCTCGATCGCGCCTGAGGAGACGAGGGCCCGATAATGGGCGCGGAACGAGGCCGACGGCGGAGACAGCATGGCCCCCTTTCGGCCCCAACATGGCGGAAATTGCAAGCCGAGAATTGGTGCAGCGGGTATGCGCTGGTTACTCCCTCGCCCCGCTCTTGCGGGGAGAGGGCTGGGGTGAGGGGCTGTCACCGCAAATTCTGAAGCAGAGGTGCCCGCGGTGGGTCCCCCTCACCCGGATTGCTTCGCAATCCGGCCTCTCCCCGCGCGCGGGGAGAGGCGCAAGATCACGCGCTCAGCGCGTAGGAATCCTCGACCACATAGGGCCCGCCGCCGGTGGAGGCGCGCGAGGAGAACAGCACGAAGCGCGACGCCGTGAACACCTTGGTCGGAAAATATCCGCGCACCGACAGGTAATCCGCGACATCCTGGTTGGAGGCGTCGCGCAGCCGGGCCAGCGTCACATGCGGAGTGAACTTTCGCCCCTCCGGATCGAGCCCGATGCGCTGCATCAGCCGCTCCAGTTCGGCCTGCAGCTCGATCAGCGGCCGGCTCGGCACCACCGAGGCCACCACTGCGCGCGGCTTGCGTCCACCGAAACTCGACAGTCCTTGCAGGGTGACATCGAACGGCTTGCGGTTGACCCGAAACAGCATCGAGGCGATTTCGTTCGCCGCGATCCCGTCGATATCGCCGATGAAGCGCAAGGTGACGTGATAATTTTCGGGGTCGATCCAGCGGGCGCCGGGGAGGCCACCCCGCAAATTGGAAAGCGTCTGGCCGATCTCGGCCGGAATTTCCAGTCCAGTAAACAAACGCGGCATCGCAAGACTCCCGATGCTGAAACCCGGTAACGAATCACCGATCGAGGATTTCTACCGTAGTTATATGACTCTGCGAAGGATATCGCGTTAACAGACCGCAAACCCCCGGAAAAACGCGGGATTAGGGTTATCCCTGCCCTCCTTTTAGCTCGGTTGCCCGGATATCGCGCCGACTAATGCCTGCACGGTGGGCAGGATATTGTTGACGATGATATCGACGCCCTCCGCGGTCGGATGCAAGCCGTCGGCCTGATTGAGTTTGCGGCTGGCGGCGACGCCCTCCAGGAAAAACGGATAGAGCGGCACCGCGAACGACTTTGCCAGATCCGGATAGATCGAATTGAAGCGGGCGGCATAGTCGCTGCCGTAATTCGGCGGCGCCACCATCCCGCACATCAGCACCGCGATCTTGCGCGCCTTCAGCCGCGTCAAGATGTCCGACAGCGCGGCGCGGGTCACCGCCGGATCGGTGCCGCGCAAGGCATCGTTGGCGCCGAGCTCGAGGATCACGGCCCCGGTGCCCTCGGGCACCGACCAGTCGAGCCGGTCGCGGCCGCCGGAAGAGGTATCGCCGGATACCCCGGCATTGATCATGTCGACAGCTATCCCCTTGGCCTCTAGAGCTTTTTGCAAACGCGCCGGGAACGCCGCCGGCGCCGGAAGGCCAAGGCCCGCGCTCAACGAATCCCCTAATACGACCATCTTGATCGGTTTTGTCACATGACCGACCGGTGTTTGGGCGGCCGGCGTTTGGGCGAATGCGGTTGCCGCCGTCAGGAGAACCAGGTTCAACACGAGCATGTGCACAAACAACTTAAGCTGCCTCTCGACCGCACCTGCACAATTGCCATATGACCGAGCCATGGACAGTCTCATCGAACCCTCATCGCTATCCGGCCTTGAGCCGGACACTATTTCCATCTCGAACGTCAACCTCTCGCTCGGCACCGGGGCCGCGCGCGTTCATATCCTCAAGGATATCAGCCTGCGTGTCGCTTCGGGTGAAGCGCTCGGCTTGATTGGACCGTCAGGTTCGGGGAAATCCACTCTTCTCATGGTGATGGCGGGATTGGAGCGTCCTGACAGCGGAGAGGTGGTGGTCAACGGCACCCCTTTCAATGCCCTCGACGAGGACGCGCTGGCGAGGTTTCGCGGCCGCCAGGTCGGCATCGTGTTCCAGTCGTTTCATCTGATTCCAACCATGACGGCGTTGGAAAACGTGGCGGTGCCGCTGGAGCTCGCCGGTAACCCCGACGCCTCGCAACGCGCCGCGCAGGAACTCAACTCGGTCGGTCTCGGCGACCGGCTGCATCATTATCCGACCCAATTATCCGGCGGCGAGCAGCAGCGCGTCGCGCTCGCCCGCGCGCTGGCACCCGATCCCGCCATTTTGGTCGCTGACGAGCCCACCGGCAATCTCGATGAGGCCACCGGAAAACAGATCGTCGATCTCTTGTTCACCAAGCATGCCGAGCGCGGCATGACCTTGGTGCTGGTCACCCACGACACGTCGCTGGCGCAGCGCTGCGATCGCGTGGTGCGGCTGCGTTCGGGCCGGATCGACGGACAGCTTGCCGAGCGCAAAGCCGCTCCATGACGATCGCTTCCGAACCCGTTCACGGCACCCTTGTTTCCGAACCCGTCGGCGGCGACCGCGCCTCGTCGCTCGCCTTGCGCTACGCGCTGCGCGAATTGCGTGGCGGCTTGCGCGGCTTTTATGTTTTCATCGCCTGCATCGCGCTCGGCGTGATGGCGATCGCGGGCGTCGGCTCGGTCGCGGCAAGTCTCGGCGAGGGCCTGGCGCGCGAGGGCCGCACGCTGCTTGGTGGCGACGTCGCCTTCTCGCTGATCCAGCGTGAGGCCAAGCCCGACGAAGTCGCGTTCCTCCGCTCGCGCGGCGAGGTCTCGATCGCGGCGACGCTGCGCGCGATGGCGCGCGCGGGCGATGGCCGGCTGGCACTGGTCGAGCTCAAGGCGGTCGACGGCAATTATCCGATGCTGGGTGAGGTGACGCTCAATCCCAAAATTGCGTTGCCGGATCTGTTGGCCGAGCGCGACGGCGCGTTCGGCGCCGCGGTTGATTCAACCTTGTTGGCGCGGTTCGATTTAAAACTCGGCGACCGCGTCTCGGTCGGCAGCGCGAGTTTTCAAATCCGCAGCGTCGTCGAGACCGAACCGGACAAGCTCGCCGGCGGTGTCGGTCTCGGTCCGCGATTCCTGGTCAGCGAGGCCGGCCTGCGCGCCACCGAGCTGTTGCAGCCCGGCAGCCTGGTCCGCTGGATCTATCGACTAAAACTGCCGGACGACGCGGCCTCCGATCGCGCCTCGGCCGCGCTGATCGAGGATGCGCGAAAGGCGTTGCCCGAAGCCGGCTGGGAGATTCGCAGCCGCAGCAATGCTTCGCCGCAGCTCGAGCGCACCATCAGCCGCTTCACCCAGTTCCTCACGCTGGTCGGACTTGCCGCGCTTCTGGTCGGCGGCGTTGGCGTCGCCAATGCGGTCAAAAGTCATATCGATCGCCGCCGCGACGTCATCGCGGCGTTCAAGGCGCTCGGCGCCACCGGCCGTGACGTTTTTACGATTTATCTGACGCAAGTGATCGTGCTCGCCGGGATCGGCTCGGTGATTGGACTGGCCGTGGGCGCGGCGCTGCCCTTCATCATCGTCGGCGTGTTCGGCAAATTGTTGCCGCTGCCGGTAGTGCCGGCGCTGCATCCGGACGAACTGGCGCTGTCGTTCGTCTACGGCCTTTTGACCGCGCTGGCCTTCGGATTGTGGCCGCTCGGCCGGGTCCATGACGTGCCGGTGGCAGCGCTGTTTCGCGAGGCGGTATCGAGCGAATGGCATCGTCCGCGCTGGCGCTACCTCGCGCTGATGGCGCTGGTGATCGCGCTGCTGGTCGCGGTCGTGATTGGGCTTGCTTACGACAAGCGTGTCGCGGCCGTGTTCGTTGCCTCCTCGGTCGTGGTGTTCGCGCTGTTGCGCGGCATTGCCGCTGGATTGATGGCGCTGGCGCGGCGGCTGCCGCGGACACGTTTCCCGATGCTGCGTCTCGCGATCTCCAATATCTACCGGCCGGGCGCGCTCACCCCGTCGGTGGTGATGTCGCTCGGCCTGGGGCTGGCGGTGCTGGTCACGATCACGCAGATCGACGGCAATCTGCGGCGGCAATTTTTGGCGGCGCTGCCGGACCGCGCGCCATCGTTCTATTTCATCGATATTCCCACCCATGAAGCCGGCCGCTTCGCCGAGTTCCTTAAAACCGCCGCGCCGGGATCGACGGTGGAGGACGTGCCGATGCTGCGCGGGCGTATTGTTTCCGCCCGCGGCGTCAAGGCCGAGGACCTCAAGGCTTCGACCGATTCCGAATGGGTGCTGCAGAGCGACCGTGGCCTGACCTATACCGGCGAAATCCCGAAGGGTTCCAAGATCGTCGAGGGCGAATGGTGGGGCGCCAACTATGACGGGCCGCCGCTGATCTCGATCGAGAAGAAGATCGCCGATGGCTTGAGCTTAAAGATCGGCGACGAGATCGTCGTCAACGTGCTCGGCCGCGATATCCAGGCCCGGATCGGCAATATGCGCAACGTCGACTGGCAGAGCCTCGGCATTAATTTTGTCCTGGTGTTCTCCCCCAACGCGTTCAAGGGCGCGCCGCATACCCACATCGCGACCCTGACCGAAACCCACCCCGATTCCACCGGCGACGCGAAAATCATCAGGGCGGTCGCCGATGCGTTCCCGATGGTGACGAGCGTTCGGGTCCGCGAGGCGCTGGAGACCATCGGAAGCGTCGTTTCCAACCTGGTGCTGGCAATCCGCGGCGCCAGCGCGGTGACGCTGATCTCGGCCATCCTGGTGTTGGGCGGCGCGCTCGCCGCCGGTCATCGCCACCGGGTCTATGATGCGGTGATTCTCAAAACGCTCGGCGCCACAAGGGCGCGGCTGCTCGGCGCCTATGCGCTGGAATATCTGCTGATCGGCTTTGCCACCGCCGTCTTTGGCGTGATCGCGGGGTCGGTCGCGGCCTGGCTGATCGTGACCCGGCTGATGACGCTGAGCTTCATCTGGCAAGCCGGCAGCGCCGCCGGCGTGGTGCTGGCGGCGCTGATCGTGACCGTGGGGCTGGGGCTCGCGGGGACGCTTTTGGCCCTCAACCAGAAGCCGGCCACGGTGCTGCGGAATTTATGACAAATTGAAGCTATGTCGGGGACACGGCATACCGCTGAGCGACAGCGGGCCAACCCCGTTGAATGACCTTTTTTCGTCACGCCGGTCGGCGTCCGCATCGCCTGATAACATGCCGCGGAGCGACATTCAGCCGCGCATGGACGCTTGCAGCGGGTGTGCTAGTTTCCCACATACCTGCCAGGTTCAGATCCCGGTTGCATGACGCAAAATTAATGTCAGCAAACCGTGGTACCTGAGATAGATTTCGCAATAACCGGTGCCGCAAACCCCCTTGCGCTCCGCCGGACCAACAAACGGGAATTCGACCATGTCGGACCTAGACCGCAACTACGCTTCTCCTTTCGGCCGGGCCGCCGGGCGCATTGACGCCGCGACCGTCGACGCCGGTCTGCGCGCCTACATGCTGCGCATCTACAACTACATGAGCATTGGCCTGGCCATCACCGGCCTTGCCGCGCTCGGTGTCTATATGGCGGCGGTGACCTCTACGCCTGCCGGCGACGCGATCCGCGTCGGCAGCATGTATCTGACGCCGTTCGGCTACGCGATGTTCGTCAGCCCGCTGAAATGGCTGTTCATCCTGGCACCGCTCGCCATGGTGTTCGTGATCTCGGCCGGTATCAACCGTCTCTCGCCGGCGACCGCCCAGATGCTGTTCTGGGTGTTCTCGGCGCTGATGGGCGTTTCGCTGTCCTCGATCTTCCTGGTGTATACCCACACCTCGATCGTGCGGGTGTTCTTCATCACCGCGGCCACCTTCGGCGCGCTCAGCCTCTACGGCTACACCACGCGGCGCGACCTGACCGGGATGGGCTCGTTCCTGATCATGGGCCTGTTCGGCATCATCATCGCGAGCCTGGTCAATATCTTCCTGGCCTCTACGGCGCTGCAGTTCATCGTGTCGGTGGTCGGCGTCTTGGTGTTCGCGGGCCTCACCGCCTGGGATACCCAGCGGCTGAAGAACGACTACATCTACGGCTATGCCTCACAGGGTGGCGACATCGCCGAGCGGGCAGCGATCACCGGCGCGCTGTCGCTGTACCTGAACTTCATCAACCTGTTCACGCTGCTCCTGCAGCTGCTCGGCCAGCGCGACTGACCGCTTTGCAAGAGCGGACGAATTCAAGCCCCGGCCCTCGCGACCGGGGCTTTTCTTTTGCGACAAGCGAAAATAATCTGCTTGCCATGTCCCCGCTCGAAATCAGGCCGACGATCGCCGCCGACCTCCCCGCCATTACCGCGATCTACCAACAGGCGGTGCTGTACGGCACCGCGACGTTCGAATTGATCCCGCCCGATCTTGACGAGATGACGCGGCGTTTCGGCGTGCTGATGGACGGCGGCTTTCCCTATTTCGTCGCTGTGCTCGACGGCCGCGTGGTCGGATATGCCTATGCGGCGGCCTACCGGCCGCGGCCGGCCTATCGCTTCACGGTGGAGAATTCGGTCTATCTCGAGCCCGCGATCCACCGCCGCGGCATCGGCCTGCAATTGCTGCAAAGGCTGATCGCCGAATCAGAGCAACGCAGCTATCGGCAGATGATCGCGGTGATCGGTGATTCCGCCAATGCCGGATCGATTGGCGTGCACACGAAATGCGGCTTCCAGATGATCGGCACCCATCCCCATGTCGGCCTCAAATTCGGCCGCTGGCTTGACACCGTGATGATGCAGCGCGCGCTCGGCGAGGGCGCAAGCACGGTGCCGGCTTCATCGTAGGGTGGGCAAAGCGAAGCGTGCCCACCATTCAAGCGAGCGAACCGGATAGATGGTGGGCACGGCGCAAGGGCGCCTTTGCCCACCCTACACTCGCGTCACACCACCGCGAGCTTGCGGTCGATCACGAGCAGCACGCGATCGAGTTCGTGGCCGCGGCGCAGGATCAGGCCGGTCGCCGAGATCACGCTGTAGATGCCCTGCTTGCGCGCCAGCCGCGGATCTTTCTCGATGCGATAAATCGGCACTTCGGAAGCGCGGCGGAACACCGAGAACACCGCGCGATCCCACAGGAAATCGATGGCATAGTCGCGCCACTCGCCATCGGCTACCATGCGCCCGTACAGATTCAAGATGCGATTGAGTTCGAAACGATTAAACGTCACCCGGTTCGGCAAATGACCCGCAGCGGCGTTGCGCGCCGCTGCGCGGTTCTCGCTTGGGTCGGCTTCCTCCAAACTCATTGCTGCACTCCTGTCATCCAGCTTACATGATTGCGCCAACCGCAGGCGGCTGCAAGAGGGCCGCGGCGCCTTGAATTCGCACACACAAGGGGTTCTCTCCACGTCTGGAGCACGATCCGGAAAAGAGGGAACCGGTCCTTTTGCGAAAAGATCGCGCCCAAACAAAGAGATGAGATCGAACCGGAAATCCCAATGCGCATTTGCGCATCTTGGCCGTCACGGGAACGTTAGCGGAATTCATAATGCCGCCCCACTTCCGCCCAGCGCCCGCCCTCCTGCGCTGCGAAAAGATGATCCTGCGTTGGCCCGGTCCTTTCGGTTCCGGATTCCTCAGCCCCCAGCCCCCCGGGGCCGTCGGGATCGGGCCTGTTCCGCAGAGTAAAGTCTATCCCCGTACTGGGCCAACGAGAGTTGGTCCTTTTTCTTTTTTGGGGATGGTTTTCGTCGCCGAGAGGAGCGACGCGTCATCCACAACAACGATCGTCGTTCCGGGCGCGCGAGGCGCGAGCCCGGAATCCACAAATTTATCGGACCGAGACTCCGGGTTCGCGCTGACGCGCGCCCCGGAATGACGAAGAGCAAAATTCAGTGCAGCGTCGTATACGCCGCGCCCAGCATCGGGCCCGGCCGGTCGCGACTGCCGTCCTGGACATAGACCACCGCGCCATCGACGCCGTCTCGCGAGATGTTTTCCAGCGGCACGGTCCAGCTACCGGAACTGCCGTTCCAGTCACCCACCTTGAGCAGGTTGCGCACCACATTGTGGTAGGTGATTTCGTGACCGCCATTTTCGCCGCGGCCGATTGAAATCGGTATCGACTTCGAGATCGAGCAGATCCAGACTTCGCCGTGCATCGCGGCGGGACCCCTGCTGGTGGCCGCGACTGACACCGTAATCTGCTTGCCGGCCTGCGTCATCGTCACCGGAACCGACATCACGCCGTCGGCCTTTCTGGTCGCGCCGATGGCACTTTCGATCCCGGCGCGATCGCTGCCGATCACATGGGCGGATCCATTGACGACAACTTGCGGCGTGTAGACCTCGCGATCGCCGCGCATCTGGGAGTAGGCCTTCTGCCGCGCGCTGAAGCGTGAATCGGCCAGCGTATCCTTCCAGCCGAGATAATCCCAATAGTCGATCGGCATGCTCAGCGCTATGATCGAAGGATCCTTGGAAAGTTCGCCCAAGATGTTGTCGGCGGGAGGACAGGACGAGCATCCCTGCGACGTGAACAGTTCGACCACCGCGCGCGGATCGGCATGGGCCGGACGGATGATCGCGACAATCGCACAGACGCTGAGCGCACCCGACCACCGCGAAATCGAATTATAGGCCATCAATCCTGTCATACTTCGACACACCCACGCCGTTAACACGTTAACTGCTTTGATTTGCGATCCCCGCCAACGGAAGAAGGCGGCCTTTCTTAGGCCGCCTTCCCTGTACCCGCTACTCACTTCGCAGTGAGGCACCCATCACATTCGACATCACGCCGCCAGCTTGCGGAGCACGTAATGCAAAATGCCGCCGTTTCGGTAATAGTCGAGCTCGTCGAGCGTATCGATGCGGCACAGCAGCGAAACGCGCTGCAGCAAACCGTCGTTGGAGGTGATCTCCGCCGTCAGTTTCTGCCGCGGCTTCAGGTCACCCTGCAATCCCCGTATAGTTACGGTCTCGTCGCCCTTCAGCCCGATCGATTGCCAGGATGCGCCGTCCTCGAAGGTTAACGGCAGCACGCCCATGCCGACGAGATTGGAGCGATGGATGCGCTCAAAACTCTGGCAGATCACGGCGCGGACGCCGAGCAGGCGGGTTCCCTTCGCGGCCCAGTCGCGCGACGAGCCGTTGCCGTATTCGGCGCCGGCGAAAACCACCAGCGGCACGTGCTCGGCCTGATACTTCATCGCCGCATCGTAGATCGACATCTGCTCGCCGTCGGGCCAGTGCTTTGTCAGGCCGCCCTCGGGGATATTGCCGTCCGCGCCCTTCAGCATGAAATTCTTGATGCGGATATTCGCAAACGTGCCGCGCATCATGACTTCATGGTTGCCGCGCCGCGTGCCGTATTGATTGAAGTCCGCCGGGCGCACCTGGTGCTCGGACAGATATTTTCCGGCAGGCGATGTCAGTTTGATCGCGCCGGCCGGCGAGATGTGGTCGGTGGTGATCTTGTCGCCGAACATTGCGAGAATCCGCGCGTCGACCACGTCGACGATCGGTTCCGGCTCTTTCTTCATGCCTTCGAAGTAAGGCGGGTTCTGCACATAGGTCGAGCTCATGTTCCAGCGATAGGTTTCGCTCTCCACCGTCTTGATCTTGCGCCAATTGGTGTCGCCCTTGAACACGTCGGCGTAACGCTTCTTGAAGATCGCAGACGTCACGTATTTCTTCATGAGCGCGTTGATCTCTTTGGTGGTCGGCCAGATGTCCTTCAAATAGACCGGCTTGCCGTCCTTGCTGTTGCCGATCGGCTC
>Ga0209328_10000385_pt1 | contig 10805 bp, 7 predicted proteins | sample JacPinW_OM3H0_M1_FD_187954 | JGI IMG/M metagenome (GOLD analysis project Ga0209328, IMG submission 187954) | Forest soil microbial communities from Algoma, Ontario, Canada - Jack Pine, Ontario site 1_JW_OM3H0_M1 (SPAdes) (version 2) | ecosystem: Environmental > Terrestrial > Soil > Boreal... | reverse complement strand
GCAATCGGGATGACTTTGCCGAACCATTTCCGGAAAATCTCCGGATGATTTTTCAGGCCTTCGGTCGAGCCGACAAAAATGACGCCTTGCTCGCCGACTGCTTTCTTGATGTTTGAGTAAACCGCTTCGCTGTCGAACTGTGCTTCGACGCCGGCGAGAAATTTTCGTTCCTGCTCGGGAATGCCGAGTCGCTCGAACGTGCGTTTGATATCCTCGGGCACTTCTTCCCAAGTCCGCTTGGCCGCGTCGCCAGATGCAAGGTAATAACGGATTTTGTCGAAATCGATCGCCTCGAGATCCTTGCTCGCCCAATGCGTAGGCAGCGGTTTCTCGAGAAAAGTTTTCAGACCGCGGAGACGAAATTCGCGGACCCAATCCGGGTCCTCCTTCGCGTCGGAGATGTACTGGATGGTCTTTTCGCTCAGGCCGCTGCCGGCGTCCTTGGCGTAATCAACTTTGTAATGAAAATCGCCTTTGTTTCGGTCGATATCGACGGCTTTGGTTTCAGGTTTCATTGTCGATGTGGGTTGATGTCGATCTTATCTTGCAAAAACAGGCTCCCGTGCACTTTCGCGCGCCCAATCGTAACCGCGTTCCTCAAGCTCAAGCGCCAAATCTTTTCCACCGCTTCGGACGATCCGGCCTTGCACCATCACGTGGACGTGATCAGGCACGATATAGTTCAGGATCCGCTGATAGTGTGTAATTAAAAGTATGCCGATATTGGAGCCGCGCAATGAATTGACGCCGTGGGCAACCGTTTTCAGCGCGTCGATATCGAGACCGCTGTCGGTTTCATCAAGCACTGCGTACTTCGGTTCGAGCATCGCGAGTTGCAAAATCTCGGTCCGCTTCTTTTCACCGCCGGAAAAACCTTCGTTTACCGCGCGCGACGTAAATGAGCGATCCATGCCCAGCAACTCCATCTTTTCGTAAAGCTTGGCATAGTAATCGGTGGCTTCGAGTTCTTCCCCTTCGGGCAAGCGCGCTTGCAGCGCCGCGCGCAAAAAATTAGCAATGGTGACGCCGGGAACCTCGCTTGGATACTGAAACGCGAGGAACAAGCCCTTTCGAGCGCGATCGTCCGGTTCGAGTGCGAAAACATCTTCGCCGTCCATGGTGATTTCTCCCTTTGTGACCTGATAATCCGGGTGGCCGGCCATGACCTTGGCCAGCGTGCTTTTACCGGAACCGTTTGGTCCCATGATGGCGTGGACTTCGCCGCGCCGCACCGACAGACTGAGGCCGCGGACGATCTCTTGATCGCCAATAGCGACATGGAGGTTCTCAACGCGCAGCTCGTTCATAGCAAGGTCAACAATATAGGCTGATTTAGGTCGATTGCGAACGGGATCTGAGCGATTTCGGCGACGCTTCACGCGCCAATCTGGCACAGACCGCCTCTATAATTTGTACTAAAACGGGCATCCCGTGTGCTCCAAAAGCCGACAGTGAATTCTGATAACAAACGACCACGCGTCGTCTCAAACGCAGTCTCAAAGGAGTCGGTGGGAAAAGCTACCAGCGAGCTGAACAATCTTCTCCAAATCATTTCCGGCACCAGCGCCGAAATCGCGAACATGTGGGAAGGAAACGAAGGTTCGGAGCAATACCTCGATATGCTGCGTTCGAGCATCAATCGCGCAGAAGCGGTCGCAGCGCAGTTAGCTGAACAGGCTGGCGGCCCGGACCAAAAGGTCCTGATGCACCCGGAGCTCGCCTCATTCATGAAGCCGAAGACGGTCACCGAAATGCCGCGACCAAAGCAAAGCATTCTGGTCGTCGACGATGAGCAGATGGCGCTCGTTCTGATGAAACGCCTGCTGACCGACGCTGGATATCACGTTGTTACAGCGCAATCGGGTTTCGAGGCGCTCGATCTTTTCCGGCGACAGCCGCATTCCTTCCAACTCGTTTTGCTCGATCTGACGATGCCGTTCATGGATGGTGAGGAAACTTTCCAGCGGTTGCGGGAAATCCGTGGCGACATTCCCGTTTTTCTCTGCACCGGGTTCATTCAGCGCGATCGATTGGATCGCTTGATGACCGCCGGAATCAAAGGTTTTCTCCGAAAGCCCATCGCGCCCGACGAACTCATCGACCATGTGCGTGGAGTCCTGGCCAGCCTCAAATACTCACAGGGCGCGATCGACGAGTCTTCATTGGCCGGTTGAGTCGATGAAGGCGACGCAACGCGGCCGGACCAAGGAGAGCTTCTACGAGAATCGCCTCTTCGAAGGCGTTGATACCGATGTAATCGAGCGGATTGCACCGAAGATCGATGTCATTCGCAAAAAATCGGGCGAAATCATTTTCCGTGAAGGCGAGCCAGGCGACTCGCTTTATCTTGTCGGCCGCGGATTAATCAGAATTTCAAAACCGGCCGACGTTGCCGGCCAGGAAATTCTCGACTACGTCCACGAGGGGAATTTTTTTGGAGCGACCGAGCTGCTCGTCGGCGAGCCCCACTCCACCACCGCCGTAGCCGCCCAACCGGCCGTGATCGGCGCCGTGAGCGAAGAAACTTTTCAGGAACTTCTCGAACTCGCGCCCAGCCGTTTGCACATGAATTTCTTGCGCGCGGTGACTGCGCGGATCCGGAGCGCGAACAATCATTTTCTGCGCGAAACGATGCGAGCGGAGCGAATTCGCGTGGCCGGTGCTCTGGCCAGCGCGATTCTGCGCGACTTGAAAAACCCAGTCTGCATCGCTCGCTGTTGTTCCGATTTGATCGCAAGTGAGTCGGTTGATTCTCAACTGCGTGAACTCAGTTCGATGCTGACAGATGCGGTAAACGGAATCCTGGGGATGACATTGGACCTTCTCGATTACACTCGCGGCTCCATTTCCGTAAACAAACGATCGGTGTCGGTGTGGCGGTTGCTGGACGAATTAAACCGCCAATCGCTGCATCTTTTGCCGAGCAAAAACATCAAATTCATCAAACACATTCGTTATCAGGCCAACATCGACATCGATCTCGGCCGGTTCGCCCGCGGCTTGAGCAACGTGCTCGAAAATGCGATGCAGTCCATGCCGCGCGGCGGTGCTGTCACTTTCACAATCGATCTAATCGATGATTCCGTCGTCATTCGAATTTCCGACAACGGCTGCGGCATCGCACCTGAATTGTTGCCGCGGTTGTTCGAACCGTTTGAAGTGCGAGATGGTTCCGACGGCGCCGGCACGGGTCTCGCCGTGACCAAGGCCATCGTCGAAGCGCACGGCGGCAGGATTTCCATCGCCAGCGTTCTCAGCAAGGGTACCACGGTTGACATTCGCTTGCCGAAACCGGCCGGGGAATAATTGCGCGCGGTAGCGAGCGCGCTACCGTTTGCAGCTGAAATCAGCGAGCGATAATCGCTGACTCCTTGCCCTGTGGTGTAATGGTAACACAGCGCCCTTTGGAGGCGTTATTCTTGGTTCGAGTCCAAGCGGGGCAGCCAGCTCATTGTTTTTTCTCCGCGCTCGACTTTCGGAACATTTTTCCAGTTCTCTAATGTTCCTTCGAGGGCTTGGACAAACGCGTTTCGAAAACGCGTTGAAGATCGTCGCGATGATATCCGGCCGGGGATCGTAACACGTGCTGGAATAACGCTCGTATTTCGGTCCGCAAGTGTTGTAGCATCGAGTGACTCAACAAGTGCATCTCTCCGGCCAACTTAGCTGGATCTTCGGCATTCGGCGCTTTGGCGCCGTAATTGTTCTGGTGCTGGCATCTGCAGCTGGTCAAACGGCGCCAGTTCCGGAGTATCAGGTCAAAGCCGTCTTTCTACTCAACTTTGCCCAATTCGTGAGCTGGCCTTCTCAGTCGTCCGATGCTCCTTTCGTCATCGGAATTCTTGGCGACGATCCATTTGGTTCCTACCTGGATGAAACCGTGCGTGGCGAGAAAGTGAACAACCGCTCTTTAATCATTCAGCGTTTCCGGCGACGCGCCGATCCTCGGACTTGCAACATCCTGTTTATCAGTCAATCCGAACGCGATCGAGTTGCCCAAGTTCTTTCCAATTTGAAGGGGCGGACTGTTTTGACCGTTAGCGACATTGACGGTTTTACCGATCTCGGCGGAATGATTCAGCTTTTCACTGAGAGAAACAATATCCGGATGCGTATTAACTTAGATGCTGTGAAGGCGTCCAATCTAAAAGTCAGCTCAAAACTTCTGCGCGTTGCCGAAGTGGCGCACTGAATATGGCATTCTCGCTGAGAAACATCCCGATCAAACGCAAGCTCATGCTAGTGATCCTGCTTACGAGCGGATTTGCGATTTTGCTCATGGGAACTGCGCTCATCTTTTACGAGGTTGGAACTTTTCGTCGCGCCCTCACCGGAAATATTGAAGTACTCGCGCAGATTATTGGCTCGAACAGCACTGCCGCACTTGCTTTCGACGATCACGAGAACGCGAACGAAATATTGCGGGCGCTTGCCGCCGAGAACCAGATCACAGCCGCGGCCATTTATGATCGCAACGGCAGATTATTCGCCAGTTTTCCTGTAGAAATCTCCGCCACAGAATTCCCGCCGACGCCAGGGCCCGACGGACACCGGTTTGACCGGTCGCATCTGGTGATGGTGCAGCCAATCTTTCAGGAAGGCGCGCGGCTCGGGACAATCTATCTCCAAGCTGATCTTGGTCAGATGTATCGCCGTCTTATCGTGTACGGAATTCTTCTATTAATTGTTAGCGTGTGCTCGTTCCTCGGCGCAATGGCATTATCTGCCGCGCTCCAACGTCGGATCTCGCTGCCGATCCTCGAACTGGCGAAGGTCGCGACGGCAGTTTCGGATCGCGCCGATTATTCAGTGCGGGCCGCTAAACATGGCACGGATGAAATCGGATATCTTACCGAAGCATTCAATCAGATGCTCGCACGAATCGGCGAGAGCAACGCCGCGCTGGCCGCGAGCGAGGAACGACTGAGGCTGGCTCTGGAAGGTTCGCGAACCGGCACCTGGGATTGGAACCTTCTTACCAACTGCATCACCTGGGACGATTACATGTATCCTTTGTTCGGCCGGACCAAGGACGAATTCGACGGCACGATTGAATCGGTGCTGCCGGTCGTTCATCCTGATGATCGCTCGAATTTGAAACAGGCTCTGCGCCATGCCGCCGAAACCAAACAAGACCTCAACATCGATTTCCGTGTAGTCGACCCCGATGGCGCAGTTCGTTTTATGGAGTCGCGCGGTCGAGTTTTTTTGGATGGCGCTGGTACTGCCGTACGAATGACTGGCGTTAGCATGGATGTGACGGCTAGCAAACAGATTGAAGAAGCTTTGAGCAGAGCAAAGGAGGCAGCCGAGCGGGCGAGTAAGGAGAAGGACGAATTTCTCGCAATCGTTAGTCACGAGCTTCGAACTCCGTTAACGCCCGCGCTTGCGGCCACGGCCATGCTTGAAAGCGACCAGACAATACCGCCGCAGATCCGGCAAGATCTAGCGGTAATCCGCCGCAACATCGAGATAGAAGCTCGGCTGATCGACGACTTGTTAGACATCAATCGTATCGTTCGCGGCAAACTCGAACTTCGTCGTCAAGTGGTCGATGCCCGCTCCCTCCTCGAGCACGCCATGCAAAATTATTGCATAGGAGCTGCCGCCAAAAAACAAATTCGCGTCTCCACCCAAATCACTGCCACACAGACGCACGTCTTTGTCGATGGCTCCCGGATGACTCAGGTGTTTTGGAATCTGCTTCAGAATGCTTGTAAGTTCACTCCGAGCGGCGGATCTATCGACGTTCGCATTTACAACGAGCACCGGCAGCCTCGTTCGCCCAACGCTGCGTCAGCGAACGGAGAAAGCGACAAGCTAACTCAATTAGTCGTGGAAGTGTCGGACACTGGAATGGGAATTAGCCCGGAAACGTTTCCGAGGATTTTCAACGCTTTCGAACAAGGCGAACGCTCGCGCGGTCAGGGCTTCGGCGGGCTTGGGCTCGGACTCGCGATTAGTCGCGCGATCATCGAAATACATGGCGGATCGATCACTGCGACTAGCGAAGGAAAAGGCAAGGGCGCGACGTTTACTGTTCGATTGGACTGCGTAAAGCCGGTGGCCACGACCACGGAGACACATCGGGAGCATAGCGCAGTGTCTGATATCGTGCCCGCCACACCCTCGATGCGCGTCCTTGTGGTGGAAGATCATCACGACACGGCGGAACAATTCGCGAGGTTGCTAAAACGCGCCGGCCACGAAGTGATTTGCGCCGCAACTATTAAGGAAGCGCAAACCTGTGCCTCGGTGACGCCCGACCAAAATCGGACGCGCGCATTCGACATTTTGATAAGCGATCTGGACTTGCCCGATGGCAGCGGCCTCGAGCTCATGCGCAATCTCGCGCAACGTTACCCAATTCGCGGAATTGCAATCAGTGGTCACGGCATGAAAGAAGACGTCGATGCGAGTAGCCAAGCCGGCTTTTCCTACCATATAACCAAACCGGTCAACTGGTCGGAATTAAAGGCCGCAATCGATAAACTAGCCGAAAAGGTCTTTGAGCAGAGCCCAGGGCCCACACTCTGATTCCGTTTGGACCTCGCGGTACGCAGGAAACATCATGCGAAGTAACACCGTCTCGCAGGTGTAACCGTCCGATGAGCTTGGATTTTCGTTATGGCTCAATTATCATCCGAATCTCCAGGTGTCCGAGACATTGTAGAAGCGGATTATGCCGGGACAGATCAAAGTAAGTATGGAAGCGGCTGCGCGGGAAATTTTACTGAAACGCACGGCCTTCTTCATAGCCGTGGGCGTCCTATTTGCGGTACTTGCCGCTGGGCTTGGGGTTTGGTTTGGGAATAACGCGCCCGTTGGAGGAGTTGCAGAAAGGAGCGTCGCCGTTTTGCCCTTCGAAAGTTTGAGCGCCGATCCAGAGGAGGCGCTCTTCGCGATCGGCGTTCAAAATGAAATCCGGGATGACTTGGCCAAGGTGGCGGATTTGAAAGTGATCAGCCGCAACTCGGTGATGCAATACAAGCCAGGGGTGAAACGCAATCTTCGCGAGATTGCAGATGCTCTCGGAGTTGCTCATGTCGTGGAGGGTAGCGTTCAACGCGCGGTCGACCGCGTCCGGGTGCGTGCGCAACTGATTAATGCGAGGACAGGCGCTCACATTTGGCAAAAACGTTATGACGGTGCGCCCGACAACATGTTTGCGATTCGAAGCAAAATCGCCGAAGCCGTCGCAGACCGACTTGGGGCGAGGTTCTCGGCAGCGGAAAAAGAGACGATTGAGGAAAAACCCACTGATCAGTACCTGGCGTATGACCGCTATATTCGCGCGGGAATTCTTCTCGACGGAATCGCGTTAGATGCGCGTTCTGCAGACCTTCGATACCAAGCTGTGCATCTTCTTGAGCTTGCCGTAGCTCAAGATTCAAAATTTCTGCTGGCCTATTGTCGCCTCGGTTTTGCGCACCAAGGACTGTATTTCAATGGGTATGACCACACTCCGCTGCGATTAGCCCGGGCAACTGAAGCGGTGGAGGCCGCACTTAGGCTTGGCCCAGACCGAGGCGAACCGCATCTGGCTGCGGGGTTGTTGTACTATTACTGTTATCGCGATTACGACCGGGCTCGCTCCGAACTGGCGATTGCTCGCCGTCTGCTCCCCAACGAACCGTTGGTCTTCGCGACCCTCGGCTGGATCGACCGGCGGCAGGGCCGGTGGCAGGACCACTTGCGCAATGTGAACCGAGCTCTCGAGCTTGATCCGCGTAATGTTTTTATCCTTCACCAGGTAGCCGGCACCTATCAGGTGCTGCGCCGCTATAATAATCTCATGGCGACATTCGACCGGGCGCTGGCGGTCACGCCTAGCGATGCCGTTGCTCGGGTCGCCAGGGGATTGGCTGAACTGGACTCGAACGCAACTGTTGGACCGGGGCAAGTGGCGATTCAGGCAGTACTCGCTAAAGATCCGGGCGACGGTGTAAAAATCGTCGATCGATGGTTTAACATCGCCCTCTGCGCTCGTGATGCGAACGATGCAAAACGCGCTTTGGGTTCGATGCTGCAGGAAGGAATAACATGGGGTGCCAATGTCCGTACCCCGCGGAGCTTTTGCGAAGGCTTGGCCGCTCGCGTGTTCGGGGACAACGAGGCGGCGATGAATGCGTTTGGGGAGGCTCGTGAGGAAATGGAAACGGTGCTGCAGAAACAGCCCGATTATGCCGAGGCGATGTCTGCACTCGGGATGATCGACGCCGCCCTTGGCAGGAAGGAAGACGCATTACGGGAGGGCCGCCGGGCTGTTGAATTATTGCCGGTAACGAAAGACGTGATGACCGGCTCCGAGTTACTGCGAAACCTCGCGCTCATTTACGCCTGGACCGGAGAGAAAGAACTGGCGCTCGATCAAATCGCTGCCGCTTTGCAGGGGCCGGGTCACATAACGTATGGACAGTTACGTTTGCACCCGTGGTGGGACGCAATTCGGGAGGATCCGCGGTTCGATAAACTCGTCGAGGAGGCAAAAAAACCGGTTGAAGTAAAAGTAAAGTAAAAGCAATCATGGAGAGCGGCGACACTTCGCCTGCCGCGCGGGATCGAAGCGCCGTAACTATGTGTTGGAGACTGTTGCCCTTGGTTCAATGCCTGCCGGACGTTGCGGCTGGAAACAATTCCACGCGTACGCGAGGCCCAAACGTTTCAGGTCGTTTTCTACGGTCTGAACATTTTTGACCGCAAAGCTGCGCAATTAGGCGAAACGCCGCGTAAATCGGCTCGACACATTCACCTCTGAAAAACACGCTCGCACTTTCGATGACGCCCGGAAGGTGATCGAGGGTACCGAGCACGCAAGCGAGTTCAAAGAGCTGTGAGTCCAGTTTTTCCTCGTGCCGGGCGTCTGTTCCTTGGTAACATCGCGGAATTAGACAGAATTATTCCGCAGATGTCTCGTTAGGGCTGTGAGAAGAGATCAACTGAACGCACACTATCGTCCTGCTCCTCACGAGCCATGTTTCTCGACTTGTTACTGGTTTCAAATCGCGCTGTTTCTCGGTCCGGAGGAATAGAACGATGGTCAGAAATAGTCTCAGTAACAGTCTTGGACTTAATCTTTTGTGTTAAAGGGCTTCCACATAAGTTTTGAGCTTGCTGCGATCTGGCCGCAGCCGCTCGACCCTTTTCACTCCATGGTGCTGTCCGCACTTGTGGCTGCGATTCCCCTAATCCTCGTACTTGTTTTGATGGGAGGCCTTCGCAAGAGCGGGCTGTTTGCCTCGGCGTGTGGTCTGGGAGCGGTGGGATTACTGGCGATACTTGTCTGGCACATGCCGCTGCCACTTGCCCTATGGAGCGCGGCCTATGGGTTCGTCTATGCGATTTGGCCGATTCTGTGGATTGTCTTCGGCGCCCTTTGGCTCTACAACCTCACGCAAGACACGGGCAAATTTGAGCTGCTTCGTCGCTGGATGGAAGAGCACGCTTCCGGTGACGCCTGCATTCAGGCAATTTTAGTGGCGTTCTCCTTTGGGGCGCTGATGGAGGGCGTCGCGGGCTTCGGAGCACCGGTCGCGGTGACCGCCTGTCTGCTCGTTGGTCTCGGTTTTGAAAAACGCCGAGCGGTTGTCGTTGCGCTGATCGCGAACACGGCTCCGGTAGCCTTCGGTGCGATGGGCACTCCCATCGTTGCGCTGGCGGCGGTAACCGGGCTCGACCTTTCTCGGTTATCTGCCATGGTTGGGAGACAACTTCCTTTTCTCTCTTTCATCCTTCCGGCTTACCTCGCGTGGGTCGTCGCGCGGGGTAAGGGCTTGAGACGAACCTGGCCGGCAGCACTAGTTGCTGGCAGCACCTTCGCCCTTGTCCAGTTTCTGGTCTCGAACTTGTGGGGGCCGTACGCAGCAGACGTGATCGCCGCATCGGTTTCGATCGCGGCCTTGGTAACTTTTCTTCATGTCTGGAGCCCTGCTCGTGCAGCTCAACGACCATTGGGCGATGAATCCCCCGCCCCCCTAGCTAATCCAAGCACTGTGCCCTATGCACTCTCCTTAAGACAGACCGTCGCGGCTTGGCTGCCGTGGGCCTTGCTCTCTGTCGTGATGGTCTTCTGGTCCTACCTCAAGCTTTTGCAGAAAGGCCAGGTCACAATTCCAATTCCTAGCCTGCATAACGGCGTTCTTATTACTCTCTACCAAAAGCCCTACTCCGCTCTTTACTCCTTCCAGCCGCTTGGGCCGGGGACCGCGGTTATCGTCGCGACAGTGCTCACGGCACTATGCTGTCGAGTTCGTGGCCGAGTCTTCTGGAGGTCTGGATCGAAGACGCTGCGCCAATTACGACTTCCCGGGCTGACTGTCATGGTGATTGTCGGCCTCGCTTATCTTTACAACTATTCTGGAATGGCTTTCACCTTGGGGGCGGCTGTGGCTCGGGTGGGCCCGGCCTTTCCTTTGGTGAGCAGCTACCTGGGTTGGGTGGCATGTTTCCTCAGCGGCAGCGATACTGCCAGCAACCTGCTATTCGGCAATTTGCAAGTGGCAGCGGCTCACCAGCTCCATCTCAGCCCCGTGCTGCTGGCTGCCACCAATTCTTCAGGAGCGGTCACTGGGAAAATGATCTCACCTCAAAACATAGCAATCGGGGTCACGACAGTCGGGCTAATTGGCGAGGAAGGCAAAATCCTGCGTGCCACTTTCTGGCACAGCGTACTGCTTGCTGCCATGCTCGGCGTTGTGGCTCTTGCCCAAGCTTACTGGCTGCGGGGGATGGTCCCCTAATGCGCGTTTGCGCAAGTAGCGACGAAGCCATGAAATCAAAAGCATCTAACGAATGTAGTTGTTTAC
>Ga0209328_10000383_pt1 | contig 10824 bp, 7 predicted proteins | sample JacPinW_OM3H0_M1_FD_187954 | JGI IMG/M metagenome (GOLD analysis project Ga0209328, IMG submission 187954) | Forest soil microbial communities from Algoma, Ontario, Canada - Jack Pine, Ontario site 1_JW_OM3H0_M1 (SPAdes) (version 2) | ecosystem: Environmental > Terrestrial > Soil > Boreal... | reverse complement strand
TCGGCGGGCAGGCCTTCGCGCGCCGACGGCAGCGGCTTGCGAGCGACTGCGGCGTAAAATTCGATCATCGGCTCGCCGCGCTCGACCGGCGCATCGCTGCCGCCGCAAATGATCGAACCTGATTTCAAGAACGATTGCCACGCGTAGGCGCCGCCAAGGCGATCCATGCCAAGTCGCGCCGGCGCAAAAAATAAATCGCTGATCGCGTGTGACGGTTGCATCGACGGGATCACGCCGAGCTTGGCGAATCGGGGCAGATCGGCAGGATCGACAATCTGCGCGTGCTCTAGTCGCCAGCGTGGCTCCTTGATTTTTCTTTGGTCTGGCGGCACGGCTTTGAACGCGGCTTCGTAAAGATCGAGAATCGTGCGGTTCGTGCGATCGCCGATAGCGTGCGTCTCGACTTGAATCCCGCGGCGCAGCGCTTCTTCAAACATCGGCTTCAGCTCCTCCGGTTTCTCAGTGAGATAACCGGAAGTGTTCGGCGCGTCGTTGTAGGGCTTGAGCAACGCCGCGCCGCGCGAGCCGAGCGCGCCATCGAAAATCACTTTGATCGTCCGCTGAGTGAAACGGTGGTCGAACGCGTTGATGGTCGCGCCTTCTTTTAGAAAATTCTCTGCGTCTTCACCCGGACCAAAGACGCAGTTGATAAACCGGATCTTCGCTTTCCCGTCGACGTAAACCTTCTTGATTAGACCAATATCTTCCTTGTGGCTGCCGGCGTTTTGAATTTCGCACCAGCCGAGTCCGATTTCGCGATTGCTTCCAGTGAGCAATGCTTGCTCGCGCTCAGCCGCGGTTGGTTTCGGAATATTTTTTCGACCGAGATCCATCGCGTTATCGAGCAACATTCCAGTCGGCTCGCCCGTTTGTTTATCCTTCAGGATTTCGCCGCCGAATGGATCCGGCGTGTTCTTGTCAATGTTCGCCAGCTTCAGAGCCGCAGAATTCGCAACCGACGCGTGACCGTCCGCGCGGGTCAGAAAGACCGGATTCTCCGGTGAGACTTTGTCGAGGTCTTCGCGGGTCGGGAATTGCGGCGGTTTCCAAAATGTTTCAATCCAGCCGCGACCTGTGATCCATTTTCCCGGTTCCGTCTTCGTCGCTCGCGCGCCGACTTTGGCGAGAAAATCTTCGAGCGTGTTCATTCCTTCGAGATTCAACGTCAGCTCGCGCTCGCCAATCCCGAAAATGTGGCAATGCGAATCGGTCAGACCAGGCACAACCGTTTTGCCGGCGAGATCGATCGTGCGCGCAGCGTGAAATTTCCTAGCGTCTTGGTTTGATCCGACAAAAACGATGCGATCGCCTTTGACGGCGATCGCTTCGGCGCGCGGCGCTTTTTCGTTAACGGTGTAAACATTTCCGTTTAGCAAAAGGAGATCGACCCGCCTTCGCTCCGCTTCGGCGCGGCGTGCATTATCGGCAGCGCTCACCTGGAAATTTAACGCGCAAAGCAAAAATAGAATCGCGAACGCTTTCACTTGACGGTTCGGTGAAGTTTTGACGTGATCGGCTTTGCGAATCGGTCACTTTTCTGTATCGGAAAAGCAGATCGTGACGGTATGACAATCAATTGCGAATTTTCTTTTGCTGCCATCGCCTGCACTTATACAATCTTGGCGTCCCCGCAGGCGAGCAAACAACCTTAACTCCGCAGCCGTTTGAACGAAGCACATTCTAATTTCACTTCTGGTTCGTTTCTAAATTGTCGGCTGAATCCGGGCAGACAAGGCATCCGCTGATTTATGGCGAATTTTTTTCCACGCTGGTGCAACTGGTTGCCACTGCAAATGGCAGTCGCAGGTATCCTGATCGTTTGCGGCCTAACGGCGTTCACCTGGTACTACGTGACGCCCAAATACACCAAGGTCGGCTATCAACCGATCCAGCCGGTGCCGTTCCCACATGACATTCACGTGACGCAGCTCGGGATGGATTGCCGTTATTGCCACAGCTTCGTGGAAGTGGCCGCGCACTCGAACGTGCCGAACACGCAGGTTTGCATGAACTGCCACACCCAGGTGCAAAAAGATAATCCGAAGCTCGAGCCTGTCCGGCAGAGTTGGAAAGACGGCAAACCGATTGAGTGGGTCTGGCTTCATCGCTCGGTCGATTACGTTTATTACAACCACGCCGCGCACGTGAACCGCGGTGTCAGTTGCGCCAGTTGCCACGGTCAGGTGAATCACATGTCGACGGTGTCGATAGCCGAACCTCACAGCATGGCCTGGTGTCTGGACTGTCATCGTCACCCCGAAAAATTTCTGCGTCCGCAGGAGGAAGTCTTCAATCTTGACTGGAAACCGGCGGACGTGAAACCGGCGGAGTTCGTGGCGAAATACGGACAGCCAAGAGGCGTGACCGACGATTGGACAAAGAAGAAGCGTCTGACGCAGCAAGAGATCGGTCAGACATTGAAGGAACGCTGGAACATCGCTCCGAGCATAAATTGCCAGACCTGTCATCGATGAAACGCGTTTTCCAACATCCACCTGAGCCGGCGACAGGGAAGAAATACTGGCGAAGTCTCGGCGAATACAGCAACACCGCGGAATTTCGCGAGTGGTTGGAGCGCGAATTTCCAGCCGGAGCTTCCGAGCTCGGTGAAAACGAATGGTCGCGGCGCGATTTTATGAAGTTGATGGGCGCGTCGATGGCGCTGGCCGGCATTGGGTTGACCAGTTGCCGCCGCCCCGAACTGCATCTTGTGCCGTTCACCAAGAGCGCGGAATGGACCATTCCCGGAAAATTTCTCTATTACGCAACGGCGATGCCGCGGCGCACCGGCGCGATTCCGCTTATCGCCACGACCGTCGATGGGCGGCCGATCAAACTCGAAGGCAATCCGGTTCATCCGGCATCTGCTGGCGGAACCGACGCGTTTGCGCAAGCCTCACTGCTCGATCTTTACGATCCGACCCGCTCGCGACGATTTGTGAATCGCGGCAAAGACGCGACGCGCGCTGAGTTCGATGCTTACATCGATAAGTTGCGCGGCCAGCTCGGATCTGGAGACGGTTTGGCCTTCCTGGTGGAGGAAGCGAATTCGCCGACGCGCGAGAGATTGCGCGCCCAGCTCGAGAAAGCGTTGCCGAAAATGATGTGGTGCGTCTACGAGCCGGCGCTGAGTGACGCGCAAAATTATGCGACGCGCATCAGCTTCGGCGAAAACGTCCGATTGATTCCGCGCTTTGACCGTGCTGATGTGGTGCTAGCGCTCGACAGCGATTTTCTCGATTGCGGCGAAGGCGACCTCGCTTCGGCCGGCGCGTTCACGTCCCGACGTCGCGTGAAATCGGCCAACGACAATATGAACCGGCTCTACGTGGTCGAGAACCGGTTCACTATCACCGGCGCGATGGCCGATCACCGACTGCGACTGCCGGCGAGCCAGATTCCCGTTTTCACATATTTGCTCGCCGGAAAAATTGGTGCGTTAACCAAGGATTCCGGGTTGGTTTCTCTTCTTGGAACGCTGACCGCGCCCAGTGAAACGCCGGCGTTTGACGAGCAATGGTTAATCGAAGCGGCCAACGATCTGGTCGCGAAGTCGGGGTTGAGTGTTGTTCTCGCCGGGCAACAGCAGCCAGTCGTCGTCCAACTCCTCGCTTACGCGATTAATTCCGCGCTGAAAAATATCGGCCGCACGATCGTGGTTCGCGAATTTCCGAGGAACAAAAACAACAAGAGCATTTTGCAGCTAGCTGATCGAATCAATCGCAGCGAAATCAAGACTCTTTTCATATTTGGCGGCGATCCGGTTTACAACGCGCCGCGCGCGGTCGCGCACGATCCGGACAAGAAATTTTCGATCGATTGGACCGAGCTTCAAAAGAAAGTGCCGCAAGTGGTGCGCCTCGGTTATCACCAAGACCAGACGTCCGCGATTAGCCACTGGCACGTTCCGCTGGCGCATTATTTGGAATCGTGGGGCGACGCTCTCGCTGCGGACGGTTCGTATTTGTCGATTCAACCTATGATTTTGCCGCTGTTTGGCGGGCTCAGCGAAATCGAAATCATGAACGCGCTGCTTGGCCGGCCAAAAGTGGAAGGGCCCGAGCTGGTGCAGGAAACTTTCCGCGCGACCAAACCGCCTGGTGATTTTCAAACGGCGTGGTCGAAATTTTTGCATGACGGCTTCGGAGCGCATGTCGCGTCGCACGATCGACCGGCCACGTTTAACGGCTCGGCTGCTGGTGGTCTCGCAAAACAACTCTGGTCGATTGCGCCTTTGGCAACCGAGCAATCGCCCGAAATTGTGTTCGTCCGGAGTTACGCAATGGACGATGGTCGCTACAGCAACAACGGCTGGCTTCAGGAATTGCCCGACCCGATTACGAAACTGACCTGGGACAACGGCGCGATGATGAGTCCCAACTTTGCTGAATCACTCAGTGTCGCGACCGGCGATCTCGTTCAGGTCACGATCACCGACACCGCACGCGATGCGAACGATCAGCCGATCCGGCGCGAGTTGGTGATCGCGGCCGTGGTTGCGCCGGGGCATGCCGAGAACTCGATTAGCATTCCGCTTGGTTACGGTCGCGGGATTGCCGGGCGCGGCCCGTTGCCGTACGCCGGTGACGCCGCGGCGAACAATCCTCCAACGGGCGACGTTCCAGGGTTCAACGCGTATTTCTTGCGAACCGCAGCAACGCCGCATTTCGCGGTCGCGGACGGGAAGATGATCGAGAGCATCCAGGTTTCGAAAGTTGGCAAGAAATATCCGCTATCCATTACGCAAGATCACTGGAGCATCGAAGGCCGCGGAGTCGTGCGTGAAGCCAAGCTCGACGAGTACCGCGAGGACAACCATTTCGTCGAAAAATGCGCCGGCATCGATGAGCCCCAGAAATATTTGCCGTCGATCTACAGCCATCCGCCGTTAACCGGCGCGCAGCAGTGGGGAATGGCAGTCGATCTCAATGTGTGCACCGGTTGTAGTGCGTGCGTGATCGCGTGTCAGGCGGAGAACAACATACCGGTTGTCGGAAAACTACAGGTTTCTCATGGACGCTGGATGCACTGGATCCGAATTGACCGGTACTTCGCCAGCGCCAAACCATTCAACGAGGACAACGGCGAATTCCCGCAGGACCCGGAGATCGTACATCAACCGATGATGTGCCAGCACTGCGAGAACGCGCCGTGCGAAACTGTCTGCCCGGTGAACGCGACGATTCACAGCGAGGACGGCCTGAACGTGATGGCCTACAATCGCTGCGTCGGCACGCGCTATTGCGCGAACAATTGCCCCTTCAAAGTCCGGCGCTTTAATTTCTTCGATTACAACCAGCGCCCCGTCGGCAAAAAGAGAATCGCCGGTCAGTTCGGCATCTACGAGGAATACATCGCGCCGTTCACGCAAAAAGGCGCGCCCGACATCACCAAGATGCAAAAGAACCCAAACGTCACGGTGCGGATGCGCGGGGTGATGGAGAAATGCACGTTTTGCGTGCAGCGGATCGAGGAAGCAAAGATCGCCGCCCACGTTCACGTTGGCACTTCCGGAGCCGAAGCTCGCATTCCGCGCGATTCATTTACGACCGCCTGTGCGCAAGCGTGTCCGCACGAAGCGATCGTCTTCGGCGATACCAAGGATCCGGAAAGCAAGGTTTCGAAATTGAAAGCAACCGATCGCAATTATCGCCTGCTTGATTATTTGAACGTGAAAGCGCGCACCAGTTATCTCGCGCGAATTCGTAACCCGAACCCGAAGATGCCGGACGCTGCGACTATTGCCGTAGCGAGTTCGGCGGAGAAAGCGTGACGACGTCGATCTTATGCAATTTGGAATTTGAAATGTATGGTTGAGGACACACCGACAGCACCAGATGTGATTCAAGGCGAGGCGGAAGCAACCGTCGGAGGGCCCCTTGCCCGCGTTGCGCTGGTGTTGAACAAGCGCAACTTCAGCTGGATCACCGAGCGGATATCGGGCGTGGTCGAACAACCGGCGCCGCGCTGGTGGTGGGTTTGTTTCACGATCACCGGCTCGATCGCGATGTTCGGTCTGTTCTGTCTCGGTTACCAGATTTCCACCGGCGTTGGCGTATGGGGAAATAACATCCCGAATGGCTGGGCCTGGGACATCACCAACTTCGTTTTTTGGATCGGTATCGGACACGCCGGAACATTGATTTCGGCGATCTTGTATTTGCTTCGCCAGAAATGGCGCACATCGATCAATCGTTCGGCCGAGGCGATGACGCTGTTTGCGGTGATGTGCGCGGCGATTTTTCCCGGCATTCACGTCGGCCGGATTTGGATGGCGTGGTATCTCGCGCCGATCCCCAACAACTACGGCATCTGGCAAAATTTCCGCAGCCCGCTGATGTGGGACGTGTTCGCGGTCTCAACCTATTTCACGGTCTCGGTCTTGTTTTGGTACACCGGCTTGATTCCGGACCTGGCAACATTGCGGGATCGGACGACTAGCAAGATCAGAAAATTTTTGTTCGGCGTCTTCGCCTGCGGCTGGCGCGGATCGAACCGCAACTGGCGGCATTACGAGATGGCGTATCTGCTGTTGGCCGGACTTTCCACACCCCTCGTGCTCTCGGTTCACAGCGTCGTGTCGTTCGACTTCGCGTCGTCGATTTTGCCGACGTGGCATTCCACGATCTTCCCACCCTATTTTGTCGCGGGCGCGATCTTTGGCGGCTTTGCCATGGTGCTGACGTTGCTGATTCCCGCGCGCGCGATTTTTAAACTGCACGACATTATTACGCCGCAGCACGTCGACAAAATGGCGAAGATCATTTTGCTGACGGGCTCGTTCGTCAGCTACGCCTACGCGATGGAATTTTTCGTGGCCTGGTACAGCGGCAACGCTTACGAGAAGTTCGCCTTTTATAACCGCGTCCTCGGTCCGTATTGGTGGTATTGGTGGACGGGCATGTTGTTCTGCAACGTGCTTTCGCCGCAACTCTTCTGGTTCCGCTGGTGCCGTCGGAACATCCTCGTTGTCTATTTCGTTTGCATGTGCGTGAACGCCGGCATGTGGTACGAGCGTTTCATCATCATCGTCGGCGGCTTGCATCGGGATTTCCTTCCGTCCTCATGGGGACTGTTCATCCCAACCTGGGTCGACATCTGGACGTTCATCGGCACGCTGGGCATTTTCACGTCGCTGTTTTTGTTGTTCGTCCGCTTCCTGCCGATGATCGCGATGTCGGAAGTGAAGATCGTTTTGCCAGAAGCGGACGCTCACGCGCAATCGCCCAACGGTCATCATCCAGTCCAAGCCGGAGGAATTGAGCGCATATGAGAACGCCTTACGGCCACGAAGTTTACGGGATGGCCGCGGAGTATCCGAGCGCCTTCGCGCTTTATGAAGCGGCCAAGACAGTTCGTGATGCGGGATTCAAACGCTGGGACGTGCATTCGCCATTTCCAATTCATGGAATGGACGACGCGATGGGTCTCGGAAAATCCTGGCTGAGCGCGGTGGTGCTCGCGGGCGGCATTTCCGGTTTTCTCACTGCCATGCTCGTAGAATTTGGCCCGTCATGGGGACTGTATCGATTGATCGTGCACGGCAAACCCTACGACTGGAAAACCGTCCCGGCATTTTTCCCAATCATGTTCGAGCTGACCGTGCTTTTCTCGGCTTTCGCCGCGTTTTTTGCGGTTCTTATCATGAATGGCTTACCGCGACCGCATCATCCGATTTTTAACTGGGATCGTTTCACACGCGCGAGCAACGATGGATTTTTTCTTGTGATTGAAGCGCGCGATCCGCGCTTCACCGAAGTCGAGGCGCGTGAATTACTCGAACGCACCGGCGGCCAACACATCACGATCGTGCACGAGGACTAATATGTTACGCGGCTTCTTTTTGATTTCTTTGTTGCTGACGATTGCCGGAGTCGCCGTGCTCGGGTTTCGCGGACAAAAAGGCACTAACGAGCCTTGGGAAATTTTTCCTGACATGGTGCGACAGATGAAAGTGCGCGCGCAAGCGCCCCTGGATTTTTTTGCGGACGGCCGCGGTCCGCGCGAGCCGATTAATGGAACGGTCCCGATCGGTTACGAGATGCCGAATCCGCACGCGCCTGGATCGGAAACCACCTCGCATTTTGGATTCAGCGTGGGAACGGATTATTTGAACACCGGAAAAATGGGCAACAATTGGGGCACCGGAATTCCAGTTCCGGTCACGGCGCGATTGCTTGAGCGCGGCCGCGAGCGGTTCAACATCACCTGCGCGATGTGCCACGGCGCGACTGCTACCGGCAATGGCATCGCCAAGGTGCACGGTCTGGCCACAGTCGTCACTTTGCAGGATGATCGCATCCGCAAAATGGCTGACGGAGAAATTTTCAACACGATCACAAACGGCAAAAACACAATGATGGCTTATGGGCCGACCATCATGGTCGCCGATCGCTGGGCGATCATCACTTATCTGCGCGCTCTTCAGCGCAGCCAGAATACCGCGATTGCCGATGTTCCGCCGGAGCATCGCGCCGATCTGGACAAGCCGGCCGAAAACAAACCGGCGGAGAACAAACCGACCGCGGCAAAACCCGCGGCGAAACCGGAGGCGCCAAAGAAATGAGCGATCGTTTGCATAACGCACCGAAGCCAGAAGGCGAATATTTCGAGAGCGGACGCTTTGCCGGATTGTCGGTGTTGCTCGGTGTTATTGCGTTCGTCGCGCTCGCACTTTGCGGAGCAGGGGCCGTGATTGATCCGAAACAATTCAGTTATTCCTGGCTGTTTGCCTTCGGCTTTTTCTTCACGCTTTGCGCCGGATGCTTCTTTTGGACCATCGTGCATTACGCGACTGATGCCGAATGGACGGTGGTCGTTCGCCGACAGCTGGAAAACATCGCCGTGCTCGTGGCCATTCTCGCAATCTTCTTCATCCCGATTTTTCTTTTGCGACATCATCTGTATGAATGGATGAACATCCCGCAGGGCTTGGAAGAAACGCTCGATTCCAAGCGCGCTTACTTGAACTTGAAATTCTTCGTCGTGCGCGCTGTGTTTTTCCTCGGGTTCTTCATCATCGCGTCTTATTTTTTGAGAAAATTCTCAGTGTGTCAGGACAAGGATGGGAATCCGCGATTCACGATTCGTTTGCGCAAGGTTTCGTTCGCCAGTCTGCCGTTGTTTGCCCTCTGTCTCACCTTCGGCGCTTACGATTGGCTGCTTGGTCTGCAGTATCGCTGGTTCTCCACCATGTTCGGCGTCTACATTTTCGCCGGCGCCGCCGGCAGTTCGATGTCGCTGCTTGTGCTTGTGATTACCGCCTTACGCAACGCCGGTTACCTCAAAAACGTCGTGACGATGGAGCATTTCCACATCATGGGGAAGTGGATGTTCGCCTTCTGTGTGTTCTGGGCCTACATCGGCTTTGGCCAGTACATGCTCATCTGGTACGCGAACATGCCGGAAGAGACGCAATATTTTATCGTTCGAAACACCGAGTCATGGTGGTTCCTGAGCATGCTCCTGGTGTTCGGCCGTTTCTTCGGGCCGTTTGCGATTTTGCTCTTGCGCTCAATCAAGAAACATCCCCGTCAGCTTTGTTATGTCGCGAGCTGGATACTGTTCATGCAGTTGCTTGACATATATTTGGTCGTGCTTCCCGCGCTGCACGGGACCGGCGTGCGCGTGAGCTTGTGGGATCTTACCGCTCTTATCGCGATCGGTGCCACGCTCGCTTTCGCCTATTTGCGCATCGCCGCCAAAACTTCGCTCTTCCCCGTGCGCGATCCGCGCCTCATCGAATCCTTGAAACTGGTGAACTAAAATGGCTGATCCCGAACAAATCCGGCAAAGAATCCAATCGCCCGCGCCGTTTTCGACATGGCTCGGCGTTGTGCTCTTGCTTCTTGTTTTCGGCGCAATCGCCATTGCCATTATCGGGCCCGCGCCGCGCGGCGATACTTATGAGCAGCAACGGGCCCAGGATCGCGCGAAAAAACTGAAGGATTTGCGCGATGAAGACGCGAAAGCATTAACGACCTACGCTTGGATCGACAAAAACAAGGGAACGCTGCGCGTGCCGATCGAACGGGCTATGGAACTGACCGTTTCCGAACTCGCGAACAAAAAACCCGCCGCGGCGGGACCAATCGCAACGCCGCCGACCGCAGCTGCGCCGGGTGGAGCAACTGCTGCGTCGCCCGCGCCATCACCTTCGCCGCAATCAAGCGGCACACCGAAACCAACTTCGGTGGCCGGTCAGCATTCGGAAGCGCGCGGTCAGCCAGCCGCGGCTGTGAATCCGCCGCCAGTTCAACCTTCCACGCAGCCCGGTGGGTCCGCGTCGCCGGCTGCGCCGGCGAAATCTTCCGCTGCCGTACCGGCCGCATCACCTTCTCCCGCTGCATTCACGACGCCGCCCGGAAGTCCGTTGCCAGTCCGCGGCACAACGGCGGGGCAAACTCCGTCGCCGACCCCGGCACAACGATGAAGATGTCGATCTTGCCTAACGAATGACTCCAGCTGCCGATATTCCATTAAAACAACCAGCGATCTCGCCAACCGCCGGTGACGCCGAACAATATGAGCGGGCTCTCATTGACGCCTCCACGCGCGTGCCGGTGCTGATGTTTTACGCGTCGGCCATAATCTGGCTGCTGATCGGCACGGTGATGGCCGGCTTCGTTTCATTCAAACTGCACGCGCCGGATTGGTTATCGGACATAGGTCCGTTGACTTGGGGCCGGATGCGCCCGGCGCACATGAACGTGATGGTGTACGGCTGGGCGTCGATGGCGGCCATGGGCACCGCGATCTGGATTATGGCGCGTCTGTGTCGGACAACACTTCGCCATCCACTCCTACTTGTCGCCGGCGGCGGTT
>Ga0209328_10000382_pt1 | contig 10832 bp, 11 predicted proteins | sample JacPinW_OM3H0_M1_FD_187954 | JGI IMG/M metagenome (GOLD analysis project Ga0209328, IMG submission 187954) | Forest soil microbial communities from Algoma, Ontario, Canada - Jack Pine, Ontario site 1_JW_OM3H0_M1 (SPAdes) (version 2) | ecosystem: Environmental > Terrestrial > Soil > Boreal... | reverse complement strand
CGAGCGCGAGATCATCGCAACGGATTAGTCTTTCAGCTCGAACGAATGCCGTAGGGTGGGCAAAGCCAACGGGTCGCGCGAATGCGCGCCCGATGACAGGCTCCGCGTGCCCGCCGATACATGCGTCGACGGGATAGATGGTGGGCACGGCGCAAGAACGCCTTTGCCCACCCTACACGCCCACCCGCATCACCGCATCCGCAAGCAATCCTGCGAACAGCAATAGCCCCGCATCGCGGTTGGATTTGAAGACGCGCAAGCACAGCACCGGATCGCTGATCTCAAGCCGCCTGATCTGCCAGACCAGATGCGCCGCGAATGCGGCGAGCCCGGTCCATGCCGCAAATCCGGCGCCGGCAAGCATCAAGGCAACCCCGATCAGGACCACCGCCAGTGCATAAAACACCATCAGCGCCGGTTTGGTGCGCGCGCCGAACAATAGCGCGGTGGATTTGATGCCGATCAGCGCGTCGTCCTCGGCATCCTGATGCGCGTAGATGGTGTCGTAGCCGATCACCCAGGCGATCGACCCCGCATAGAGCGCAAGCGCCGTGGCATCGATCCGCCCAAACGTCACCGCAAATCCCATCAGCGCGCCCCACGAAAAGGCAAGACCGAGCACGATCTGCGGCCACCAGGTGATCCGCTTCATGAACGGATAGACCGCGACGATGACGAGCGAGGCGATGCCGGTCGCAACCGCGAAGCGGTTGAACTGGAGCAGCACGGCAAGACCAATCAGCGCCTGCACGATGAGAAAGGCAAAGGCCCGTGCTACGCTCACCTGCCCGGCCGGGATCGGCCGCGAGCGCGTCCGCTCGACCATGGCATCGAGATCGCGGTCGGTGATATCGTTCCAGGTGCAGCCGGCGCCGCGCATCACGAAGGCGCCGACAAAGAACAGCGCGATGACGAGGGGCAATCTGTGGATGTCGTGGGCTACTCCGGCAGCGAGCGCCGCCGACCACCAACACGGCATCAATAATAGCCAGGACCCGATCGGCCGGTCGAAACGGGAAAGCCGCAAATAAGGCCGCGACCATGGCGGCGCGTGCGTGTCGACCCAGTTGCCGGTTGCGTCCGCAACGGGTGCCGCGGCGCCGCTCATCTGATCATCGCGTAAGGACGTTGCCGTTCAGCGTGTCGAAAGTGCTGCCGCCCTTCTTTTCGGGCGTCGCCTCGGGAAGCGCCGTCGCAGAACCCAGTACCTCGCTCAGGCTCGGGCCGGCCGGCCCTCTTGTCTGCACCTGCTGCGCCACCGTGCAGACTCTCTTCTGCATGCTCTCGGTGTTCTTGTGGCCAGTCTTCAACTGGTCCGCGACCTGCGGCGGAATTCCGCACTTCGCGGCGTGAGATTCGACATACTTGATCATCTTGATCTCGGCCTGGCCGAAATTCCCGATCAGCTTGCAGGCTTCATCCGGGGGCGAATGGCGGTCGCTGGCGGCCTTGATCAATTTGCCGCGCTTCTCCGCCTCTTCACGCAACGGCATGAATCCCTTCATGCATTCGTCCGAGGGGCCTCCCTGCGGCGGCGCAGGCCCGGGCCCGCGCTCGAACGCGGAGCCGGTGATGGGCGCAGCACCGTTGACCGGAAACGAACTGGAAGGGGTACCGATGGAAGCGGCCGGAGCTGATCCGTTCACCGGCGGAAACGCGGGATCGTTCTTCTGAACGGTCTGACCGGGGAGCGGCGCCGGAAACGCGCCTTGCGCTAGGGCCTGACCGGCGCAGACGACGGTCACGGTTAGCGGCACAATCAAGCGGCGGCGGATGATCAAGGCTATTCCTCCGGCAAGGTGCCCCAACGTCTTCCCGATCGAAGAGCGATACCTAGAAATGGTTAATGGGCTTTTTACGATTCCTGCCGGCCCTTAACAACCCGTGGAATTTGGCAACAGCGCGGCGTAGCGCCGCGCCGGGAGGTCAATTATTGCGTGAATTGTCCTCCTTTAGGCTAAAAGCCAGCCGGAATTGGAAATTTGACGATGCCTCTACGCGATTTTGATCGACCCCGGCTGTTTGTCGACGCCGCGCTGGCAGCGGGTGAGACGGTCGCGCTCGAGCGCAGCCAGAGCAATTATCTCGGCAATGTGCTCCGCCTTGCCACCGGCGAATCGATCCTGGTGTTCAACGGACGCGACGGCGAATGGCAGGCAGCGATCGGAGGCCGCAAGCGCCCGGACAGTCTGACGATTGTCGCGCAAACCCGGCCGCAGGACCGCCTGCCCGATCTCGCTTACGTCTTTGCGCCGCTCAAACATGCGAGGCTCGACTATATGGTGCAGAAGGCGGTCGAGATGGGGGCCTCATCGCTGCAGCCGGTTCTGACCCGCTTCACCCAGGTCTCGAGGGTCAATGGCGAGCGGATGCGCGCCAATGTCATCGAGGCCGCCGAGCAGTGCGGCATTCTCAGCCTCGCCGAGGTCGCCGAACCCATGCCGCTCGATCGCTATTTGAGCCAGCGCGACCAGGCGCGCCTGCTGGTGTTCTGCGACGAGGCGGCTGACGTCTCGGACCCGATACAAGCGCTGGGAAAGCGGACGGCCACGGGCGGGATCGACGTCCTGATCGGCCCCGAGGGCGGATTCGCCGAAGAGGAGCGCGCGGTCCTGCTGCGGCAGCCGAAAACCCTGCGGCTTTCGCTGGGGCCGAGGGTGCTGCGCGCCGATACCGCCGGTGTGGCGGCGCTGGCACTGGTGCAGGCGGTGCTGGGCGACTGGGCCGGGCCCGGCGGCTAGCCTTGGCCGTTTTGCCCGCTGAAGCCACTTGATTAAGCGACTTGATTAAGCCCCTTGGCCGATCCCTGTCGAAACCTGCCGGCGGCCATGCTAAGGGCTGCGCCCTGACCGCCGGATTCCTGGTTTTTCGGCCCCATTTGGACCACAAGATGACCCCGACCGCCGCCCCTCGTGCGACCGGATCCGCCGCCTGGGCGGACGGCCTGCTATTGTCGTTCGCGCAGGCCGGCTACGTCCGGGCTGAGCCTGCGATCCTGCAGCCGGCCGAGCCGTTCCTCGATCTGTCCGGCGAGGACATCCGCAAGAGCCTCTATTTGACCACCGACGCCGGCGGCGAGGAACTCTGCCTTCGCCCCGATCTCACCATTCCGGTGGCGCGCGATTATCTCGCCTCCCCCCACGCCGGAAAGCCTGCCGGGTTCAGCTATCTCGGGCCGGTGTTTCGCTATCGCGGCGGCCGCGGAAGCGAGTTCCTGCAGGCCGGCATCGAATCCTTCGGACGGCAGGATCGCGCCGCGGCCGACGCCGAAATGCTGGCGCTGGCGCTTCAAGCCACCGCCACGGTCGGGCTGACCAAGGTCGAAATCCGCACCGGCGACGTGGCGCTGTTCAACGCGCTGATCGATGCGCTCGAGCTCTATCCGGTGTGGCGGCGGCGGCTGATCAAGGATTTCAATCGCAAGATCACGCTGGAGCAGGATCTCGAGCGGCTGACGCTGGCGACCGGGAAGAGCCGCAACGAATATGAGGGCGTGCTCGCAGCGCTCGCGGGCTCCGATCGCAAGGCGGCGCTGGCGCTGGTGACCGATCTGATGTCGATCGCCGGCACCACCAATGTCGGCGGGCGCTCGGTCTCTGAAATCGCCGACCGCTTCCTCGAACAGTCGACCCTGAAGGGCGGCGCGCTGCCGCGCAACGCGCTCGAGACGATCAAGCGGTTTCTCGCAATCGCGGGCGACCCCGATCAGGCAGTCGCGCAATTGCGCGCGCTGGCGGCCGACGCAAAGCTCAATATTACCGCGGCGATCGACCAGTTCGAAAGCCGCGTCGGCTTCATGGCCGCGCGCGGCATCGACATACGCGCGACGCGGTTTTCGACCTCGTTCGGGCGCGGCCTCGATTACTATACCGGCTTCGAGTTCGAACTTCATGCCAAGGATAACGGCGTCGAGCCGTTGGTGGCAGGCGGACGCTATGATGGATTGATGACCCAGCTTGGCGCCGCCGTCCCGATCCCTGCGGTCGGGTTTTCGATCTGGGTCGAAACCCTGACGCAAATGGCGGGTCAACCTGCCGCGAGCAGGAGCGCGTCATGACGACACCCTTTGTGCTTGCGGTGCCGTCGAAAGGCCGCCTGCAGGAAAACGCCGAAGCCTTCTTCACCCGCGCCGGCCTTGGCTTGGCAAAGCCGCGCGGCGCCCGCGACTATCGCGGCACCATCATGGGCCTCGACAGTGTCGAGATCGCCTATCTCTCGGCGAGCGAGATCGCCTGGCAACTGGCGCGCGGCATGGTCCATCTCGGCGTCACCGGCGAAGATCTGGTGCGCGAGACCATCCTCGACGCCGACAAGCGCGTCTTGCTGATCGACAATCTCGGCTTTGGTCACGCCAATGTCGTGGTGGCGGTGCCACAGGCCTGGATCGATGTCCGCACCATGGCCGATCTCGACGACGTCACCACTGGCTTCCGCGCCCAGCATAACCGGCGGATGCGGGTGGCAACCAAATACATCAATCTAACCCGAACCTTCTTTGCCTCCCACGGCGTCGTCGATTACCGCATCGTCGAGAGTGCCGGCGCGACCGAGGGCGCGCCCGCGGTCGGCACCGCCGAGATGATCGTCGATATCACGACAACAGGCGCGACCTTGGCCGCCAACGGCCTCAAGGTGCTCGACGACGGCGTGATCCTGCGCAGCCAGGCCAATCTCGTGGCATCGAAGGACGCCGACTGGTCGAGCGAAGCGCGCGAGACTGCGCGGGTCATCCTCGATCATATTGCGGCCCGCGCCCGCGCCAGCAAATACCGGGAAGTCCGCACCCGCTTCAAGGAATGCACCGCCGCGCTGCTCGCGGAAGCGCATAACCGTTTCGGGGTGGTCTCGCCGTTCGGCGGGCCGACATCGTCGGGAATGGTTACACTGCACTGCCCACCGGCGCAACTTTACGCGCTCGGCAGTTTTCTGCGCCAGCATGGCGCGGACACGGTGTCGGTCGCTTCCCTCGACTATGTGCTCGATCGCGACAATCCGCTGTTCGCCAAGCTTGAGGCGTTCCTGCGACAGTGAAGCGCATGTCCGTTCATCGTTGCGACAGCTAGCAACGGGTAGCATATGTTGCCATTTGAGTGGTTTGGAACCTGATCGATGGTGCTGGGTAGCGATGTTTCCGGCTTGACGACCACTGCGGCCAATGCGGCGGCGCAGGGGCTGTCGATTGTCGTGCCCGTGTACAACGAGGCAGCTGGGCTTTCGTCTCTGCACCAGCGGCTTGGCGCGTTGGCGAAGACGCTCAACAGCGGTTACGGCCTAGGCAGCGAGGTCGTCTATGTCGACGACGGCAGCACCGATGCGACGCTTGCCATTGCGCGCGCGCTCGCCCCCGATGGGCTCGATGTTCAGGTCGTGTCGCTGTCGCGCAATTTCGGCAAGGAAGCCGCTCTGATGGCTGGCCTCGACCACGCCAGGCGCGGCGCGGTGCTGTTCATGGACGGGGACGGCCAGCATCCGCCGGACCTCGTCGAAAAACTGGTCGGCCATTGGATCGATGGCGGCTTTGACGTGGTCTATACCGCGAAGGCCCATCGCGACAATGAAACGCTGCTGCGGCGGTTTGCCGTACACGGCTTCTACGCGCTGATCAATTGGGGCGCACGCCAAAAGATCCCGGAAGATGCCGGCGACTTCCGCCTGTTGTCGCCGCGCGCGGCCGCCGCGTTGCGGCAGCTTCCCGAGCGCAATCGCTTCTTCAAGGGGCTCGCGAGCTGGATTGGTTTCCGCCAGATCCGCGTCGACTACGAGCCGGCCGCGCGCGCGCACGGCATGACCACGTTCAGCCCCGGCCGGCTGGTCGGGCTCTCCATCGAAGGCCTGACCTCCTTCTCCGTGGCGCCGCTGCGCTTTGCGAGCCTGCTCGGCGTCTTGCTCGCTTCCGCAGCCTTCCTGTTCGGACTCTCGATCCTCTGGGAAACCTGGACCACCGGCAAATCGGTTCCCGGCTATCCTTCGCTGGTGGTCGGCCTGATGACCATTGGCGGGGTGCAGCTCATCATGATCGGCATCGTCGGCGAATATATCGGCAAGATTCTCTCCGAGCTGAAAGCCCGCCCGATCTATTTCGTGGCCGAGCACAGCGTCAAACGCATCGAGGCGGAAGCAGCACCAAGCGTCAGCGAACGGACCGCGGCCGAATGAACGACGCCGCGCCGCGTCGTATCTGGCTCTGCGCCGACGATTACGGAATCAGCCCCGGCGTCAACCGCGCCATCCGCGACCTGATCGAGCGCGGCCGTCTCAATGCGACCTCGGTGATGGTGGTGGGCCCCGCGATCGGCCGCGACGAAGTTGACGCGCTTCGTGCCGCCGCCGCCACCAGTCCGCGCTGCGCCATCGGCCTGCACGTCACGCTGACGGCACCGTTTCGTCCGCTGACGATGCACTTCCAGCCGGTCGACGGCGGCTTGTTTCTGAGTTTTCCGAAACTGTTGCGCGCGGGCCTGTTGCGGCGGCTCGACCCGGAAATCATCCGCGCCGAATTGATGGTGCAGTTTTCGGCGTTCAGCGACATGTTCGGCCGTGCGCCTGATTTCGTCGACGGCCACCAGCATGCGCAATTATTTCCGCAAGTGCGTGACGCGTTTCTGGCGGCGGTGCAGGAGGCGGCGCCCAACGCCTGGGTTCGCCAGGGCGGGCGCAATCAGGCTTTGGTGCAACGGCTCGCCGCACCAAAGGCGCTGTTCCTCGACATCTTGAGCGCGCAGTTTCGCACCCGCGCCTTGCGCGCCGGCCTCGCCTTCAATCCCGCCTTCGCCGGCGCCTATGATTTTTCGCGACAACCCGATTTCGGCAGTTTGATGCGACAGTTTCTCGACGGACTGCCGGACGGCGGTCTGATCATGTGTCATCCCGGTTTTGTCGATGAGACCCTCGTCAGTCTCGATCGGCTCACGGTCCAGCGCGAAAATGAACACGCCTTTCTCGGCGGCGAGGATTTTCCGCGCCTGTTGGCGGCGAACAAAGTTACATTGGCCTGACTTCCATCAAGAAACAGGCCGGGCCGGTTGTCGCATACCTAAATTTAATCCCGCGCCCCCACTACTGGCGACATAAAGCCCCCCTACATCTCCCCCGCGCTTCGACGCGAGCGAGGGAGAAAATCCATGACACCGCAAGAACGCCAATTGGTTGACGACCTTTTCGACCGCCTCTCCAAGGTGGAGAGCGCGCCGCGCGATCCGGACGCCATCGCGGCGATCTCGGAAGGCTTGCGTAAGGCGCCCAACGCGGTTTACGCGCTGGTGCAGACCGTGCTGCTGCAAGATGAAGCGCTCAAGCGCGCCAACGCCCGGATTCAGGAGCTGGAGGCGCACGGCCCGGCCGAAGCGCATCAATCCGGCGGGTTCCTCGATTCGATGCGCGAGACGATTTTCGGGCAAAATCCGCCCCGCGGCTCGGTGCCGAATGTTCCACCACCGCAAGCCTCCAGCCGCCCGGTTTGGAACAGCGGCCAGGTGATGCAGCAGGCGCAGCCTCCCGGACAATACGCTCAGGCGCCCTATGGTCAGCCTGCCTACGGTCAGCCGCCCTACGGTCAGCAGCCCGGCGGGTTCCAGAGCCCGTTCGGCGGCGGTGGCAGCTCGTTTCTCGGAACCGCGGCCGCGACAGCAGCCGGCGTGGTCGGCGGATCGCTGTTGCTCAACAGCATCCGCGGGATGACGGGCGGTGGCAGCCATCAGGCCTTCGGCGACACCGCAGGCGTTGGTGACAAGGCCGTCAGCCAATCTCCATGGAGCGACCAATCCGGCAGCAATCTCGCCCATGACGCAGGCGTCGACGATATCGGCTCATCGGCCGGCCGCGCCGACGACAATTCCCGCGCCGGATTGGTCGACACGGCGTCGAACGATGACAATTCTTCGTCCAATGATTACGGCGACGACCGCGACGCCATGGATCTGGATTCCGACGATTTTGGCACCGACGGCGACAGCGATTACGCCTGATCTCTTTCGAAACGCTGCAAAACAAAACGGCCGCCCCGATCAGGCGGCCGTTTCAGTCTTGAGGTTGCAAACAGTCAGAGCACGATGACCCGTGCGCCGACATTGACGCGGCCATACAGATCGATCACGTCCTCGTTGCGCATCCGGATGCAGCCGGACGAGACGTTGGTGCCGATCGTCCACGGTTCGTTGGAGCCGTGAATGCGATAGAGCGACGATCCCAGATACATCGCGCGCGCGCCGAGCGGGTTTTGCGGTCCGCCTTCCATGTGGCGCGGCAGATCGGGGCGGCGCGCCAGCATTTCCGGCGGCGGCGTCCAATCCGGCCATTCCTTCTTGGCCGAAATCTGCTTGACGCCCGACCAGGTGAACCCGGGACGGCCGACCCCGATGCCATAGCGCAATGCCCTGCCGTCACCCTGCACCAGGAACAGGAATTTGTTGGGCGTATCGACGATGATGGTGCCGGCGCCCTCCTTGCCGTGATAGTCGACCTCCTGCTTCTCGAATTTCGGATCGAACGGGCGCTGTGCCGGGTCGTCTTCCGGCTGGCGCATCATCTGTTGCGGTAACATCGGGCCCTGCGGCTGGTATTGCGGTTGCTGCTGATAGAGCGGTCGCGGATAAGCGGGTTGCTGCTGGTAGCGTTCGCCTTGGCTCGGTCCGTCGCCGAACAGGAACTCGATGAACCCACCGCCCATGCTGGAGCGTTCGGCATAGGCCGTCCGCACCGGCGCGACAGGCCGCTGCACGCTTTGCTCGGCGTAGATCACATTGGGTTCGGGGAGGGTTGCGGCTTCGACCGCTGCTGCGTGGTCAAATCCGCCACACAGACAAGATGCGCCGGCGAAGAGCGCAAGAGACATTCTTTTCAACATCGACGTACTCTGTACTGTTTCGTCTTGTTACTGTTCGCGCTGCGAGCGCCCGCTTTCGAAAGCGCCCTTGCACGCCACCACTTAAAATCAAAACACAGTCGGTTTGGTAAACAGAAACGGCGTTTCGATTCACCACGTCGTCAACTGCGCGCGGTTTTGTCCGACAGCGTTTATTTTCGATGAATGGCGGATGCGCATGGTTAATCGTTGGTGTCTGGCGGCGCATGATAGGCTCCATAACGGTTCCCGGCGTGAACCCGATGTTAAATCGCATCTGTGTAGAACTGGGCGAGTTGCAGGTTCTAAGGAAAGTCTCATGCCGATTCATCGCAAGCGTTTTCGTATCGAAGAAGCCTTTGTCGGCGACATGCCGATGTCCGCAGCCATCGACGGCGAAATCGGTCCGATGCATCGCGAGATCATGACCGAACTACGCGCCATCCGCGCCGAGATGGCCCATAACGGTCATAGCGCGGAACCGGCACCATCAAGTGAGGGGGCGATCTCGCGCGATGTCGCCAATGCCCAAGCGCTGCTTGAAACCTATCGTGCCCAGATCGCGCAATGCGCGAAGCTCAAGGTCGAGCTTGATCTCATCGCCGACGCCATCAACCGCACCAAGCGGGAAATCGCTGTGCTGCACGGCAAGAGTTTCGACGGCAGTGAAATGGCCAAGGTGACCGGCGAACTCGGCGCCGTGGTCGGCGGCACCGAACAGGCCACCCAGCAGATCCTCGAAGCCGCCGAATCGATCGATCAGTCGGCCAGCGCGCTGTCCAAGGTGACCTCGCCGGATCAGCAAAAGCTGCTCAGCGAGGAGATCCAGGAGCGTGTCGTCTCGATCTTCGAAGCCTGCAACTTCCAGGACCTGACCGGCCAGCGCATCAGCAAGGTGATGGCGACGATGAAATTCATCGAAAACCACATCATGGTCATGATGGAGATCTGGGGCGGCGTCGACGCCATCCGGGCGCATGCGCCGGCGATCGTCGACGACCGCGAAGGCGACGCCCGCCTGCTCAACGGTCCGAAGCTCGATGGTGACGTCGGTCACGCCTCACAGAACGACATCGACGCCATGTTCGACTGAGATCGGCGTTCTTTTTGACGGAAAAGAAAACGCCGGCTAGATGCCGGCGTTTTTCGTTTGATCGTCATTGCGAGCCAACGGGTCGCGCGAATGCGCGCCCGATGACGGGCTCCGCGAAGCAATCCATAGCGCCGCATGCGGAACGGTGGATTGCTTTGTCGCTTTGCTCCTCGCAATGACGGGATTGCCAGAGATCACGCCCGCGGCGCGCAGCGGACGTAGACCATGTTGCCGTAGCGGGTCGCGGCGTCCTTGTCGGTGAAGCGGGTGATCAGGACGCGGCCGTCAAAGGAGACGATCTCGCGATCCTGCTCGCCGGGAGTAGGCCCCGGCGGACCGATATAATTCTTGCCGCTCGGGCTTCCCTTGAGGCGCAGTTCCTGCGGCGTCGCCTGGTCGGCCAGATGCATGATCACCCCGCCCGAAGACCCGGCGCCGATCACGTAAGGCTGTTTGCACTGCCCCTTCGCCGCGGCTTCGGTACGCGCGCGGTCGGCGGGATTTTGGTAGGAGGCAAGACCCCAGCGGCCGACAATCTCGTCCGGGCGGATCGTCGCCGGCATTTCGGGCGCGACGCCAGGCTCAGGCGCCTGGGGCGCAGATGAGGATGATAACGACGGCAGGCTCATGCTCCCGCACGCGCCGAGGAATAGCGTCAGTGCCGAGGCGATCCCCAGATTGGCAACCCCACGCCCGCTACGTAACCTGACCATGGCATTCCCCCAAGCAAAACTCGTGGCCGCACCCGTCCGCAGCCAAGCGTAAAACCGCTGTCGGAGCAATGACGTCCAGCAAATTACGCCGCCGCTCCGATTTAGTTTCTTCAGCAAGCATCCTATATCCGCCTCACCAAGGGCTTAACCACCTTTGCTTGACAGGATCGGCGTCAAGCCATATTCC
>Ga0209328_10000381_pt1 | contig 10833 bp, 9 predicted proteins | sample JacPinW_OM3H0_M1_FD_187954 | JGI IMG/M metagenome (GOLD analysis project Ga0209328, IMG submission 187954) | Forest soil microbial communities from Algoma, Ontario, Canada - Jack Pine, Ontario site 1_JW_OM3H0_M1 (SPAdes) (version 2) | ecosystem: Environmental > Terrestrial > Soil > Boreal... | reverse complement strand
TGAGCACGCCCAGCCACCGCATCGAAGCATGATATCACCTGCGTTGGCAGTGCAACAACTCATCTACCCGATCTTGAACTTGCTATACGCCTCTGTTGTCGCGATGATGACATGCTCCGCGCAGCCGTTGCGTCGATGCGGATCGCACAGATTCTCGTAATCCGCCGATGTCATCATGTCGATGAACGCCGCGACCGACGGATAATACACCAGCGCCAGGTAGTCCCATTGCTGGCCGTCCTGCGGGCCGAGCGCGACCGTCTTGGCGTCGCCGGTCCACAGCAGCGTTCCGCCGCGCGCCTTGATCATCGGCACGGTCAGGGCGCTGTAGCGCAAATAGGCGTCCCAGCCGCTGCCGTCGCCATCGAGCGAGTGATCGCGAAAGCGCATCAGGTTCACCATCACGACCGGCGCTTGGTGCTCCAGCCCCTTCAGCCCTTCGATATTCAGCAAATCTACACCCATGGCCGCTCCTGGTTGGTACTGACGGTACCTCTTTGCGCGTGATGACCGCAACGCTGGTGTCATAAGTCCGCGCTATCGTGAAAAGGATGTGCGGCCCGGCCGACCTCGCAGGTGCGCACACGACGTTCGGGGGTGGCAATGATTACCGTTCCGGAGCTTGCGGCCGACGCGCTTGGCGAATTCCTCGCCAATTACATGCGCCGCCGGTTCGGGTCGTCGCAGGCGCCTCTCGTCGAAATGGTGCCTTCGATCGCGCGGATCGCGATCGAATGCATCGGCAACAGCGACGCGCTCTATCACAATGTCGAACATACCATGCTGGTGACCCTTGCGGGGCACGACATCCTGCGCGGCCGCGCGCTGCACACTCATATGCCTGCCGAAGACTATGCCCATGTGATCATCGCCTGCCTGACCCACGACATCGGTTATGTCCGCGGCGTGTTTCGGGAAGACGATCAAGACGGCTATCTGGTCGACACCGGCGGCCGCAAGGTGACGCTGCCGCGCGGATCCTCGGACGCGGCGCTGTTGCCCTACCATGTCGACCGCTCCAAGATGTTCGTCATGGAGCGCCTCGAGGGCGTCACATTGTTGGACAAAGGGCGGATCGCGCTCGCCGTCGAGGGCACGCGATTCCCGTCGAGCTTTCCGAGCGAAGGCGAGGAATGCGACGAGGAAGCGGCGCTGTTGCGGGCGGCCGATCTGATCGGCCAGCTCGGCGACCCCCATTATATCCGCAAGGCCAATGCGCTTTATCACGAGTTCGAGGAGGCCGGGCTGAACCGGCAGCTCGGCTACTCATCGCCCGCGGACCTCGTCAATCTCTACCCGCAATTCTATTGGAACAGCGTGGCGCCGCACGTGCAGACCGCGATCCGCTATCTCAATGTCACCTCGAGCGGGCGGCAGTGGATCGCCAACCTCTACAGCAATGTGTTCCGCGCCGAGCGCGACATTTCGCTGTCGGGACCGCAGAAGTAGCGCGCAAACGTCGCGCATGGCTGCAATCCTCCGGCACGTCTTGTCGCAGCGCATTTTCTGGGCACAACGTGCGGCAGCCTTCAAAGACCCGATTGTCGCGCATTGCTTTACAAACCTCGGCACCATTCCCCGCTTCACTGGCTCAACGACCAGCCCTATCTGCTGCTGAGCCTGACCTCCCTGTTCTGGGCCGCCAATATCGTGCTCGCGCGCTATGTCGCAGGTCACGTGCCGCCGATGGCGCTGTCCTGCATCCGGTGGGTCGGCGCGTTTTTCATGCTGCTGCCGTTCGCGTGGCCGCATCTCAAACGCGACTGGCCGGCGTTGCGTGCACAACTTCCGCTGATGATCGGGCTGTCGGCGACGGGCTTTGCCATCAACAACGCGCTGTCTTATTGGGCGCTGCAATATACCCAGGCGCTGAACGCGCTTCTGATCCAGTCCTCCGGCCCGCTGTTCGTGGCGCTGTGGTCGCTGGCGCTATTCGGCGTGCGCCTGACCTTCGCGCAGCTCGCGGGCATCACGATCTCGCTGCTGGGCGTGCTCACCATCATCCTGCGCGGCGATCTCTCGACGCTCGCCAGCATCCAGTTCAACAAGGGCGACGTGATGTTCGCAGGCGCCTTAGTGGCGTTCGGGCTGTATGCGGCGCTCATGACGCGACGGCCGAAGACGCATCAGCTTTCGCTGATCTCGTTTACCACCGGCTGCGGAGCGCTGTTATTGGTGCCGCTATCGATCTGGGAGTATTCGACCGGCTATACGCTGCAGCCCGATCTCTTGACGATCGCAACCCTGGTCTATGTCGTGATCTTTCCCTCGACGCTGGCCTATCTGTTCTTCAACCGCGGCATCGCGCTGATCGGGCCGAACCGCGCCGCACCGTTCTTTCATCTGGTGCCGGTGTTCGGCTCGGCGATGGCGATCTTGCTGCTCGGCGAGCAGCCACGGCTGTTTCACCTGGTCGGCTATTTGCTGGTGCTCGCCGGCGTGGTGATCGCCTCGCGGCAGGGCTCCGCCGCGGCTTAGCTTGAGGCGTCCGTACTTACGCGGCGCGGACTTTTGCCAAAAATCCGTCGACGGCGCTGCGCAGCATGCCCGACTGGTTGTCGAGCTCACGGGCGTTGGTAAGCACGTCGGTCGCCGCCGTACCGGTCGCTGCGGCTGCCGTGGTGACACCGCCGATATGGGCGCTGATCTCGCTTGATCCCGCCGCCACCTGCTGGATGTTGCGCGCGATTTCCCGCGTCGCATCGCCCTGCTGCTCGATCGACGTCGAAATGCTGACGGTGATCTCACTCATCTGCGCAATGGTCTCGGTGATCCCGCTGATGGCCTTCACCGCATCGCTGGTCGAGGTCTGCATCGCCGCCACCTGGGCGGAAATTTCCTCGGTCGCCTTGGCGGTCTGGTTGGCCAGCGCCTTGACTTCGGAGGCAACCACGGCAAAGCCGCGTCCGGATTCGCCGGCACGCGCCGCTTCGATGGTTGCGTTCAGCGCGAGCAGATTGGTTTGGGCGGCGATCGAGTGGATCAATTTTACCACCTCGCCGATCTTCTCGGCGCCGGTCGACAGCACCTGGACTGTGGCGTTGGTGCGTTCGGCATCGCCGACCGCCTTGCTGGCGATCTCGCTCGAGCGCGTCACCTGACGGGAAATCTCGGCAACCGAGCTCGACAGTTCTTCGGCCGCGGCCGCGACGGTTCCGACGTTGTTAGAAGCGCTCTCTGACGCCGATCCGACGGTCGCAGCGCGCGCACTGGCGTCGCTCGCGGTCGCGGTCATGGATTGCGCCGTGGTCTGCATGCCTGCCGCCGCCGTCGACACCGAACGCACGATGCCGTTGACGCTGCGCTCGAAATCGTTGGCGAGGCTTTCCATCGCCACGCGGCGCTCGGCCGCGGCGCGCTCCTTCGTCTCGGCTTCGGCCTTTTCCAATCCCTTGATGCGCACCGCGTTATCCTTGAAGATCTGGACGGTTGCGGCCATCGCGCCGACCTCGTCGCCACGCCCGACGCCGGGAATGTCGCCTTCCAATTCGCCGTCGGCCAATGCCCGCATCCGGTTGCCGAGTTGGCCGAGCGGACCGCTGATGCTGCGGCCGAGCAGCCAGGCGATACCGCTCGAGATCACGCCGATGACAAGGGTCGCAATCCCAAGGGTCCAGATGATCGGCATCAGCTTGGCGTCGAGATCGTCGAGATAGGCCCCGGTCCCCAGATACATGTCAAAGCCGGGGACCGCGACGGCATAGCCGATCTTGCGGACCGGCTTCTCCTGGTTCGGCTTCATATATTCATAGGGCAGCAGGATTTCGCCCTTGGCCCTGACGCCATCCATGATTTCGCGGGAGAGCATTCTGCCGTTGGTCACCACGTCCATGCGATTGGTCCCGACCTGCTTGGGATCAGGTGCCATCCGCGTGATGCCGTCGTAAGTCGTGCCGAACAGATAGCCACTGCCGTTGTCGTAGGTCATGGAATTGGCCAAGCGGCCGAATTCAGCCAGCGCGGCCTCCTTGGTGAGCTTGCCGGCCTCGACCTGCTTCTGCAGCCCGGCGGCCATATTGCGCGCCATGTCGACAATGGCTTTGGTCTGATCAATTCGGGCGTTCAGCATCTCGCGCTGCATCAGATAGCCGGCGAGAACGCCGGCGATGCAGAGGCCGACCAATGTTGCACCCACCAAAATGCCGAGTTTTGGAGCAATCGTCAGATTGTTCAGCTTCACGGTGGCATCTCCGGGGGTGTGCGCCGAAGCGCGATTGGCGGAATGAATTGCGACACGGTATAGTTAACCCCTTAGCTTTTTGTTACGAAGCCAGGCAGCCGCTCCGTATAATTACTAGACAAGGAGCCGCCGTCGTTTTGGGCAGCACGGATCGCGCGGGGAGTTGGTCAAGAAGCTGAAATCGGGCGGCGGCGACAAGCCGTGTCGCGGCCGCAACCAACACCGAAGCGTCAAATCGGGAGAAAAAGGGAAATGCCGAAATTCAGGGTTGTAACGCCGAAAGGCGCGAGTTTTACGGTCGCCGGCGGCGGTTATGCGTATGAAAAGGAGGCGCTCGATCCGATCGGCGCGGAGATTATCGAGGCCCCGGCCAATGAGGCGGAGTTCATTGCCGCCGCCCGCACCGCGGACGCGATCTATGCCAAGGGCATGCCGATTACGAAAACCGTCATCGATGCCCTGGAAAACTGCAAGGTCATCACGCTCGGCAGCGTCGGCGTCGACAGCGTCGACGTCAAGGCCGCCACCGCGCGCGGCATTCCCGTCACCAACATCCCCGACACTTTTATTGAGGAAGTGGCCGACCACGCCATGATGCTGTTGCTGGCGGGATTCCGCCGTCTCGTCGAGCAGGACAAGATGGTGCGCCAGGGCCGCTGGACGGAGGGGCGCCCGGCGCTCCTAAAGATTCCGCGGCTGATGGGGCAGACGCTCGGCTTCATCTCGTTCGGACGGGTCGCACGCGCCGTGGCAAAACGCGCAGGCCCCTTCGGCTTGCGGATGATGGCCTATGACCCCTTCATTGCCGAGACGCTGATTTCCGACCACGGCGTGCTGCCGGCGACCCTATCGGAGGTGCTGTCGCAGTCCGATTTCGTGTCGATGCACGCGCCGGCGCGTCCTGAAGTTCACCACATGCTCGGCGAAACCCATTTCAAGCAGATGAAACCGAGCGCGATCTTCATCAATACCGGCCGCGGCGCGACCGTGAACGAAGAGGCGCTGATCAAGGCCCTGCAGGAAGGCTGGATCGCGCATGCCGCGCTCGACGTGTTGGAGAAGGAGCCGCCTTCGCACAACAACCCGATGCTGGGTATGGAGAATGTCACGCTCACCGCCCATGTCGCCTCGGCCTCGGCCCGCTTCGACGAGGCGCGCAAGCGCCGCGTCGGCTACGAATTGTCGTTGGTGCTGCAGGGCATGTGGCCGGTGAGCTGCGTCAACCCGTCGGTATTACAAAATACCGCGCTGCGCCGCTGGCAGCCCGTCAGCATGGAGCGCGGGCCCAACAGCTAGGCACCGTCCGTTGCAGCGGCGAATCTGAAACGACGGACTGCCGGTCATCCAAAACTGCTGAACCGGCCAAGGAAAGGGCTGCCATCCGCTTGGCTGCCATGGAAAGGGAGGACGTCGTGGGATCTTCAAAGCAAGCTTTGCCGTCGCGCCGACATTTTTGCCTGTGCTGCCTGGGTGGCGCCGCTTTCGCCGCGACCGGCGGACGGCTTACGCCGCGCGAGGCCTTCGCCGAGGCGCGCGGCCTTGTCAGCCTGATCAAGGACAGTGCCGCGACATCGCCCATCGTCACCCACAAGCTACGAAACGATATCAGCGTCCTCGAAGGCTCCGGCGGCAATATTGCCGTGCTCACAGGGTCCGACGGCAAGGTCTTGATCGATGCCGGCATCCCTGCGTCGCGTCCGCAGATCACCAAAGCCCTCGCCGATCTCGGCGCCGATCCCGTCACCCATCTCGTCAATACGCACTGGCACTTCGATCACGCCAGCGGCAACGAATGGCTGCATTCGGTGGGCGCCAAGATCATCGCGCAATCGAACACGCGCAGGCATCTCGCCGAGGCTCAACGCGTCGAAGACTGGGATTACAATTTCCTTCCGCTCTCTGCCGGCGGAATCCCCGGCGAAGTCTTCGCAAGCGAGCACAAGCTGAAACTCAACGGCGCGTCGATCGATATGAAATATTACGGCCCGGCCCATACCGATAGCGACATCTCCGTCACCTTCGCGGAAGCCAACGTCGTCCATGTCGGCGATACCTTCTGGAACGGCATCTATCCGTTCATCGATTATTCGACCGGCGGCAGCATCGACGGCATGATCGCGGCGTCCGACGCCAATCTCGCGGCGACGAACAACGACACCGTCATCATTCCCGGACACGGCAAGCCGGTCAGCAACAAGGCCGAACTCAAGGAGTTCCGCGACATGCTGGTCGCCATCCGCGACAACGTCGCAGCGCTAAAAAAGCAGGGAAGGTCGCGCGACGAGACCGTCGCGGCCAAGCCGACCGCGGCTTTCGATGCGAAATGGGGCCAGTTCGTCATCGATCCCGGCTTCTTCACCAGGCTGGTTTACGAAGGCGTCTGATCGCGGCTGGAACCGCTTCACGGCTTCTTCGTGCGATAATCGCCAAATGTCTGGTCGCGCTGGTCGAGTTGCGCCTTGACGCTGCCGCCGTCGCGGCGGAACGTCGACATGTAGGCGCGGCTTGCTTCGGTGGTGAACGCCAGCGCCTGGATTTCGGTGCCGGCGCGCATCGCGGCGCGCGCGCCCATGATCTCCATCGCCCGATGCACCGAACGCTTGTTGAGCTGCTGCAATTCGACCGGCACTTTTGCCGCGCGATCGGCGAAGTCGAGCGTGCGCTGCTCGAGCTGGTCAAGCGGAAACGAGCGCGTCGCAAATCCCCATTCGGCGGCCTCGCGCCCGGACATCGCATCGCCGGTCAGCATCAGCTCCATGGCGCGGCGCATGCCGACAAGCCAGGGATGATATTGCATGTCCGGCGGGCTCATCAGCCGCACCGGCGGATAACCGATCTGCGCGTCGTCGGCGACGTAGACGATATCGCAGGCGGTTGCGAGCTCGGTGCCGCCGGCCAGGCAATAGCCGTGCACCTGTGCGATCACAGGCTTTGCCAGATCCCAGATCGAGAACCAGCCTTCGACGACATGCCGCGACCATTGGCCCGGCCCCGCCGCCGAGTGATAGGGCTGATCGACCGAATTGTCCGACGACAGATCATACCCTGCGGAAAAGCACGGACCGGCGCCCCGCAGGATCGAGATCGAGATATCGCCATCGCGGTCGGCCGCTTCCAGCACCTCGAAAATCTCGCCGCGCAGCCGGTTATTCAGCGCATTGCGCTTTTCCGGACGGTTTAGGGTAATGCGGCGGACCCGCGGCCGCGGCTCGTCGACGAGAATATGCTGATACGGCATCGGCAGGTTCCTCCCGGTCTCGGCGCGCGATCAGCAAAAGTGGTACCCGGTTTTGCGTCCGATCGCGCGCCAAATCAAAGAAAAGCGCATGATCTATTCGCCAAACCGCTCACACTTTGGCGGATCATGCGCGGCTCTAGCGGCCCTCGGCGCCAAAATGCCCGAGATCGGAGAGGAAGTCATCGTTCAGTCACGGCGCATTTGTTACCCGGCCGGCGTCATGACGATGCCTTTATCCTTGGGCCAGCGCACCCGCCATGCGAACGAAATATCCTTGGCCTCACCCGGCTTGGCCTCGAATGCCCATTCCAGCACGCCGCGCTTGTCGCGCAAATTGGTCGCGGTCGGCGGCGTCGTCGAGGGCAACATCTCGACCTGGATGTCTTCATTCTCGCTGACCGGCAATTGATCCTGGATCGCGATCAGAATCGGGAAATCATGGCCATTGCGAACAACGGTCTTGAATGCGCGTTCGTCGGTCTTCGATGTCGTCAGGATCAGGCCCGCCGATCCCTCGTTGCGTTTGACGACGGAGCGTTCGACCTTGACCTTGTCATCGGCACCGAAACCGAGCCGCACCGTTTCATCCTTGCTGGCGGCGGTCATCTGGCCACGGCCGACAAACACGCCGTCACGATAGATCGAGGTCCGGCCCGGCAGCAGCGGCGCGTCCTCGGCTTGCTTGAAGCTTGCTTCGAGAAACGCGGTCGGGTCGATCACCGGCACCGATCGCACCGCGAGATCGGGCGCGATGATCGCGGTTGCGATGCGCAGGCTCTTGGCGCCCTCGCTGGCGCCGATGCTGACCCGGCCCGGAATCTTGAACACCACCTGGAAGCCGCTGACATCAGCCACGGCCTGTTCCTCATCGGCGCGCTTTGCAATCGGTGCAGGCGCCGCCGGCTCCATCATCGAGCGAGATTGCCTCATTTCCGAGACGGCACCCGCGGGCGCAGCCAGCGGCCGCGGCGGTTGCGGATATTGCACGATCAGCGAATTCAGATCGGGCGCGCTGCCGCCGCGCGCGCTTCGCACGGTGGAAACGCTTAAGCTGACATCCGACCAGTCCTCTCCCGTGGTCTGGGTGATCTCGGTCCGGCGCACCAGTTCGAGCGTGGGCTTGCGGTCCTTCGCGCCGGTGTCGAGACGGAGGTCATAGAGCGGCGCCCAGCGCGCGGCACGCACGGCATAATTCACGCGCAGCGTCGCCCTGGTCGGAGCCACCGCTGCGAGATCGATCCTCACCTCCAATCTGCTTGGCGGCTTGATCGCGCGATCCGATTGCAGCCGGGAAATTTCCCGGTCGATGTCTCGTTGCTTGCGTTCGGCCTCGCGAATGGCGGAATCGGCCGTCGCTACTTCATCGGCAACCGCCGCAAAGGCCGCACGCCAATCCGCGAGCGGCCGCGCCTCGCCCTTCTCGCCAATGCCCGCAGGCGAGGCCTCGGCAAAGCGCTCGGCGAATTTGCGCCGCGCGGTGGCGGCAGCAATCGCGCCATCCAGGTCGGCGCGCTCGTCCTTCAGCGCCTCGATGCGCTTGTCGAGTTCAGGCAAATTGACCGGCGGCGCGGCGCGCGGCGGCCGTGTATCGACCGCACCGATCGTAAGCCTGGCATCCGCCTCGCCCTCCACCCGCAGCGAGGATGGGTCGAGCGTCAGCGGAAAATCTTTCAGCACCAAGGTGTTATCGCCGGCTGGAAGATCGACATTGATGGCGCGGGTGACGCTGGCGCCATCCGGATAGACGGTGACGGCATCGACGGCCGATGTCGCTTCTAGAGTCGCCGCCTTGGCCTCAATCGCCGCAAGCGCTGTGAAAACGACAAGGCTCGTCGTTATAAGACGACTGGTAGCAATTCGCATGATTTCCTCCCGAAAATCTCCGCGCGTCGTCTGCAAGATCGGGTTGTTCAGACTGAGCTAGACGCGTGGAATCGTAGCACCCCCAGTGCTGAGACGTCGCGACCATGGAACCGGTTCGATTGAGGTTTCCGTAAGGCGGCGGGGCCGCGGCCGGAGCCGCGCCAAATCACGCCTCCAGCGGCCAAAGCCACGCCAACAGCCATCGGCAGGAAAATGTCTGGGATTACCAGCTGATGCCGTAGCGCGCGGCAATGCTTCGCGCCCTTGCTTCTTCGCTGGCGTAATTCCGCACGTGAACCGTGCTGTCAGACCTTGAAGCCTTCCGCACCGGCTTGGAGACCTCCGTTGCCGGCTTGGTAGCTTCTGTCGCCGCTTTGGGCGCGTCCGTTACCGGCTTGGCGGCTTCCGTGGCAGGCTGCGAAGCCTCGGGCTTCACGTCGGCCTTCGGCTGGTCGGGCTGCATCGATTCAATTCTCTCATCGTTGGAAGCGACGATCAGCCCCCTGGACTGACCGGCCTGAGCCGTCGCGGACACCAGAACCAGAGCGGAAATAAGGATCAATTTGCGCATGTTAATCTCCCCATGTTTGATCCCGGGAGACTAGCGTAACCGCCCGATCCGTTATGTGAGCGACATCACGCCGAGCTGAGCTGTGGACTCAGGCACGACTCAACTACCAAACGTCGTCCCGGCGAACGCCGGGACCCATACGCCGCGTCCTCTCATTTTAGGAACGGCTGTTCGCCGGCTTTCGCGCCACTCGACCAGCGGTGGTTATGGGTCCCTGCTTTCGCAGGGACGAAGTGGAAAGCGGCCGCCTTAGAACACCAGCGCCTTGGCCTGCTTCACCTGCGGCAGCGCCTGCACCTTGGCGAGCACGTCCGGAGGCACCGTGCCGTCGACCTCGACCAGCGCGATGGCGTCGCCGCCAGGCTTGTTGCGGCCGAGATGGAAGGTCGCGATGTTGATCTTGGCATCGCCGAGGATGCCGGCGAAGTGACCGATGAATCCCGGCTTGTCCTCGTTGGTCACGTAGATCATCGACTTGCCGAACTCGGCGTCGACCCGGATGCCCTTGATATCGACCAGCCGCGGCTTGCCGTCAGCATAGACCGTGCCCGACACCGAGCGCTTCTGCCGCTCGGTGAGGACGGTGACCGTGATCAGGCTCTCGTAATCGCTCTGTGCCGCGCGCACGATCTCGTCGACCACCATGCCCCGCTCCTTGGCGACAACCGGCGCCGAGACCACGTTAACGTCGCCGAGCATGGGTCGCAGCAGGCCCGACAGCACCGCCGAGGTCAGCGCCTTGATCTTCATTTCGGCGACGTGACCCTCATAGGTGATCTCCACCTTCAGGATGCCGGTTTCGGTGAGTTGCCCTGCGAACGAGCCGAGCTTTTCGGCAAGCGCGATGAACGGCTTCAGTTTTGGGGCCTCTTCTGCCGTGATCGAGGGGAAGTTGACCGCATTCGAAATTGCCCCGCTCAGGAGATAGTCCGACATCTGCTCGGCGACCTGCAGCGCGACGTTCTCCTGGGCTTCGGTGGT
>Ga0209328_10000380_pt1 | contig 10836 bp, 14 predicted proteins | sample JacPinW_OM3H0_M1_FD_187954 | JGI IMG/M metagenome (GOLD analysis project Ga0209328, IMG submission 187954) | Forest soil microbial communities from Algoma, Ontario, Canada - Jack Pine, Ontario site 1_JW_OM3H0_M1 (SPAdes) (version 2) | ecosystem: Environmental > Terrestrial > Soil > Boreal... | reverse complement strand
GACGGACGGCGGTTAACCAAGCGGGTCGATTATCCGTTTGGGCACGCCAGAAACCCGCTCGAAGATTTCGAAGTCGAAAAGAAATTTCTGTCGCTGGTCGAACGGACGTTTACCCGCGACCACGCGGCGAAAATTATCGAGCACGTCTGGCGCTTGGACGAACACCGCGATGTGCATCACTTGATGAAATTGTTGCGGGTTCGCTAGCTAGACGTCGAAGCTCGAATGAGCACGAGTAAGAGCAAGAGAAAGGGGCTGCGCGAATTGATCGCGCAAGGCGCAGTGATGATGCCGGGCGTGCCGAATGCGTCGATGGCGCGGCAAGTGGAACAAGCTGGCTTTGACGCGGTTTATATCAGCGGCGCCGGAATGGCCAATTCAACGGCTGGCGTTCCGGACATCGGGTTGTTGTCGATGGAAGAAGTGGTCAGGCTCGCCGGCTACGTGGCGCACGCGGTCAGAATTCCGGCAGTGGTCGATGCGGACACTGGTTTCGGCGAAGGCGAAGCAGTCGCGCAAACGATTCGTCAGTTGGAAAAAGCGGGGCTCGCGGGTTGTCACATCGAAGACCAGGAGTTCCCGAAACGTTGCGGACATCTCGCCGGCAAAACGATTGTCGAGCTTGAGCTAATGGTCGCTAGAATCAAAGCGGCAGTCGGCGCGCGCCGCGACGCAGATTTTATGATAATCGCGCGGACCGATGCTCGCGGGGTCGAAGGTTTTGATCGCGCAGTTGAGCGTGCGGGCGAATATCTGGCCGCGGGCGCGGATGCAATTTTCCCGGAAGCATTGCAAAGCGTGGAGGAGTTTCGCGATTTTGCCAAGGAAGTCGATTTGCCGTTGATGGCGAACATGACCGAGTTCGGCAAGAGCCCGTTGTTGACCTTTGAGCAGCTCGCCGATTTTGGTTATCGGATGGTGATTTTCCCGCAGAGCGCGTTTCGGGTTTCGATGAAGGCGAGCGAGAGGTTTTTCGCAGCCCTGAAGAAAGCAGGCACCCAATCGGATTGGCTCGATAAAATGCAAACGCGCCAGGAGCTCTACGATCTGCTCGACTACGATCCAGCCGCCGAAGAATGGAAAGGTTTTCGCGACTGAGCATTTGTCGAACAGCGTAACGTTGTTAACGTGAAGGCAAATCCATGACCACCGAAGCAAAACCAGAGTACAGCCCCGGTTTGGCGGGAATCATCGCGGGTGAAACGGCGATTTGCTGGGTCGATCCCAACGCGGGGCTGATGTATCGCGGCTACGACATTCACGAGATGGGCGACAAGGCCACGTTCGAGGAAGTCGCCTATCTGCTTCTCAATGGCGAATTGCCGAATGGCAAACAACTGAATGATTTCAGGCAACAAATCGGCGCCCAGCGCGCATTGCCGAAGGAAGTCGAGCAAATGCTCCAGCTCTTGCCGAAATCGACGCATCCGATGGACACGTTGCGGACCGGCGTTTCAATGCTGAGCGCGTTCGACAAAGATGTCGGCGACAATTCCCATGACGCCAACATTCGCAAATCGATTCGCTTAATCGCGCGAGTTTCGACTTTGATCACGGACGGCTACAGGATTTCCCAGGGCGAAAAACCGTTTCCGGAAAAACCGGAGCTAAGCCAGGCCGCCAATTTCTTTTACAAGCTGGACGGCAAAGTTCCGGAGGCATGGAAGACGCGAATGATGGACACGATTTTCAATTTGTACGCCGACCACGAGTTCAACGCGTCCACATTCGCCGCGCGGGTCACGGCTTCGACGCTGGCTGGAATTTATGCGGCAGTTACTTCGGCCTGCGGCACGCTGAAGGGCGCGTTGCACGGCGGCGCGAACGAAGAGTCGATGAAGATGCTCGAGGAAATCAAAACGCCCGATCGGGCCGAAGATTGGTTGAAGAAGCAACTCGCGGCCAAGGCGAAGATCATGGGATTCGGCCATCGTGTTTACAAAAAAGGCGATTCGCGCGTGCCCATCATGCGTGCGATTGCGCGCGATCTCGGGAAGCGCACCGGCAAGGAGAACTGGGTCGCGATTTGCGAAAAGCTCGAGGAAGTTATGGACCGCGAGAAAGGTCTGTGCGCGAATGTCGATCTTTATGCCGCGCCCGTATTCTTCATGCTTGGCTTCAAGCCGGAGTTGAACACCCCGCTATTCGCCGCATCCCGCGTCGCCGGCTGGTGCGCGCATGTGACTGAGCAGCACGACAATAATCGACTCATCCGGCCGCGGTCGCTTTATGTCGGGCCGAAGCTCCGGAAATATCCGGGGCCACCAAAGTCGTAAGATCAAAGTCCGAACCCGGACTGGCCTTAAACGGAAATCCGAATGGTCGAGAAATCGCTTCAGGAACAATACGCTCCCGAAAATTCGTGCTGGGGTTGCGGCGCGGCGAATCCGGACGGCTTACGTATCCGCAGTTTTCCGAAAAACCGCGAAGTCGTGGCTGAATGGAAACCGCAGGCAAAATACGAAGCGTTTCCCGGCGTGTTGAACGGCGGAATCATCGGGACGTTGCTCGACTGCCACTGCAACTGGACCGCCGCGTATCACTTGATGAAAAACGCCGACGCCGATGGTCCGCCGTGCACGGTGACCGCCGAATATTCGATCAAGCTGCTGCGGCCGACGCCAACCAACGGTCCGATTTCGCTGTCCGCCCACGTTGCCGATCTAACGGATGATCGTGCGACCGTTGAAGGAACGTTGAGCGCGAGCGGAAAAGTTTGTGCGACTTGCCGCGGGATTTTTGTCGCGGTGAAAGAAGGCCATCCAGCGTTTCACCGCTGGTAGGTCTTACAATTGCGGCGACGCCAAACCTGCGGCCTGCTGGAGGGGATGAAGGCCAGTTTTGTCCAGGCCCATTTCGTGAGATTGCTTTTTGTCCATCTCGAACAGTCGCGTTTGTTGGGCGGCGAAGCTGCGATCTAAGACGTCGAGATTGGCTTCGTCGTTCAGTCGGATCGATCGGTCATCGAAGTTTCCTGAGCCGATGGACACAAACGTGTCGTCGACCACGATGAGCTTCACATGCACCATTGTTGGCTGATATTCGTAGATTTTGATGCCGGCTTCGATCAGCTCCGGCCAATGGCGCTTTGACGCGGCGCGAACAAGTTTTTGATCGATAAGTTTTCCCGGCACGATGATTTCGACTTTCACGCCGCGTTTAGCGGCAGCGACCAATTCATTGCGGATCAATTCATCGGGTAAAAAATAAGCGTTCTCGATCCGGAGCGTTTTCTGCGCGGAAGCGATCGCGAGTAGGTACATCAAGTCGAGATTTTCGTAATGCGCGCCGCTTCGGATCGCCTGGGCTTGGTACGAGCCACTATTTTCGAGCGGCGGAAAGTATGCGTCGCCGTGGAGGACGGTGCCGCGTGTCTTTAACCAATTGCTCATGAAACTTCCCTGCAATTGCGCGACAACGGGACCGGTCACTTTATAATGATTGTCGCGCCAATGCATGGTGGAATCGGCATTGCCCGCCCAGAGATCAGCGATTCCGGCGCCGCCGATGAAGGCGGTCTTGCCATCGACAATTAGCAATTTGCGATGGGTGCGATTGTTATAACGTCTTGGATCTAGCCATAAACCGCCGTGATATTTCACGACATTGACGCCCGCGCTGCGCAATCGCTCCGCATTTTGGCGACCCATTCGTTTTGTTCCTTGGGCATCGAGCACCACATTTACTTTGACGCCTCTCTGCGCCGCGTCCGCCAGCGCTTCGGTGAATTGTTTTGCTATTTCGCCGTCCCAAAAAATGTAGGTCTCGAAATTAATCGAACGCTTGGCCGAGCGAATTCCGCTGAGCATCGCCGGAAAAATCTGATCGCCGTTGACCAGGGTGGTGATGTTGTTGCCGCCGACGAAGTTTGGTCCGAGCAGCGAACCGGCCGATTGCCGGAACTCCGGCGAACTCACGGAATAAAGCGACGTCACTTCCTGGCGCGCCTGTTTGCCAAATTTGAGCGCACAACCGCTGAAGAGCAGCGGCCCAAGAAAAAGCATCGCGATAGCACGACGCGAGGAAGAGCTACTCATGTTTGCTAGCACGATATTCCTTGAGCGCATCGGTCAGCCATGCATCGAGACGCATCTCGTTTCCATTAGGAGTTCGCACAAGGTACGGCTTTCCAGTCAGCGAACTCTTCGACGCGGCGAGCCGAATGAAGTCTTCCGGCGTTTTGATTTCGTTTTTGAAGTGTTCGTATTTTGCTTTGATGTGATTGACCGCTTCCTGTGGAGTGTGCGTCTGCCCGTTGCGAATGAAAGTCGCGTTCGATTTGCCGACATGATCGATGAGGTAATTAACTGTTTGTTCAAGCGATTCGGTGGCGAACGTGTGACCGGCGAAAGTGACAATCAAAATCGGGATGATCGACAAACGCGCGAGCAAGATCATGATGTTAGTTCGAGTGCAGCGGTGTCTTTGCGCGTCAGCGATTCCTAATTGTCGATCTTGCAAAAGCGCGCCCGGGGTGACTCGAACACCCGGCCTACGGATTAGAAATCCGTTGCTCTATCCGGCTGAGCTACGGGCGCAAATTGGCCAGAGACATATACCGATTTTCGCCCCGAATGAAAGCCGCCCGGCGTTGTCTAACCTTGTGATGGAAAAGATGTCGGTCTGGGCCGCGCTTGGAATCGTTGTCATCATTGTTGGGGCTACACTTTTGTTCGCGCGGTTGCACTCGCCCAGACAAACGCGAACCGTTGGTGACGTGAACGCGCTCCTGGTCATCGCTCCCTACAAGTATCAAGGCACCTGGGTGTTTGATGATCCAGCCGTCGGACTCTTGCGCGAACCGTTCATTGCCGGAATCGACACGATGATCGACAAAGCGGTGGCGAATATCCCGATTGCCGAAAACGGTTTTCGGGCAATTTTCAGCGGCGCGCCGTTTCCGGGCTCACAATTCAAACTGGAATGGCGGCGCGCCGAGTCTGGCGGCAATTGGTACTACAGCGACCAGTTCAAAATGGAAGGCTGGCTTTGTCCCGCGCTCCTGAAATACTTCGCGGCCGCGCCGCGAGAGATTTACGTGAAAGTTGAACCGAAGAATTAGATCGCGAGCTGCTCACTCGCGAATGCGGTGTTTGAGCTCCCATACACGCAAAGCCGCCAGCAAAAGAGCTTTGGTGCGGGTAAGGGTGCCGGCAGCGGCCATGGTCGTGGCGGGATCGGTCTTGGTCGCAGCACTGGCATTATGTTTGCCGTTTCGGCCACGATTGCGAGACCGCGCTTTCGCCTTCGGTTTTTTGACGCGCCGCGCGGCGGACTCGCCCACCGTCACATGATCGCTGCTATTCATAAAGTCCCTCATATCCCAAGCAGCTTCCAGACCAGCTATTCTAGGGTGCGCGGCTGACCTGACAACTGCTCCCCGGTCAAATTTTGGTGACGTTCCGACGACTTGCCGCGTGAAAACCGCTTGTGCCAGTTCTGGTTCTCCGCCAGTTTGATCCTACAGGCATGGCTGATCGCAAACTCGGTTGTCTCAGTATCTTTTTGTTCGTCGCGCTTTGTGCCAGCGTTTTCATCAATTTCGTGTTGGCAATGGCCGCCTTCCGCGGATTCGCCGCCGGCGCGCGGGTGGAAGAACCGGTGCCGCGGTTCCGCGAATTCGTTGTCCAAAAGGGGACCCGCCTTGTTCCCGACCGAATTGCCCTGATCAGCCTGCGCGGCCTGATTAGCAGCTCGATTCCGGGAAGCGTCAGTGAATCGATGGTGGAAGACATGCGGCTGGCGTTGCAACAGGCGCGCGACGATAACCGCGTCAAAGCGATTGTGCTCGAGATCGATTCGCCTGGCGGCGAAGTCACGGCCGCCGACCAAATTTACAATGCGGTGGCTAAAGTGCGCGCCCGCAAACCGGTGGTGATCTACATGGATTCGCTCGCCGCCTCCGGGGGCTACTACATCGCTTGTGGAGGGAAATATTTGATGGCCAACGAAACGACGATCACCGGCAGCATCGGCGTCATCATTCAAACTCTGAATTACGAGCAGCTGCTCAACAAAATCGGACTGGCCTCGGTTGTGTTTAAAAGTGGCAAGTTCAAGGACATCTTGAACGGCGCCCGGCCGATGACGCCGGAAGAGCGCGAGCTGATCCAGAGTTTCGTTATGCAGAGCTACGACAAGTTTCTCGGCATCGTCGCCCGGGAACGCGGTTTGTCGGCTGAGACGCTGCGTAACACTGTGGCCGACGGACGAATTCTTTCTGGAAAGGACGCTTTGACCAACAAGCTCGTCGACGGTCTCGGTCAGATTGAAGACGCCTACGCCAAGGCGAAACAGCTCGGCAATGCACCCGAGGCCACGGTGGTGAAATACGGACCGCCCTTTAGCTTTGCTCGCTTGTTTCGAGCATTCGGCGAGTTCGGCGGCGATTCCAAAATCCAGCTCGAATTGCCCAAACAGCTGGTGCCGCAGCTTGAAAGCGGCCGCGCCTATTTTCTGCCGAGCTTCTACGCTCCGTAGTTACGCCGGCCGAAGGAAATGTTCGCCGGTCCTTTCTCCAGCGCGCTTGCAAATCTTCTCATTGCGCTGCTCGTTCTCGCCGGGCTCGCCGTTTATCTGATGCTGATCCGGCAAATCAAAGTCCGAAGATCGACAACTGAGGCCACGCCCGGCGCGGCGCCGGTCCGCACATTTGGATTGCCGGAGATGTTTCTGGCTGCCGCCTTGATCTTGTTTGTCCTGTTCAACATAACTGCTGCAGTCGGACACTCGTCCATTCAATTAACCAGTCGTGACCTGATTGCGAACCTTCTCTTCACCTTGTTTGTCGTCTTTTTCATCGCCGCATTTTTAAAACTGCGCGGGATCGACATCGACGCGCTGGGTGGATTTTCCCGCACCAGTTTGAAACGCGCGATCAGCACCGGCATCGTCCTGTTGCTGGCCGCCGCGCCGTTGATTGCCCTGGCCGAAGGCATCACTCAAAGCATTTTCGGCGGCGGCTCAAGCAAGCAGGAGATTGTCGATCTTTTCAACAGCTCTCAATCGATCCAGCAGCGGGTCACCATCATTGTTCTGGCGGTGGTCGTCGCGCCGATTTCCGAGGAATTCATTTTTCGCTTTTTCATCTACGGCGTGCTCCGGCGCTATTTCGGCATTGCCATCGGGCTTGTCTTTAATGCGCTGCTCTTCGCCGCCGCGCACACTCATTTGCCATCGGCCCTGCCGCTGTTCGTCCTCGGGATTTGTTTCACTCTTGCCTACGAGTGGAGCAGATCGATCCTTGTTTCGATGGCGATGCACACTTTTTTCAATTCCACTCAGCTAATTCTTCTCGCCTTTCCCGATTCGGTTCAGCAATGAAACTGAGCCGTGTCGGTGAAGACGCGCTGCTCGCGTCATTGCTCGGCGAGTTGCCGGCCTCGCGCAAACTGATCGGCGACGATTGTGCCGTCGTTGAATTCCCCGGCGCCAAGGATCTGCTCGTTCTGAAAACCGATTGCGTAGTCGAGAAAATTCATTTTCAACCGACAACCGATCCGGCGTTGGTCGGTTGGAAAGCGATGATGCGGCCGCTCAGCGATTTCGCTGCGGTCTCGGCAGTTCCACAATTCGCTCTGATCACTCTGATTGTCCCCAGCTCAAGATCGACATCGTGGGCAAAGAGCCTTTATCGCGGATTGAAACGCGCGGCATCGCGGTTCGATGTCGCCATCGTCGGCGGCGAAACGAGCGCGACTCGCGGGCCGGCTGTCATTTCTGTGAGTGTTTCCGGGTTCGTTGAGAAAGGCCGCCGGGTTTCGCGCGCCGGCGGGAAAAGAGGCGACGATCTTTTTGTCACAGGTCGGCTCGGTGGATCATTACGCGGCAAACATCTCCGCTTTATTCCGCGCATCCACGAATCGCGCTGGCTGACAGCCAACTTTCGCGTTCACGCAATGATGGATTTGAGCGATGGCCTCGGCGTCGACCTGCCGCGGCTGGCGAAGGCAAGCAAGCTCGGCTTCAAGATCGACAAGAACGCATTGCCGCTCGCGCCCGGCGGCAAGATCGACAATGCGATCTCCGACGGCGAAGACTACGAACTTCTTTTTGCCATCTCACGCCGCGATCGCGCGCGTTTGCAACAAAGCTGGCGGCGAAAATCTCCGAAGCTCGCGCTCACGCGCATCGGCTGCCTCACTCAACAACTCAATAACTCGCCTTCTCAACTTCTGCCTCGTGGCTACGTTCATTTCCAATAGCCCGGACGAAACCGAATCGTTCGGGCGGCAGTTCGCGGGAAAGGTCAAACCGGGCGACGTCCTTGCGCTTACTGGCGGCCTCGGTAGTGGCAAAACGCAATTCGTCAAAGGTTTCGTCACGGCTTTGGGCGCGACCACACCCGCGACCAGTCCAACATTTACATTGCTCCACGAGTATTCCGGCGGTCGGTTGCCGATTTATCACTTTGATTTCTTTCGGGTGGAAGATCGACAATCAGCTGAGCACCTCGGCCTGGACGATTATTTCTTTGGCGACGGTGTAACTGTGATCGAATGGGCCGATCGCTTTCCCGATTTGATTCCCGAAGCTGCGCGCTGGATTTCTTTCGAAACGAAATCCGAAACCCAGCGCGCGATTACTGCGAAATGAAAATCCTCGCGCTAGAACTCTCCAGCGCGCGCGGCAGCCTCGCCCTGCTCACCGGTAGCAAAGTCGAATTCTTTCGCGAATGGCCGAATGACCGAAAGAATTCCGGTCCGTTCTTCGCCCATTTGGCCGAAGTGCAGAAACAATTCGGAAAACACGAAACCATCATCGCTGGTCTGGGACCGGGTTCATACGCCGGAACTCGAATCGCGATCTCCGCCGCGATTGGATTGCAACTGGCGTCGCAGGCGCGGCTCATCGGCTTTCCATCGATCTGCGCGATCGAGTGCGACGCGTGTGAATATTGCGTGATCGGCGACGCGCGGCGTCAGACATTTTTCTTCGCGTGGGTTCGCGAGCATGATCTGGTCGATGGCCCGATATTGATGAGCGAAGCTGAATTGCGGGAAAAGTTGGATAAACTCGACAACAAGATGTCGATCTTTGCCACTGAGAAGCTGCCCCAGTTTGTGCGCGCCGAAGTTCGCTATCCTTCAGCGAAAGTGCTCGCGACGTTGGCGGCCGATCCCAAAAGAAATTTCGCGAAGCCGCCGCTTGAGCCGATTTATTTACGCGAGCCGCACATCACCATTCCGAGGAAATGACACAAGGTTATCGTTGCTGGGCTGAGATCGATCGCGCCGCGTTGCGTCACAATGCCAAGGTTGTGCGCGACCGAATCGGGTCGGCCGAAATGCTCGCAGTGGTTAAAGCGAACGCTTACGGCCACGGTTTAATGGGCGTTGCCGAAACGCTCGCCGAGCAAGCGCAATTGTTCGGCGTCGCCAATTTGGAAGAAGCTGTCGCTCTCCGCGAAAGATTTCATCTGCCGGTGATCATTCTCGGCCCTTCGCTTCCGGAGGAGATGCCGACCATTGTTGAGCGCGCATTCATTCCAACCGTCTCGACTTTAGCTGAAGCAGAAGCGTTCGATCGAACCGGTAAGACGGCGATCAATTTCAAAGTCGACACCGGAATGGGGCGAATGGGCGCGGTCGAAAGCGAGGCCGTGGAGATTTTTAAGCGCGTCGCCGCGTTGCCGAAGATCGGCATCCACAGTGTTTCCACTCACATGCCGGTCTCCGATGTCGATGCGGAATACACGAAGGATCAGCTGGTTCGTTTCCGGAAAGTCGTTGAGCAACTTCGCGCCGCGGTTCCCGGCGGCTACAAAGCACACGTTTTGCAAAGCGCCGGCACCCTCGGCTTCAACGAAACGGTGGACGAGATCGTGCGCGCGGGAATCATTCTTTACGGCATTTCGCCGCTGCCGGAATTTCAAAAGCTGCTCAAACCGGCGATGACTTGGACAACGCGGATCGGTCTCGTTCGCGAGGTGCCGAAAGGCGCGTCGATCAGTTACGGCCGCACCTTCATTACGCCGAAACCGACGCGCGTGGCGACCCTGACCGCGGGTTACGCAGACGGTTATCCGCGGCATCTTTCCAACGTGGGCGCGGACATGCTGGTTCGTGGAAAACGCTGCGCGTTGCTCGGCCGCGTGACGATGGATTTGATGGTGATCGATGTCTCACACATTCCCGATGTTGAAGTTGGCGACGAAGTCGTCTTGATGGGCCGGCAGGGAAACGAGGAGATTTGTTGCACCGAGCTGGGTGACAAAGCCGGCACGATCACGTGGGAAATCACGACTCGCGTTGGCCAGCGGGTAAAGCGCGTGTTTGTTTAAATAGGAAATGTTCCAGATCATTTTCAACGAGCTGAGCGCGGCTGAGATGTCGGCGTTGCCGAAAAGAATGCAGCTTAATCTCCTCGAGCAGTTCCAAATTTTGCCCGAAGATCTCGACCATCTCGACGCCAAGCATTTCGGCGTGATCGAGCGAAAAGGAAAAAAGTTATACCGCTACCGCGCGAAAGATTACCGCATCTATTTCGCCAAGACCGACGAAGGGATCAAAGTCCACCGCGTCCTGCACAAGAACACGTTTCGCGATTTCCTGTTCCGCAGCAAGCTGCCGATGGCGGAGGATCAGGCGCTTGGAAAGACGCGCGAGTTCTGGAAACTGATCGAGGAAGCGGAGCGAACGCGGAAAGCGTAGACGCAGAAAACGCTCAACGACCAATAAACAGGCGCTTGGCACAAGCGCCTCTACAACTACTTCATCAAGAGGACCGAGCGGCTGCGCTTGATTTCGCGGGTGATCTTGCGGTGCATGTGCGCGGGCATGCCGGTGACGCGGCGGGGGAGAATTTTGCCGCTCTCGGTTACGAATTTTTTCAGGA
>Ga0209328_10000379_pt1 | contig 10851 bp, 12 predicted proteins | sample JacPinW_OM3H0_M1_FD_187954 | JGI IMG/M metagenome (GOLD analysis project Ga0209328, IMG submission 187954) | Forest soil microbial communities from Algoma, Ontario, Canada - Jack Pine, Ontario site 1_JW_OM3H0_M1 (SPAdes) (version 2) | ecosystem: Environmental > Terrestrial > Soil > Boreal... | reverse complement strand
CCGCGCTCTTGAAGAGCCTCGCCGCTCAACTTGAGCACGACACGTTTGTAAGCGGGCGCCTCGGTCTTCATGGCAGCGCAAATGAAACAGGAGGTCGCACGATATTGAAAGCAAAATGGTGCGCGACGTTCAGGATGACGCCGCGCGGCCCCGCAGAAATTCCGCCGCACTCATCCGACGCTTTCCTTCGAGTTGAACGTCCGTCAGTGATAACGCGCGATCAGCCGTCACGATGACGAGCTCATCGTCCTTTCGCAAGATTGTGCCCGGTGTTCCGCGAAGATCGACAACTGAGGCGGAAAAGATTTTAAGCTTTCGATCTTTGAAGTCAGTGAAGGCGCCAGGCCAGGGATTGTAAGCGCGAATTTTTCTTTCGATAACTTCAGACGTCTCGTTCCAATTGATGCAGCCGGCTTCGCGATTCAGTTTCGGCGCGTAAGTGGCGAGCGTCTGATCTTGCGGATTCCGCGGCGCGTTACTCGTGGCAAGTAAACGCAAAGATTCGAGCAATGCTTCCGGCGCAATCTGCGCGAGTCGATCGTGCAATGTCGCGCCCGTCTCGGACAGCGAGATGTCGATTTTGCGCTGAAGCAAAACGTCGCCGGTATCGAGACCTTCATCCATGTACATCACCGTGATTCCCGTCTCGCGATCGCCGGCTGCGATCGCGGCCTGGATCGGCGCGGCGCCGCGCCAACGCGGCAAAAGCGAAGCGTGCAAGTTCAAGCATGCGATCTTTGGAGTCTCGAGAACATCGCGCGGCAAGATTTGTCCATAGGCCACGACAACGATTGCGTCCGGCGCAAGCGCGTGAATCTGTTCAACCGATTGCGAATCTTTGATCCGTGTGGGTTGCAGGATCGACATCTTGCTTCCGCCCAGCGCCGCTTTAATCGGCGGTGCAGTGATTTTTTGAGCGCGGCCAACAGGTTTGTCAGGTTGCGTGACAACTCCGACCAATTCGTGCTCGGATTTTTGGAGCGCGCGCAGTGTCGGCACGCCGATCTCGCCCGTGCCGATGAATACAATCCGCATTTGCGGTTTATCGAAGCGATCGAATGGGAATGCGGTTACGATTTTGCGCGGCGACCGCTTCGGCCATCATTTTTTCGCCGGCGGTGACTTCGCGTTGTCCGACCGACGACCCGCACTCGGTGCAGAGATAATCGAAGATCTCGCGATCGGGCAGAACTAAGAGCAGCTTCTCGCGAACGGGCGTCGTTGCCCGGCATTTTTCGCAATATAGGGTCGAAGCGGTGAAATTTTCAAACTGCTGCTGACTCATTTTTGACGCCGTTTATGCTCGCTAAGATATCGAATAACACTTTCGCGGGCGGCTGCATGGCGTCAATCACGGTGATGCAATCTTTGGGATAATGAGTCAGCACCGGCTTCGATTCGTTCTCGTAGATGTCGAGGCGTTTTTGGATGACCTCCTCGTTCGCGTCATCGAGGCGATTATCTTTCAATGCGCGCTTCTTCAACCGCCCAAACAACGTCTCGCGATTTGGGCAGGCGAGGTGAAAGACTTTCTCAACATCAATCAGCTCCCGCATGATCTTGGCCTGGTTCACATTTCGTGGAATGCCGTCGAGCACGAGAATGTCGATGTCCGGTTTGAATTTGTGACCATCCACAGCGGCGTCGATCGCTTCTTTCCAAAGTTCGACTGTGACGTCATCGGGAACGAGCTGGCCTTTGCCCGAGTATTCGAGAAAAGCTTTCCCGACTTTCGTGCGCGTATCGATCGAACGAAACACGTCTCCGCACGGGCAATGATAGAAACGCGGAATCGTGCCGAGCGTTTTGCCCTGGGTCCCTTTGCCGCTGCCAGGCGCGCCAAACAAAATGAACGTGCGGTATTTCATGAAAGCGACTGGTTATACCGCACTCGCTGCCAATCGGGAAGGGAAACGATTATTTCGCAGCGACCGGATCGATGTTGACCCGTCGTCCGCCGCGATCGAAGCGGACGTTGCCGTCGATCAGAGCGAAAATCGTGTAATCGCGGCCGAGCCCGACATTTTTACCCGGCAGAAATTTCGTGCCGCGCTGGCGAACGATGATGTTGCCGGCCACGACCAACTCGCTGCCGAATCTTTTTACACCGAGACGTTTGCTAACGCTGTCGCGGCCATTCTTAACGCTGCCTTGTCCTTTTTTATGAGCCATGACTTAAGATTTTTTCGATTTTGAGCCGCCGGTGATGCTTTTGATTTTCACCCGGGTCAGTTTGCGGCGATGTCCAACCGTGCGGTGGTAACCTTTGCGCCGTCTGTATTTGAATGCGATCACTTTTTTGTCCTTACGCTGCTCGACAACTTCGGCCGTGACTTTCGCGCCCGAAATTAGCGGATCGCCGTGAGTAACGTTCTTGCCGTCCGCAAACATCAACACTTCGCCGAAGGTCGCGGTTTTGCCGGCATCGACATCCAGAAGATCGACATCCACAGTGTCGCCTTCCGCGATGCGATACTGCCGTCCGCCGGTCTTAATGATTGCGTAGGTCATAACGTTTTTCCGGGGGAGAAAAGCCGCGCAAAGTCCCACAGAACCCCGCCTTTGACAAGCGGAAAGCTATTACGCGGAAATGACCAGGACGATCTCGCCTTTCGGCGGATGCGCTTCGTAATAAGCGAGCAATTCCGCGGCTGAGCCTCGGCGAAATTCCTCAAACTTCTTGGTGAGCTCGCGCGCGATGCAGAGTTGTCGATCGGGCACGATGTCGATCAACACTTTGAGAGTTTTCGTGAGCCGATACGGCGATTCGAAGTAGATCGAAGTCTCCTCGCGTGCGGCGGCGGCGCGTAGTTCACGTTCGCGTTGGCCGCTTTTAACGGGCAGGAATCCGCCAAAGAAAAATTGGTCGGCGGAAAATCCAGAGCCGACAAGTGCCGTCGAAATCGAGGACGGTCCCGGAATAATTGTGAAAGGCAGTTCGCGTTTGATGCATTCCCGAATCAGCCGAGCGCCGGGATCAGAGAGCCCTGGCGTTCCCGCGTCGGTGATCAGCGCGATCTTTTCGCCGACGGCAAGTCGCTCCACCAGCTGTGCGGTCCGCATGGCTTCGTTGTGCTCGTAATAACTGATGAGCGGTTTCTTAATCTGATAATGCTTCAACAAGATCCCGGAGTGCCGGGTGTCTTCGGCCGCGACAAGATCGACATCTTTTAAAATTTCCAAGGCGCGCTGGGTGATGTCACCCAAATTTCCGATTGGGGTAGCGACGACGTAAAGCATTGCTTGCGGTGAATTTGAATAAGACTAGATCGTCTAACCAGAAACGAAACGTATACAGAAGGGGTTATTATGAGAATACGCATTTGGATGTTGGCGCTGGCGCCATTCGCATTGATCGGCTGTGCTGAAGAAACGCCGGTTGTGACCACAACAACTACGACGACCACGCAAGAGGTCACTACGGGAGTTCCGACCGGTGCGGTTGTGACGCGCGAGGTGGTGGTGCCACAGGCGCCGCCAACGGTGCGAATTGAAGCGCAAACCGTCGCGCCGGGTCCGGGTTACATTTGGACACCCGGCTACTGGCGATGGTCCGGACGGCAGTACGTTTGGGCGTCTGGCTCTTGGATCAGGCCGCCTCGTACCACGGCTGTTTGGGTCCCAGGACATTGGGTGAGCAGGGGTGCAGGTTGGGTTTGGGTTGCCGGTCACTGGCGATAAACGGCCTGTAGTCTGCAAATCGGATTTGCATCGCGTTGCCAGGAGCACGTTCTTGCGGCGCGATGCGTAATCCGTCTTCCGCGCGGAAAATAGTTCGGGCGGTCGTCAGCGTTTGCCTTCTCGTTCTCGCCGCTCTCACGCTGTTATACTTTCGACAGCATTCGATGGTTTACCATCCGCGCGCGTACGACGAGAGCTATGCGTATGCGTTTCCGGCAGACGGGGTGGAAATTAAGTACACGGTCGCGACCGCGAAATATTGTGCGTATTACCTCCCCGGTAGCGCACCGTCGCCGAAACGCCTCTGGCTCGCATTTTGCGGCAATGGCTCGCTTGCGCTCGATTGGACGACGATTCTTCGCGAGTATCCGTACAACGGCGACGCGTTTTTGCTGATCGATTACCCCGGTTACGGAAAGAATGGCGGTTACGCGACAATTGCGAGCACGCGCGCTTCTGCGGACGCCGCGCTCAAGGCACTGAGCGAGCGACTAAAACTGAGCGAAGACCAACTTACGGTCTGCACCATCGGCCACTCATTAGGGGCAGCGGTCGCGCTCGATTTTGCTACGCATCATCGTGTCCAAAAAGTTGTCCTGATCGCGCCATTCACAACGCTCCGGGAGGAAGCGGCGACGATGTTGGGCAGCTGGGTCGCGCGATTGCTGATCGAAAGCTATGACAATCGGGCAAACTTGGTGGAAGTGGCGAGACTCAATCCGACCGGGCGCACCGCGATTTTTCACGGCACGCGCGATCAAGTGATTCCGGTCCGGATGGGGCGCGAGCTCGCGCGCGAATTTCCGTTTATCGAGTTTTTCCCGATCAAGGACGCAGATCACGTTAGCGTGCTCAATCATGCGCAGGACAAAATCATCGATTGGATGAATCGCTGATTGTGGAACGCTCCAAGCTGTATCGGACGCCGTGAAACCGAGCTTTCAGTTCGACGATAATAGATTTCCCCGAACTGATTATTTTTTCCATACCGGTACTGGCAGATGGCATGGCTACTGGCCCAACGACGACGGTGAGTTTCGTCGTTACAATCTAGGCCGCGAATATTTAATCGAGGCCGCGCGCGAACGGGCGAAGGAAATGGCCGTGTTCGCCGTGATTCTCGCCGCCGCCGCCTGGCCGGTTGTTTATATGATCATCACGGTCGTGCAGCTGCTGTACAAAGATCGACCGCTCGATCGATAGCCGCGAATTAGCGCGGCCCGAGAAATTCGTCGCGATATTGCGGTGTTGTTTCCGGGGCGAAGCCGTGGCGGGTGATGTTTTCGGTGACGACGCGTGGCACAACGAATTGCAAAAGATAATCGGCGCCGCCGGCTTTCGTGCCACCGCCGCTCATTTTGAAACCGCCGAACGGATGGCGGCCGACGACCGCGCCGGTGCACGAGCGGTTGATGTAAACGTTGCCGGCGACGATCTCGGCTTTGGCGCGCTCAATGTTGGCCGGACTGCGCGAGAAAAATCCGGCGGTCAATGCAAATTCGGTGCTGTTCGCGATCTCGAACGCTTCATCGAGATCGCGCGCTCTGATGACGCTGAGCACCGGGCCGAAAATTTCTTCGCACGCGATCCGCGACTTCGGGCTGACATTCGTGAAGATCGTCGGCGGGATGAAGAAACCCTTTTGCGGCACATCGCCTCGTTGAAAGGCAAGTCGCGATTCGTTTTTGCCGCTGTCGATGTATTCGAGAATCCGTTTATAGGCGGCCCCATCAATCACCGGACCGACGGTGATTCCCGGTTCCTCCGGATTTCCAACGCGCAAACTAGCCGCAGCGTTGAGCAGGCGCTCGATTGCGCGAGGATAAATCTCCTCCAAAATGATCAGTCGCGAACAAGCGGAACATTTTTGCCCCTGATAACCGAACGCGGAATAGATGGTATCGACAATCGCTTCGTCGAGATCGGCGTCGGCATCGATGATGACGGCATTCTTGCCGCCCATCTCACAAATCACGCGTTTGAGTTCGCGCTGACCTTCCCGCGTTTTGCCTGCGCTCTCCCAAATCCGCAGACCGACTTCGCGCGATCCGGTGAACGCGATAAGATCGACATCCTTATGGTCGACCAGATGCGCGCCCATCACTGAACCTTTGCCGGGCAAATAATTCAGGACTCCCGGTGGAACGCCCGCTTCTTCGAAAATTTCCATCAACATCGCGCCGATGACCGCCGATTGCTCGGCTGGTTTGATGATTACAGTGTTGCCGGTGACAAGCGCGGCGGTGGTCATGCCGCACAAAATCGCCATTGGAAAATTCCAAGGCGCGATCACGAGAGCGACGCCGCGCGGCCAATAATGCTGATAACTTTCTTCGCCGAGCACGTGCTGCGTTAGCCGCGGCCGGCCGATCAAGCGCATCTGCTGCGCATAAAAACGACAGAAATCCATCGCCTCGCGAATGTCACCGTCCGCCTCCGCCCAGGCCTTACCGACTTCGAAAACCTCCAGCGCGGAAAGCTCGAAACGTCGGCGGTGCATGATATCTGCGGCTCGCTCAAGCAGTCGGCAGCGCGTTTCAAATGAAGTGCGGCTCCATTTTTCGAACGCGTCGCGCGCAGCTTTGACTGCGCGTTCCGCTTCTGGAATTCCAGCTTCGGCCACGTGACCGACGACATCATCAGGCGACGTCGGGTTTATTGAAGCGATCGTTTTGTCAGTCCAAACTCGGTCACCGTTGATCACGAGCGGATATTTTCGACCGAGCCGCGTGCGCACACGGGCGAGCGCTTCTCGCATTCGTTCCTGATTTTCCGGATAAACAAAATTCACAAGGGGCGCGTTTTCATAAGTCTCACCGGGTGGCGAATCGAGAGAAGGGCCATCGCCGCTAACTTCGACATGCCTCGCGCCGTTTGGACTTTGGGAGATGAGATCGGCTGGATTGCGCAACAGTGCGTCTTCGGAAACGTTGTCCGAAAATTTAGCGCGCAAGAAACCTTCGTTCGATGTGTTCTCGAGCAGACGACGAACGAGATAGGACATGCCGGGCAAGAGTTCACCGACCGGACAATATTCTCGGACGCGATAACCCATCTCGACGAGCGCGCGTTTCACTGGACCGGCCATGCCGTAAAGCAATTGAAACTCGAATCGGCTGCGGTCGATTCCGAGTTGATCGGCCAACGCTTGCGCGTGCGCGATGCTTCGCACGTTGTGCGATCCGAATGCGGAGGTAACGATCGATTCGTTCTCGAGCATAATCCGCGTGAGCATTTCAAAATTCAGATCGCTCTCGGGTTTTTGCAGAAAGACCGGACAAGCCCATCCGTTCTGCCGCGATTTTATTTTTTCGAAGTCCCAGTAGGCGCCCTTGACCAGACGAACGGCGAATCGGGTACCGCGTGCACGTCCCCAATCGAGCAGATCGAGCAAATCGTTTTCCGCATCGCGCAGATAAGCCTGAATTACAATTCCAATGTGCGGCCAGTCGCGAAATTCGCTTTCGGTAAAGAGCGTTCTGAAAAGTTCGAGCGTCGCGTTTTTATGTGCAAAACTTTCCATGTCGAAGTTGACGAACGCACCGAGGTCGCGCGCGCGCCGCAAAATCGGACGCAGCTTGGGGGCGAGATGCGCGATCGCGTCCGCCGGATCGGCCGGATTCATTTGCGAATAAAGGGCTGAGATTTTTACGGAAACATTGACGACCGGAAACAATTCAGTGTTTTTGCCGAGCGGATCGGTCCAATCTCGCGTTTCGCGACCGAGATGCTCGAGTAATTCCAAACAGCGTGTGGTGTATTCGTTGGCTTCCTGTTCGCTCACGACCGCCTCGCCAAGAAGGTCAACCGTGAAGCCGATACCTTGAGCGCGTCGTTTGCGAAGCGTTTTCATTACGTCCTTGGGATTTCGTCCAGCAATGAACTGGCGCGCCATGCCGGAAACGTTCCAGCGCAGAAGTTGCCCGCTGATCCAGGGAACAATTTTCGCCGCGTGAACTCCGGTTCGGATCAACGGCGTGTAGCCGTTGCGCATGTCCGCGAAATATTCGTCGAGATGCTGAACGATGTCGGTTCCGCGATGGAGTGACGCCAAAACATCGACAAACCGGAATAGTTGCACCTTGAAGTGCTCATCGCGCATCGAGAGCGCCATCATCCGCTGGTAAAAGCCGGCTTTACTGAATAGCGGTTCCGGATACCGATCGACCAAATCGAATATGCGTTCGCCGCGTCGTTCGATTTCGGTCTGCAAAGCGCCCATAACTAAAAAGTAATCGCGCTGCAATCGAAGGTAAAGGCGAAGGAATTCGCGAAACGGCGAAAAAAGCTGGGAGGGATACGGTCACTTCCAAGGTGAACTTCGAAGTGGGGGGTGTGAATAGCCGCTACAAAGCGGACTAGATTCAGGGAGCAGTTAGAGTGATGTCTGGCGGGCCCTACAAGGCCCTGAGGCTGGGGCCCGTCAGGCAATTCCTCTTTTAAGAGGGATTGCCGTTTGCTGCACAGGGTGAACTCGGTTAGCAAGATCGACATGCAACCGGGCGGTGAACATCACGAATTCGCGAGCGACAACACCGCGGGGATTTGTCCCGAAGTGTTAGCGGCGTTGGAAGAGGCCAATCACGGCGCGGCCGTTTCCTATGGCGATGACGAATGGACGAGTCGTGTTCGGAAATTGGTGCGGGATGTTTTCGAAACGGACTGCGACGCTTATCTGGTTTTCAACGGGACCGCTGCAAATGCGCTTGCGCTCGCCCAATTGTGCCAACCTTTTCACAGCGTTGTTTGTCACGATCACGCCCACATTCAGACCGATGAGTGCGGTGCGCCGGAATTTTTCACGCGTGGCTCAAAGCTCCTTCTCGTCGGAGGGGGCGCCGGCAAGATCGACATCAACCGAGTGCGCGATGTGATTTCGCGGCAGCTAGAAGTGCATGCGCACAAGCCGCGCGTCATCAGCATTACTCAGGCAAGCGAGTTCGGCACGATTTACAGGCGCGATGAAATTGGCGCTATCGCAGATCTCGCAGGGAAGCACCAAATGCTTCTGCATATGGACGGCGCGCGATTCGCGAACGCGATTCCCTCGCTCGGTTGTTCGCCGAAAGAGATAACATGGAAGATCGGAGTGGATGTTCTCTGTTTTGGCGGGACAAAGAACGGCGCGGTCGCGGCTGAACTCGTGATATTTTTCAAAAAAGAACTTTCTCGCGAGTTCGATTATCGACTGAAGCAGGCTGGTCAGCTCGCATCCAAGACGCGATTTTTGGCGGCACAATGGCTCGGTCTTTTAAACAATCACGCTTGGCTTCGGAACGCGCGGCGAGCCAATGACATGGCATCCAAACTAGCCGAGCGTCTTCGCGCGGCTGCAAAGATTGACATCGTCCTCCCCGTTGAAGCAAATGCTCTCTTTGTGCGCATCCCTGAGCAGCGCGCGCACGACTTGCATTCGCGCGGCTGGCATTTTTACAAGTTCATTGAGCCCGATGTTTATCGGCTGATGTGTTCGTGGGCGACAACTGATGCCGAAATCGACCATCTTGTCGGTGACGTGTTGCGTTGATAAAAAGTCATCGTATAAAAGCGCAATGAGATCGAGCAGCTGGGCCATTCCGGCGATTTTGATCGCGCTGATCGCAAGCAGCTTAGTTGGTTGCGGGATTGGCCGCGCCCTCACGGCGCCAGTGCGGCATGTTTTTAACGGGCCGGAGTCGACGCCTCCCGCAAATACGTCCGATGTGACAAATCCTGGTCAGCCAGTCGCTGTTCCTTCTCCGACCGCGAGACCGCGCGTTGTCTCACGTAAATCAAAGCAAACATCGGCGAGCTCATCGCCGCGAGTTACCGCTAACAAGCCGTCCGCAAAACCCTCGCCATCCTCTCAGAGGTCTGCGGGCGCTACGCAGTTTCCGGTGGCAAAACCGGTGCCAGGCAGGCCCGGCCTCGTTTTTAATCCGTTCAACACCAGTGGGGGATACATTGACGTGAGCGGTTACGCGCCGGGCAGCAAAGTAAAAGATCCGGATTCTCAGCAGATCTTCATCGTGCCTTAACGGGCGTGGTGAAGGTCGCGGGCGTTGCTTTCAAATTAAAAAAGCAAAACGGCCGCGAGCATTTCGAAAAAAGCGCGACTTGTGGGGGAAGCAGGTGTTTCTACGAGTTCGCGGCGATCAGGGGAGTTTCATTCGTTCCGCGCATGGATATTGCTTTATAGAATATATAGTAAATATGACTCCACGTCACACTGTCTCCTCTCCACACCGCTCAACACTGACCGGCGCGACCATCTGTGGGCCATTCATGGGCCTCGCCGCCCTCCTTGCGGTGGCCGTTGGCATGTTTGAGCCTCGGGACGCGAGCGCCTATTCCCTTGAAGGACCGAAATGGCCAAACGGAAGCACCCCCGTTATGCAGCTTGAGCTCGGCACTCCTGGCCGCACACTTCTCGACGGCAACACTTCTTGGAACACAGCTGCCGCCCCGGCTCTCGATATGTGGAATCAGGTTGTCGGCGGCATGCAATTCGGGCGCGTAATGAATTCCACCGCCGCGGTGGCGTCCGGCGACCGCGTTAATTCGATGGCTTTCTCGAACACAGTCTTTGGGCAGAGCTTCGGCTCAAATACACTGGCAGTGACTTATTACAGCTATTCGGGTTCGACGATGATCGAAGCCGACATCCTGTTTAACACAGCGCAATCCTTCGATTCATATCGGGGGCCACAGCGCTCTGGTTCGTTCGACATTCAGCGCGTGGCTTTGCATGAACTCGGACATGCACTTGGCCTGGCGCATCCTGATCAAGCTGGACAACGCGTGTCGGCGATTATGAATTCGATCATTAGTAACATTGACGCATTGACCGCAGATGACATCGCCGGCGCCCAATCGCTCTACGGCGCGGCCACTTCTCCAACGCCAACTCCAACGCCTTCACCGACCGCGACTCCAACGCCTACACCGACCGCGACTCCAACGCCTACACCAAGACCAACTCCAACGCCAACCGCGACACCGACTCCAACGCCGACAGCCGCTCCAACCGCAACGCCAACTCCCGCGCCAACGGCAACCCCGACTGCAACGCCGACTCCAACCCCTACTACGGGTCCGGCTGTAATGCTGAGTCCCCCGCCGGGATCTACTTTCACTTCTTCCAGCGTGACCTTTACCTGGAGCGCTGGTAGCGCTACAGCTTATTGGCTT
>Ga0209328_10000378_pt1 | contig 10859 bp, 9 predicted proteins | sample JacPinW_OM3H0_M1_FD_187954 | JGI IMG/M metagenome (GOLD analysis project Ga0209328, IMG submission 187954) | Forest soil microbial communities from Algoma, Ontario, Canada - Jack Pine, Ontario site 1_JW_OM3H0_M1 (SPAdes) (version 2) | ecosystem: Environmental > Terrestrial > Soil > Boreal... | reverse complement strand
CCGATCCGTTCCTGGACGGTAAACCGCCGGGCGAAGAGGCGGACCAGTCGCGTGAGCTTGGAGATGCCGATGATGTGCTCATGGGCCACGTAGCCGAGATAGGCGTGGCCGAAGAAGGGAAAGGCGTGGTGCTCGCACAGGGCATAAAAGGGAATCGGCCCTTCCACCACCTGACTGACCTCGCAGTCGGGGCCGCCTTCGCATTCAGTAGGAAAGGCGGTGACCAGCTTGGCATCGCCCTCATAACCCTCTGTCGAATCGAACATCGCGCGCAGATAGCGCATCGGCGTTTTTGCGGTGCCCGGGGTATCGAGTGACATGCCCAAGGCCTCAAGGATCTCGCTCATGTAGCCGTCGAAGCGTTTCCAGTCGGCCTCGCTGATGTGTCGTGGGAGGACCCGCTCCCAATCCCGACCCTCGAGGTCATCGTCACGCAATCCACCTACCATTGGGCCTGGCTCGTTCTCTGCCATCAGTTCGGTTGCAGGGTATCAGGGGATCGGCGGACCTCGATCTGCCCATTTTGTCGTCGAACCTCGTAGCGCACCTGGCTGATGGTGGCGGGTCCCCCCTTCACCTGACCGGTACAGATGTCGAAGCGCGATGCGTGCCACGGGCACTGGACGAGGTTCCCGTCCAGCTCCCCTTCTGAAAGCGGCCCACCGGCATGCGAGCAGGTTTCACTGATCGCGCAGACCGTGTCGCCCTTCTTGTAGAGGAGGATCGGGGTATCGCCCGCCATCGCCTTGACCAGCATCCCGTCCGTGAGTTGGCCTTCGAGCAGCACCTTCGTGAACTTGGTCGGCACCTCCTGCCAGGCGTGATGGTTGACGCCGGTGCCGATCCCGAAGACGAGGTCGCCACCGAGGAACGCCGCGGCGAGAAGGATCAGGTAGCCGGCGTATGCCAGCAGAATGGCGAGCACGCGGCTGCCGCCGCTAACCCGAAGGATGAATGAGACCAGGTAGAGAACGATGACGAGCGTGTTGAGCAAACCGTGGGCGATCCCAACGCGGCGCTCCCGATCGACCGTGTCGCTCCAATCGGTGTAGCCCGCGACGGCGGCGCCGACTGCGCCGAGCAGGCCAATGAAGATCGTGACGTCCGCGGCCGAGACCCAGCCGTGACTGCGCTCGATGAGATAGGCCAGGTCAAAGATGACTGCGATCGTCCAGGCGCCAATGGGGATGTCGGTTAGGACGGGATGGAGGGGATGGCCGAGCCATGTGCCGTGCATGAACGTCTTGAGCGCGTGGCCGGGTTTGCCGAGGATTTTGTAGCTGCCCGCGACAACCTTCTGAAGGAAATCGGCGACCGGCTCCAGCCAGCGCTGCCGGTCGATGAAACGGTTAACGACGTGATTGAGCATCGACGCCTCCTTTCCCCGGGTCAGGCCCGCGAAAATAGTATCGGCTTACTGGTTGAGCTCCAACCAGCCCGTCAGCCGTCTCCAGGCACGAGCCGCCTCGGCCAGGTCGACACTTCGGAATCGAACTGTGTCGCCCGGACGCGCCTGCGCCAGCAAGGACAGGTCGGCGCCGATCACGGTCGCGATCACCGGGTAGCCGCCCGTCGATTGGTGATCGACGTGCAGGACGATCAACCCGCCGGATGGCGTGACCTGGATGGCGCCCGCGGTCATCGGCACGGTGAGGATCTCCTTGGCCTGTAAGCGCAGTCCGGGCGTCTCCATTCGCAGACCCATGCGATCGATCTCGGGGGTGACTCGACAGGCGGTTGCACCCAGCCGAGGGAGCGCGTCCGCGGAGAAGGCATCCTGTTGCGGGCCGGCGATGACGCGCACCTCCCACGGGCCGCGTGCCGGGAGGCGATGGGATTCCGGCCATGGCGTTGCCATCGGTTCGAGCTCGGCCATCCGACCGACGGCCAGTCCGTCGCCTTTCGCCAGCGGCCGCCCGAAGCCGCCGCCGAAACTCCCACGCTGGCTGAAGGACCGACTGCCAAGTACCAATGGAACATCGATCCCGCCCCGGACCGCGATGTAAGTTCGTAGCCCCGGGGCAATCCTCCCCACGATAAGGCTCGAGCCGCGCGCGCTCGGCACGGCTTGCCAGTTTGCGACGCCGGCCGAATGGCCACCCGTCACCGCGATGACGGCATCGCTATCGAAGCGGAGCGTGGGACCCCCGGCCGTGCATTCGAGCAGCGCGGCGTCCTGATGATTGCCAACGATTCGATTCGCGACGACAGCGGCGAACCAGTCGGTCGCGCCGCCCGATGAAATGCCGAATCGCTCCAGACCTGGGCGTCCCCGGTCCTGGATGGTGGTCCAGCGGCCGGTCTCGACAACCTCGATCACGACGTCGGGACGAAGCGCAACCGATCGCCGGGCCTGAAGCGCGCCGGCGGATCGGCCGCCGGGTCGAACAGCCGCAGGGCGGTTCGACCGATGAGATTCCATCCACCTGGGCTCTCGACCGCATAGATTCCCGTTTGGCGGCCCGCGATCCCGATTGACCCGGCAGATACCCGAAGTCGGGGAGACGCCAGGCGTGGCACCGCAAGCTGATCGGGGAGCGCACCGCAGTAGGTGAAGCCGGGCGCGAAGCCGACGCAGTAGACGAGGTACTCCCGGCCGGCATGCGCCGCGACCACGCCCGCGGGCGCCAGGTTTGTCTGGAGCGCGACATCCGCCAGGTCCGGCCCGTCGTAACGGGTGGGTATGTCGACGACGGCGCCGAATGGGACCGATCCTTCGAGTTGTCCCTCGAGCCGGCGGATGCTCGCCTCCAGGCGAGCCGGGTCCGTGGCCTCTGGGTCGTAGTGGCAGAGCAGCGAGGCGTACGCAGGGACGGTACTGATCAGTCCGGTGGGCCGGCTATCCGCGAGCGCCTGGTCGAGCGCGAGGATCTCGCCGAGCAGCGTGGGATCGATTGCCCGTCCCACCGTAACGAGCAGTGCTTGATCACCGGCCGGCGCGATCTGCCACATGCAGTGAGACTCTACCGGTGCCTGACTTACACTGGGGCCGTGAAGCTGTTCAGTCGAAAGCCCGCGGCTACCCCGGAGATCAGAGCGATCGATCCCGCGTGGGGCGATGAGCAGGCCCGAACCCTGCGCGCGGAATTGGCGCGCGGGAAATGGCCCGAGGCCCACGCTGCGCTCGAGTCGACCAAGGGGAACTGGGACGACCGCCAGTTTCTTGTCGAAGTCCTGACCAACGATGTGCCCGGGCGGCCGAAGTGGCTCGACGAATGGGTGGAGGCTTACCCGCAATCAGCGGTGGCTTGGACCGTACGGGGAGCCCACGGCATTAAGTGGGGTTGGGCGGCGCGCGGCGGCGCGAAGGCGGAGACCGTGCAGGACGAGAGCTGGCAGACCTTCTGGTCACGCCTCGAAGAAGCCGAGCGCGACCTCCACAAGGCAGCCGAGCTGGAGCCCGACGACCCCGTCCCCTGGTCGTACCTGGTCATCATCGCCCGCGGCCTCGAGCGGGGTATCCCGGAGGTCGGCGAGCGTTTGAAGCAGGCTCACGCGCGCCGTCCCTGGCATCATTTTGCGTTCTCGCAGGCACTACAGGGCTACGCCAAGAAATGGGGCGGGTCCCACGAACTAATGCTCGACCTGGCACGTCAGGCGGCGGGCGCCCCGGAGGGCGCCAGCGTGCACGCCCTGGTCGCCGAATCGCACGTCGAGCGCTGGGTGTACATCGCCGGCTGGGATAAGGACGAAGCCGGCGCGCGCGATTATTGGTTCGCACCTAGCGTCGCCGAGGAGCTCCGAGCAGCCGCCACGCGTTCCGTCTGGTCCCCGAAGTACGAACGGCCGCGGCTTGCTCCCTATGACCACAATTTCTTCACCTACTGCTTCTTCCGCGTGCACGACTGGGAGTCGGCCCGGCGGGAACTGGAGGCCATGAACGGGATCCTCAACCCCTTCCCCTGGAGCAACGTCGGCAAGCCGGTTGACCTCTTTCGGGTGGTGCGCGAGCGCATCCTCAAGGGCAAGTGACGCGTCGGCCCTGGCGGTGAATATCGAGGAGTCCGCCTGATCACCGGAGGCACTCGCGTCGGCGGCGTGCCACTTTACACGGTCGAGGCGCCCGGTCCTCGGCGCGCCGTCCTGGCGTTCCGCGTTGGCCGGGCTGACGAGACACTCGCTTGGGCGGGCCTGACGCACCTGGTCGAACACCTTGCCCTGCTTTCGTTCAAAGAGCAGCCATATGGATACGGAGGACAGGTGGAGGGCGCCCGCACGCTCTTCTATGTTCAGGGTTCCGACGCGGAGATCCGGGAGTTCTTCGACCGTCTATGCGAGAACCTTCGCGCGCTTCCGCTCGACCGCCTCGCCGACGAAGCGCGCCTGCTCGAGACCGAGGCGCAGTCGCGGCAGGGCGGCGCCCTGGGTTCGCTGCTCGGCGGCCGCTACGGATGCCAGGGCTGGGGTCTGATCGACTACCGAGAATTTGCCTTGCAGCATCCAGAGCCAGACCGCGTGAAGGCCTGGGTGGACGAGTGGTTCACCGCGGAGAACGCGGCATTCGGCCTGACGGGACCGATGGATCCGCCGCCGGCGCTCGACCTGAGGCATGGCAAGCGCATGGCGCCGCCAGTACTCATACCGCTGGCCTCGGTTCGCACGCCGGCCTGGATGCATGAGCGCGAACTTGGGCTCGGCATGGGCTTCATCGGCCCGTCTTCCATCCGGTTCTCCGCGCTGCTCAGGGTGATGGAACGGCATGGCCGGTCACGGCTGCGATTTGGCGAGAGTCTCTCCTACGAGGTCACCGGCGCGACGCTGCGCTTGAGTGCCGAGTTCGCCCACGGCATTCTGTGGGCGGACGGCCTGCCCGAGAACGTCAGCAAGGTGCTGAGCGGCATGCTCGCCGTGCTGGATGAGCTCATGGAGAAGGGGCCGACCGAGGAGGAGCTTCGCCAGGACATTGGCGCGCTGCGCAAGAGCGTCGACCACCCGGGGTGGGCCGCCGCCCTGCTGGATAGCGAGCTGACCCATGAACTCTTTGGCACGACGATGCTGACCGTCGATGAGGCGGTCGCGGAGCTGGAGAAGGCGACGCCTGCGGATTACGTGGCACTTCTCCGGGGGGTCTTCCCTTCGCTACTGACCCTCGTCCCACCAGGGGTGGTCGTGCTCGACTCGCGCCTGACCGCCGTTCCAGCATGGTCGAGCGCGGAAGCCCAGGGAAAGACGTATCGCCTGCGCGCAGCGACGACCACCGTCGCGCAGCAGATGACCTCCCTAACCGTGGGTGACACCGCTGTCTCCCTGCGGTTGGGGCCTGGGAAGCTGGTCACGGTCCCATACGCCGAGTGCGTGGCCGCCCTGGCCTGGGACGACGGCAGCCGGACGCTGCTCTCGCGCGACAGTTTCCGGCTGCATTTCCGGCCGGACGATTGGAAGGATGGCGCGGAGATCGCGAAGGCCCTCGAGCAACGCCTGCCACGCAACGTGATGGTGCCCGCTGGGCCCCGCCCCAACCCCGATCCCGAGGTCTTGAGCGGGGATCGGCCACCGGCCAAGACGAAAAAGCGACGGTTTGAATGGACGCGAGCGCTCGTGACGCTCGTCACCGGCCTGGTCATGCTCGCGATCTACGTGATCATCAAGACGATGACGGCAGGGCATTAGCGCCGCTGAAGGGATCGAGGGCGCGGCGTCGCCGGCGGAGCCGGATGACGAGAGCGACTGCAACGACGGAAACGACCACGCCCATGGCCACCCCTTCATCAAGCCGAACTCGTTGAGTGGTCGCTTCCATCTCATACTCCGTGAGCAGCGTGCCGATGATGGCAATGAGCGGGACCGCGGCCCCGATCAGGCGCCGCCCCCAGGCCAGCGCACCGGTCTGTCCCAGCCACCAAACCGCCCCGAAGACGTAGGCGTCCAGAAAATAGTATGGCCACACGCTCTTCGCCAACAAGGGCAGCGTCACGGCCGTCAATGCGAGCAGGCCGTAGATATCTCGCGATGAGGGCTCGAGGTCTTTGCGTCCGACGATCACGATCAGACTCAACAGTGCGGATAACCCGGACACGAAGAGCACATCCCAGTGCTGCGGCACCCACAGGTAGGGCGTCCCGACGAGCAGCTGCCAGGGATTCCCGCCACCCACCGGGAGGAGGCCACGATGCGTAAAAAGGGAGTAGATCGTGTTCGTTGGATCTGCCAGCAGGAACGGCACCACTCCGAGCGCGACGGTGAGAGCGGCGCTCCCAGCCAGCCAGGCCACCGCCCGCCAGCGGCCCCTCGCCAGCAGCAGGATTCCCAATGGAAACAGCGAGAGCGCGGCGAGGCTCCGCGTCAGAATGGCCAACCCAAAGGTGAAGCCTGCCACCGCGGACCGGCCGCTGCCGAGGCTACGCACCCCCAGAAGGATCAACCAGAGGGTCATGGGCTGCTCGATGTGACCGTAACCAAGCACACTCATCCACAGGGTCGGAGATGCGACAAAGACGCCGTAAGCCAGGATTCGCGAGAGCCCTTCGAGGCTGGCCCCTCGCAATCGATCGATGGCGGCAACCGCTTCCCGGGCCATCAACAAGCTGAAGATCGAAAACACGCCCAGGATCAGCAGGCGCCGCAGACCGACATCGTCCATCCAGCCGAGCCGTGACGCGATCGCGACCACGGGTGTGAGGGGAACCAGGCCGAGCGGTCCGTTGTCATTCGCGATGATTGCCCAGTAGCGCACCGTGTAAATGAGCAGGGGATGGCCGCCCAGCGCAATCCGCACGGCGGGCAAAAAGAAATTGTCGAGGTCATTGGGCGGCACCTGCCATAGCCATCCGGCAACCGCCCAAACCACGGCATAGCCGAACCCGAGCGCCCAGGTCCTCACCCGCGTTACAGTCCGATTCACCGCTGGCGCCACCTCGCCCGAGATCAGCGTTTCGAAATTTTTCCGGCCAGCACGGTAGCGTCCTCGCCGACGCCGAGGAACGTGGCCGACTTCCGCTTGCGCTGAAAGTGCACTCCCATGAAATGCAGTCCGGGCACGGTCCTACTGGAGCCATCCTGCTGGATCGGGAAACCCTCGTCGTCGAATGCCTGCGGAAACCTCACCCAGCTCGCGTAGTCTGGCCGGAAGCCGGTTGTAAAGATGACCGTGCCGAAATCGCTGCATGGCACGCTCTCCGCGGCGTCACCCACGAACGCCGGCGGCCGCGGCATCTCGGGAGGGCGCAGGGATCGTGCGGCGCACGCCTTGACGATGAGCTCGCAGCTATCCGCCCATCGCGCGTCGCCAAAGGCAACTGACTCGGCCAGGTCGGGGGCGAAGTGGGCAAGACCGTCGGCCACCCCGATGAAACGGCCCAGCAGCTGGACGCCCTGGGCTTGCAACGTTCGGTAGTTCAGGTCGTGACCTCCCCCGCGACCGCTCATCTGCGGATTGGAGAGCAGCCGCCAGCGTGGGCTCGGCAGGTCGCCCAACCTGACGTCGAAGAAGGGCGTCTCGTTGAGCCAGGCGATAGTGTCGCGCCCCTCGAGTCGACGCGGGATCCACGGGGCGCGCCCGCACGCGAGGGACACGTCCCGACCGGCCTCGAGGATTTCTTCAGCCAATTGGCACCCCGTCTGGCCGCTGCCCACGATCAGCACGTTCCCGGGCGGTAGTGCCGTGGGGTTGGAGTAGTGCTCCGCGTCGACAGCGTTGACCGAGGCGGGAAGCTGAGCAGCGGCAGCGGGCCGATGGGGTTTCTGGTATCCGCCCGACGCGAGGACGACGTCTCTCGCTCGGAGCTCACCCGATGATGTTCGGAGGAGAAAGCCCCCATGTTCCGCGGCCTCCAGGCTGGTCACCGTCACCCCTTCGCGCAGCGGTGCCCGAAAGCTGTCCGCGTAGGCGACCAGGTGACCGACGATCTCGCTCTTGGGCATGAAGCCATCGGGATCATCGCCGCGGTAGCGGCCGCCCGGCAGTTGGACCGTCCAGTTGGGAATGACGAGGCAGAAGCTGTCCCAGCGCCCACGCCAGGTCTCGCCGACCCGGCCCCGCTCGAGAACGACGTGCTCAAGACCTGCGGCCGCGAGCTCGTGACTCAGGGAAAGCCCCGCTTGTCCGGCGCCGACGATAACGGCGTCAACGGCCGGCTTCATCGACGCGGATTGTAGACTCCCTCATCCATCCGCCGAGCCAGGTCTCCTCGACAGTGATCGCGCTGAGCTCGTTGATAGGAACGGCCATCGGGTCCGCCGCCAGGATCGCGAGGTCCGCCAGCTTGCCCGGCTCCAGTGACCCGACCCGATCCTCCTGGTGAGCGCGGTAGGCGCCGCCAATCGTGTAACCGCGGAGGGCGGTGAGGACGTCGATTCGAAGATCGGGTCCACCCAGAACTGTTCCGGTCACGGTTTGCCGATCGACCGCTGCCTGGACTGCCTCGAGTGGCCGCGGCTGCGCCACCGGCGCATCGGACGAGAGCACCACGGGAATCCCGGCGCGGGCATAGAGTCCGATCGGGTTCAACCGTTGGGCCAGCTCCGCACCGACCGCCCGAGCCACGCCATCACCAAACGCGAGGTGGTGCTGAGGTTGCGAGACCGGAATCATCCTGGCCCGCGCCATGCGCGCGATCTCGTCGTCCGTCGCCAGCCCGGAATGCTCGATCGCATGCCTTGCGTCCGGCCGGGGCCAGTCGTGCTGGGCGGCCTCAACCGCATCGATCACGATGCCGATCGCGGCCGGGGACTGCGCATGCGTGCCCGTTTGCAGTCCAGCGCGGTGGGCGCGTCGCATCAGCGCACGGAATTCTCCAGGCTCGTGATAAAGGACGCCGTGGTTATTGGGTTCGGCGGCATAGCCCTCGGGAAAATAGGCGGTCAATCCTCCAAGGGCGCCGTCGGCATACAGCTTGATGCCGCTGAACGCGAGCCAGTCGTCTCCCAGGCGTCCGACGAGGCCGAGTTGCAGCGCCTCCTCGAGGAAGGCCGAAATGACCATCATGTTCACTCGCAGGTTGAGCTGGCCGGCATCGCGCGCGGCGATGTAGGCTTCCGCTTCCCTCCGGCTGACCTGAGCGTCCACGACGGTCGTGATCCCAGCCCGCAGAAACTGTTTCAAGGCCCGATCGAGCTGGCGGTCGGCCACCTCGCGAGGCTCGGGCAGATGAATGTTGGGACCGTGGTTGCGGATCTTTACGCCGTCGTCTCCGGTGAGCAGATCGCATGCGGCGTCCCAGATGAGGCCATTGGGCCTGCCGTCGGGATAGCGACCGAGCTCGCCGCCCGCGGGTGTCGGCGTCCGGGCGGTGATGCCATGGGCGGTCAGACCGAAGGTGTTCATGGATCCCCCGTGACCACTGATGTTCATGACGTAGATCTCTCGGTCCGTTGCCGCCCGGTCGAGGTCGTCCGCGAGTGGATGCCGGCGCTCAGCAAGCCGGCGGTAGTCGTAGCCAAAGCCGCGCAACGGCACACCCGCCGGCAGACGGCGCGCGTGTTCGCCAAGCAGCGCCACCAGGTCGACGATCGATGGGGCGACGCCCGGGCCGATGTCCACCCAGGACTGCGTCTGGCCGAGCATGAGCGGGTGACAGTGCGCATCCACGAAGCCGGGCACGAGCGTCCGGCCGGCCAGGTCACGCTCTTCGCGGTCGCTTCCGGCCATCGCCCGACACTCCTCCAGCGTGCCGGCCCAAACAATTCGATCGCCCTGGATCGTCAGCGCGTCAACGTGAAGCGGATCCGCCATGGTCAGGATGGAGCCCCCACTGAAAACGATCGGTTTTGGCCCCAGGCGGCCGCCTGCGCTCTTCAGCCTCAGGCTCCTCGAAGCCCGAGCTCGCTTTCGACCACGGCCGCCGTTTCGCGGAGCGCCGCCGCGATGGCGTTGTAGCGCTCGCCGCCGAACCAGGGCGTCAGCGCGACCACGCTGGCGGCCGCGACCGTGGCTCCGGAGTGGTCGCGCACCGGCACCCCCATCGCCGCCAGGCCAACTTCGACGTCATCCGGGGCATACGCCAGGCCGCAGTCGCGAATGGTGGCCAGACGAGATCGGATGGCCCCGGTAGTCACGGTTGTCCGGGACGTCATCGCCAGGATCGGCCGGTCCAGGATCCGGTCGAGCTCGGCGTCCGGCAGCGCCGACATCAGAATGTTCGGACCGGCGCCAAGGTGCAGAGGGAGCGTCTCACCGATTCGGTACGTCGTCGTTTTCACGGGCCCACGGTCGATGCGGGCGATGCAGAGCGCCCGCTCGCCGTCGCGAACCGAGAGGTAGGCCGACACCGCGAATCGCTCTGCCAGCGCCGCCAGGGCTGGTTCCGCGAGCCGGCCGAGCACCGCCCGGACCTGGACGGCGCTGCCGAGCCGGAACAGATGGATGCCGAGCCCGTAGGCGCCCGTTTGCGTCCGGTCGACGAGCCGGTGCCGCTCCATTGTTGTCAGCAGGCGGTGAACGGTCGAACGGCTCATCCCGAGTCGGCGGGCCAGCTCGGTCGGGGTCAGCTCGGCGTTCCCATCGAGGAAGGCATCGAGCGCGGCGACCGCCTTGCCGATGACGCGGACATAGGGCGAGACACCGTTGGCGCCGTTGCCCAGTTGGGGCTCCAGCTTGGTGGGGTTCAATGAACGGCCTCAAGGAACTTTCGTGTCCGCTCCTGCTGCGGATTGGCGAAGAACTCGTCGGGCGGCGCGTCCTCGATGATGGCGCCCGCGTCCATCATGATGACCCGGTCGGCTACCCGTTTGGCGAAACCGACCTCGTGGGTCACGACCACCATGGTCATCCCCTCGCGCGCGAGCTCTTCCATCACGGCGAGCACTTCGCCAACCAGCTCCGGGTCGAGCGCCGACGTCGGCTCATCGAACAGCATCACCTTGGGATTCATCACCAGCGCCCGCGCGATGGCGACCCGCTGCTGCTGGCCACCGGATAACTC
>Ga0209328_10000376_pt1 | contig 10869 bp, 8 predicted proteins | sample JacPinW_OM3H0_M1_FD_187954 | JGI IMG/M metagenome (GOLD analysis project Ga0209328, IMG submission 187954) | Forest soil microbial communities from Algoma, Ontario, Canada - Jack Pine, Ontario site 1_JW_OM3H0_M1 (SPAdes) (version 2) | ecosystem: Environmental > Terrestrial > Soil > Boreal... | reverse complement strand
GGATATGGAGTCGACCTCTACGAGCGGGAAGCCAAGCTCGGAGGTTTACTCTCGGCCAGCATCCCCCACTTCCGTTTCGACCACGACCAGCTGCTCTGGGAAATCCAGATGATCGTCGACATGGGCGTCAATGTCTTCCTTAGCAAAAACGTCGGCAAGGACATCAAGCTCGAGCAGCTCCTCAATGATTACGACGCCGTCTTCCTGTCGGTGGGCATGATGACGGGGCGCATCCTGCCGGTGCCGGGCTCCGATTTGCCGGAGGTCATCTCGGCGATGGAATTCCTGCGGGTGCGGTCCTACGACATCGTCCCGGACAATTTCCCTCGCGGCGGTGACGTGGTCGTGATCGGCGGCGGTGCCGTCGCCACCGATGCCGCCCAAACCTCGATCAAGAGCGGGGCGCGCAAAGTCTGGATGGTTTCAATCGAACCCGCCGACCGTCTGCCCGCCTTCGGCAACGAGCTGGTGGAAGCACGGGAGATCGGCTTGACGCTGCACACCGGCGTGATCGTGAACGCGATCAAGGCGGACTCGAGCGGCCACGTCAATGGCGTCGAATTCATCCGGGTCGACGAGAACAAGCTGGAGTTCGATCCGGAGAGCGGCAAGCTGCTGATTAACACCGTGCAAAAACTGCCGGGCACCGAGCACGTGATCCCCTGCCGCTACGCCATCTTCGCGTCCGGCCAGATCATGGACTTCCCGCAGGACCAGGGCGTGCCGCTGACGCCGCGCAAATTGATGGAGGCCGATACCGGTGCGCACACCAAGGTGCCGAAGCTGTTCGCCGGCGGCGACAGTGTCCAGGGGCCCTCGTTCATCGTCGACGCCGTCGCCTGGGGACACCGAGCGGCGCGCTCGATCAACGAGTTTATCGGCGCCTCCGTTCCGCGCGACGCCAAGCCGTTGACCGTCATCGAAACGACCGACGACCACCGCGAGGCGGACTATTACCTGCGCGAGGAGCCGCCCATCCTGCCGGCCGAGAAGCGGATGGACATGACGCCGGTCGAACTGCCGTGGAACGATGAGCAGGCGATCACCGCGGCGCTGCGCTGCTTCCAGTGCGACACCGTCCACCACGTCGATGAATCGACCTGCATTCTCTGCGGTGCCTGTGACGACGTCTGCCCGGAGAAGGCACTGGACGTCGTCGTCTCCGGCGAAAATCGGGATACCTCGAGCGGCGGCTTCGTCGAGATCTGCAACACCGTGCTCGGCGAGGAGTTCGGTGGCAAGTCCGGCAAGATCCTCGTCAACTACGACCGTTGCACGAACTGCCGGATCTGCGAAGATCACTGCCCCGTCAACTGCATCACCTTCCAGCGGGTGCGTTTCCGCGACGATGCGATGCAGATGATTCCCCTGACCCCGGTGGCCACCGGCGCTAAGGTCGCGACCAGGGCGGGGGCCTGAAATGGCGCGGGTCACGGTCGCAGAAAAAGTCGGGACGGCGGCGGTTGCCGGGCGTCGCGGCCCAGCGCTCTGGCGGCTCATCCCGCTGGCGTTCTACCTGCTGGCGTTCGGCCTGGTTCGCGGCGACCTGGCTCGCTTGCCCGGCGGCGTCGCCGATCTTTCGCTACACCTCTATTTCGCCGCGATGGGACTCTACGTCGGCGGCATGTTCTTCTATTTCGCCTTCTTCGCGTACCGAACGGAGGCGTTGCGCTGGGTCGGGATCGCGCTGGTCGCGCCCGGCGCGGCGATCCATCTGGCCGCCATCGTCTCGCGCGGCTTTGCCGACGGGCACTACCCGCTTGCCAACATGTACGAGTACAGCTCGATGCTGTCCCTGGTCGCAGTCATCGCCTTCCTGCTGATGACGATTCGCTGGCCGGTGGCGTCGCTGGGCGGAGGCGTCGCCCTCTTCGTGGTGGTCGCGCTGATGGGCATCGGCTACGGCCTCTACCAGTCACCGGAGCCGCTGGTGCCCGCCCTGCAGAGCTACTGGCTGAAGATCCACGTTTCCAGCATGATGGCGTCCTCCGGCATCCTCGTCTCGAGCTTCGTCTTCGCCGCGCTCTACCTGGTCAAGGACCGGAGCGCAAACGTGAAGTCGTGGTTGCACGGCTCGGCGATCGCCGCCCGCCTGCCCTCGCTGGAGACGCTCGACCGCTTGACCTTCCGTGCCATCTTGCTCGGCTTCCCCATCTGGACCTTCGGCACCATGGCCGGCGCGATCTGGGGTGAGCACGCGTGGGGTCGGTGGTGGGGTTGGGATCCGAAAGAGACCTGGGCCGCCATCACCTGGATCGTTTACGCGATCTACCTGCACTCGCACAGTCTTCGGGCCTGGCGCGGCCGGCGCACGGCGCTGATTGCGACGGCGGGCTTCATCTCCATCATGATCACGCTCTACGCCGTCAACCTCTGGATCGTCGGACTTCATAGCTACGCGAAAGGCGCCGGCTAACCCGCGGTCTGAGTAACCCTGACGCGACGAGGCTGACGTGAGATTTCGGCCTCGATTGATCCCGGCTCCGCCGAGTCATGTGTCCGGCCTGCTGAGTCCCAGCTGGCGAACCAGCCTCTATGTCACCTGCGTCGCGCAGGCGACCGCGATGCTCGCCTTCGGATTCGTGCTGCCGTTTCTCCCGCTCTACCTCAAGGAAATTGGGGTCAGGCCGGACAGCGCGGTCGTCTTCTGGTCCGGCGCGCTGGTCACGAGCACCGGCGTCTCGCTCGCCATCTTTAGCCCGATCTGGGGCGCGCTTGCGGACCGGCACGGCCGCAAGCTCATGGTGTTGCGCTCGATGCTGATCGGCGGGCTGATCATCGCCCTGATGGGGCTGGTGCAAAACGTGGAGCAGTTCCTCGCCCTGCGCATCCTCCAGGGCGTGTTCACCGGCACGATCGCGGCAGCGACCGCGTTGGTGGCGGGCATCGTGCCGCGCGAGCGGCTCGCCTGGAGCATGGGGCTGCTCCAGACCAGCGTCTACGTGGGCATCTCGGCTGGCCCGGTGCTCGGTGGTCTGATCGCCCAGGCCGTTGGCATCCGCGGGACGTTCTTCGTCGCCGGTGCGATGCTGGCGATCGCCGGGATCTTCGTCTGGCAGTTCGTCCACGAGCATTTCACGCCGCCGTCGATGGTGAAGCGGCCGGGCTTCTTCAAGACGGTGGGCGTTGGGCTGCGCTCGCCGATCCTGATGCCGCTGATGGTGACGCTGCTCCTGGTCCAGCTGAGCACGGCCATCGTGTTCCCCATCCTGCCATTGTTCGTCGAGCGTCTCTCGTCGGCTACGGACCCGGTCAAGCTCTATGCCGGCCTGGCGTTCGGAGCGACGGCGGTCTTCAGCGCGCTGGCCGCGCTCTTCTACAGCCGCCTCGTCGATCGCTCGGGCTACCGGCGGATCCTGATCCTTGCCTGCTTCGGTGCCGCCCTCTTCTTTCTGCCGCAGGCCTTCGTGAAGAACATCGGCCAGTTTCTGTTGTTGCGCGCCGGGCTCGGCATCTTTTTCGGTGTGCTGATCCCGGCGACCAACGCCATCGTCGGTCTCTCGACGCCGCCCGAGCTTCGCGGCTCGGCCTATGGGCTAACCAGCAGCGCGACCGCGGTCGGCAACGCGATCGGTCCGCTGCTCGGAGCGACACTGGCGGCCAGCTTCGGCTATCCCTCGATCTTCATCGCCACGGCCGGTGTGCTGACGCTGCTCGGGCTGTGGGTGATTGTGCGGGTCCGCGAACCCGTGGTGAACCCCCCAACCTGAGCTTCCCCACCGTAGGTCAGAGGAAACACCCCGCTACACTCATCGAGATGCCCCTGCTCGAGCAGTCACTCGTGGACAGCGTGATCAAGCGCGCGTTGCGGTCTGGCGCCGATTTCGTCGAGCTCTTCGTCGAGCGCAAGCGCAACCAGTCGATCAGTGTCGAGGAGAGCAAGGTGCAGCGGGTCAGCTCCGGCAATGACCTGGGCGCCGGGTTGCGCATCATCCACCAGGGAACCGTCAGCTACGTCTACACCGAGGATCTTTCGGAAGACGGCCTGCTCAAGACCGCCGACCTGGCGGCGCAGATCGGGCGGCGCGGCGGCGGGAAGTTTGCCTTCGGCGAGTTGAGCGGGACGCCGAAAAATCTGCAGCGGATCGAGGTGCCGCCGGACACCGTCGGGGCGGAGGCCAAGATCGAACTGCTGCTCGAAGCCGACCAGGCCGCCCGCGCCGTGAGCGGCGCGGTCAAACAGGTTGCGGTCGGCTACGGTCAGAGCTCGCAGGAGGTGCTGGTCGCCACCTCGGAGGGGATCCGTCATGCCGATTCCCGCACCCGCGTCCGCCTCATGGTGCACGCCGTTGCCGAGCGCAATGGCGAGATCCAAACCGCGATGGAAGCGCCCGGCATGCAGCGCGGCTTCGAATTCTTCGACGACACCTCGGCCGCCGAATATGCTCGCGTCGCCGCCGAGCGCGCGGTCGCCTTGCTCGATGCCGCGCCGTCGCCCGCCGGTCAGATGGCGGTCATCATCGGCAACGAGTTCGGCGGGGTTCTCTTCCACGAAGCGTGCGGGCACGGGCTCGAAGCCGACTTCGTCGGCAAGGGATCGACCGTCTTCACCGGCAAGATCGGCCAGGCGGTCGCGAGTCCGATCGTCACGGCGATCGATGACGGCACCATGCCCAGCCGCTGGGGAACCTTGACCGTCGACGACGAGGGCGTGCCGACGCGACGGAACGTTTTGATCCAGGACGGCGTGCTCGTCAGTTACATGTACGACCGGCTGCGGGCCGGTCAGCAAAACCACCCAGTCACCGGAAATGGTCGTCGCCAGTCCTACCAGCACCTGCCGATCCCGCGGATGACCAACACCTTCATCGCCGCCGGCGCGCACACGGTGGAGGACATCATCGCGGCCACGCCGCGGGGGCTCTACGCCAAGAAGCTCGGTGCCGGGCAGGTCGATGTCACGAGTGGTGACTTCGTCTTCGCCGTGACCGAGGGATACCTCATCGAGGGCGGCCGCATCGGCCGGCCGGTGCGGGGCGCGACCATCGTCGGCAACGGGCCGCGCGCCCTGCACAAGATCGACATGGTCGCCAACGACCTGAAGCTCGCCCCCGGCACCTGCGGCAAGGAAGGCCAGGGCGTTCCGGTGTCCGTCGGCCAGCCAACCATCCGCATCGCGGAACTCACCGTCGGCGGCACCGGGGTGGTACCCGGCGGCGCCATGCGGCAGTGAATCCGATCGGCGAAAGCCTTCTGGCGCGCTGCAAAGCGCGCGGGGCGGAGGACGCCGAGCTCTATGTCTCGCGGGGCACGGAGTTCACCGTCCGGGTTTACAAGGGTGAGATCGAGTCCCTGGTGTCGGCGGAAAGCCGTGGGATCGGGCTTCGCACCTTTCGTGAGCATCGCGTTGGCTTTTCCTACACCTCCGACTTCGAGCCCGCGGCGCTCGACAGCCTCGTCGATGAGGCGCTCCTCAATGGCCGCTACAACCACGCCGACGACGCCAATGTCTTGCCGGATACCCGGCCCTTCGACCCGTTGGGTGGGCTCGCGTCGCCGGCGCTCCTCGGTGTCGATCCGCAGCGAAAGATCGACTTCGCACTCGAGATGGAGCGGCGCGCGACCTCGCTCGATCCGCGCGTGCGCCGGGTCAGCGATGCGATCTACAGCGACGGCAGCGGCCAGGTCGAGATCTACAACAGCCGCGGGCTCGAGGCATCCTTCGACCGGACCGTCGCCTACGGCGTGCTGGAGACGATTGCCGAACAGGACACCGAGATGCAATCCGGGTTTGCCTTCACGCATGGCCGCGACATGGACGAGCTGGATCTGGCCGCGGTGGTGAAGGAGGCGGTGGAGAACGCGGCCGGCCTGCTGGGCGCGCGTCCGGTGCCAACGGCGACCGTCCCGGTCGTGCTGCATCCGCACGCCGCCGCGATGATCCTCGGTGTGCTCGCCAGCTCTTTCAGCGCGGATGCCGTGATCAAGCGGCGCTCGTTGCTGGCCGGCAAGGTCGGCGAGCAGGTGGCCGCGGAGGTCGTGACCATCACCGACGACCCGCGCCTTCCCGAAGGCCTGGCGAGCCGGCCGTTCGACGGCGAGGGTGTGCCGGCCGCCCGCAACGAGCTGATCGCCGCAGGCGTCCTCAAGGGCTACCTCCACAACACCTACACGGCGATGCGCACCAAGAGCCAGTCGACCGGGAGCGCCGTACGCTCTTACAAGAGCGTGCCCGAGGTTGGCGTCTCGAACCTGGTGCTCAAGCCCGGCAATCTGTCGCGGGAGGCGCTGCTGGCCCGCGTCAGCAACGGGCTGCATGTCTCGCAGCTGACTGGCTTGAACACGGTCAACCCCGTGTCCGGGGAGTTTTCGCTAGGACTCACCGGCCACTGGATCGAGGATGGCCACTTGACCCGGCCGGTCAAGGAGCTGACGGTGGCAGGCAATGTCATCGCCCTGATGCAGAAGGTGGTGGCCGTCGCCGACGACCTTCGCTTCATGTTCGCCGGCGGTTTCTGCGGCAGTCCGACGGTGCTGATCGAGGAGCTACCCGTCGGCGGTCTCTAGCTGAGCTGGTCGCGCAAAGGACGTCTCAAACGCTCGTATGGCACTAAAGCGCCACTCGCGTCGGGCGACGCCCGGCCTCACTCTGCTCCTCCTCTGGTTGGTTGGTGTCAACCTGCGCACCGTCATTCTCGGCGTCCCGCCCACGCTGCCGGCCCTGCACCGCGCGCTCTCGCTCTCCTACAGCGCCGGCGGGCTCTTGACCTCACTGCCGGTGCTGTTGATGGCGCTTGGTGCGATCCCGGGCGCCTACCTCGTCAGCCGCGTCGGCGCGCGCCGGGCCGTGGCGGTGGGGCTCGCCCTGGTCGCGATCGGAGCCGCACTGCGGGGCGCCTTCCCAAATGCGGTCATGCTCTTCGCCTTTACGGTGGTGTTCGCGCTGGGGATCGCGGTGGCGCAACCAGCGATGCCGAGCCTGGCGCAGGCCTGGTTCCCGCAGCGGATCGGAAGGGCGATCGCGATCTACTCCAATGGCTTGCTGGTCGGCGAGGTGATCGCGGCCAGCATCACGCTGCCGTTCCTGCTGGTGCCCTTTGGCTGGCAGGTCGCGCTCGCGGTGTGGGCCGTGCCGGCGGCTATTGTGCTCGCGCTCTGGCTGATCGTCACCCCGGCATCGGAGGCCGCGGTGGCGACCGCCGGCGCCTGGCTCCCCGACTTGCGGAGTGGGCGGATGATCCGTGTCGGCTTGTTGATGGGCGGGGCCAGCCTCGTCTACTTCGGGATGAACACCTGGGTCCCCGACACGCTCGACGCCCGCCATTCCCATTCGCTGATTCCGTTGACGTTGGGCGCGTTGAACGCGATGCAGCTGCCCGTCAGTTTCTGGCTGGCGTTACGAGGCGACACGATGCTGGGACGCCGCTGGCCCTATGTCCTTGCCGGGGTCGGGTCCCTCGTGGGTGTCGTTGGTTATGCGTTGGCGCCAGCCGGCAGTGCGCCGATCTGGGCCGGCCTTGCGGGCGCCGGTGCCAGCCTGGCTTTCATCCTCAACCTGGGCCTACCGGCGCTCTTCTCACCGTCCGAGGTCGCGCGCACCAGCGGCTTGATGTTCACCGTCGGTTACGGTGCGGCATTCTTCGGCCCCGCGCTGGGGGGCTTTGCCTGGGACTGGAGTGGTCAATTCCGGTTCGCGCTGCTGCCGATGCTGATCGGTTCGCTCGCCATGCTCGCGTTCGGCGCGACCTTGCCCGGATTACGGATCAGTCCCGCAGGTCGGTCGGCGGCGTCCTCAGTAGACCGGTAATTGCCCGCAACCCGTTGAGCACGTCGTCGCGGTCGATCGCGTCGCGTCCGGCGCGCAGCGCGCGGGCCATCGCGATCACTTGCGCGCTGAACGTCACGTAGCTGGTGAGGATGCTACCGCGCACCGCGTGCAGCCGTTCTTGCGTGACCTCGGCTTCCACGGTGCCGAGCAGGCGGCCGGCCCTGCGCAGCGTCGGGTAGGCGTTGTCACGGGTCAGCTTGATGCGGCGCAGCCGGTGAAAATAGGCGATGTCCGGCTCGGCCGGCGGCGGGGTGTCCATGAAGTCTTCAGCGCCGGCCAGCAGGCGCCGCATGGCGCCGTAGGCCGCATCGAGCCGGGCACTGCCGGTGCGCGCCTGGGTGTAGCCGTAGTGCCAGAGGATCACCGCATCGGCGAAGGAAAAGAACACGTTGCGATAGAGGGTGTCCCCGGTCAGCGTCGACATCAGCGCATTGCGCAGGCCGGCTTTCGCCTGCTTCAAGAGGGGCCGCTCGAAGAGGTCGTCCACCAATCCGGCCCACTGCGGGCGCGCCGCCTGCGAGGCGGTCGCCATCACCTGAAAGGCAGGAATCGCCGGAAGTGCTTCGATCGCGGCGGCGACAGACGTCGCTTCGCGGCCACCCAGTTCGAGCAATGCCGCGCGCGCTTCGGCGACCGCGGGATTCACGAGCGTGGGGCTCATCCGGCCTTCTCGAGGAGCGGCCACTGCACCCGAGCCCCGAGCCGGTCCAGGTAACGAATGTCGATGATTTGCTTGGGAGCCTCGTAGTCGTCGCCGTTGAAGCCGTGGTAGTCGCTCCCGACGGTCATTAGCAGCCCATGCTGGCGGGCCAGCTCTTCGTACATGGGGATCTGCTCCGGTTTGTGCCGGCGGGTGTAGACCTCCAGGCCATCGAGCATGGGCAAGACCTCCTTCATCAAGTCCTGGTCGGGCACCACCCCCGGATGCGCATGGACCGCCAGCCCGCCGGCCCCGTGGATGGCGTCGATCGCCTCTCGCGGCGACGGGATCGGCGTATAGAAGTCGACCGGCATGAAATCGACGGCTTTGCGCACGCTGTCCCAGGCGTCTCTCTCGGTCATCAACCCATGCTGGAGAACGACCTTGAGAACGGCGCCCGGCATCACGGTGGGTTTGTAGGCGAAGGCCTCCAGCCCCAGGTCGCGCCCGATGCCTTGCTCCTGCAGGATCCGGATCCAGGCGTTGGTCTGCTTGCGGAACACCCCCTGCGTCCGTTCGAGGAGGGCGAGCAGCGGGGGATAGGTCAGGTCGACCCCGTGGCCAAGGATGTGGCGGAACTGGTTGGGTGGATAGGTCGTGACCTCGAGGGCGGCTACGTAGCCTAGGCCGCGACGGTGGGCCACAGATCGGGCGCGGCCCACGCCCAGGAAGGTGTCATGGTCGGTGAGCGCCATCACTCGAACCCCACGGTCAGCGGCGAGGTTGGCGACCTCGTCGGGGTCGCGCCAGCCGTCACTCACCGTCGAATGCATGTGGAGGTCGGCCAGCACCGGCTCAGTTTACCGGCCGATTCCCGGATCTCGGCCCCAGCCGGACTGCAAACAGTGACGGTTTTCCGGATTCTCCCCGTTGAGAACGAATAAGAGCCGTCGGCAACGTGTTTTCTTCAGGGGTGTATGGAGATGCTTGGAGAGCTAGAGCTGATTCGGTTGATCGAAGAGAACGAGTACCCCGCGCGCCTCGTCTCAGCCGGCGTGGTCTGGGTCGAGTTGGAGATCACAGACCCCAAAACCAACGCCGTTCGCCGGGAGCGGCTGTCCAAGTCGGCCTTCGCTGACCTGATCCTCGACTGGCGGGAGCGGCGCACACGCAATCTGCGCGAGCTGAGTCCCGCCCTCCGCAAGATAGGCATTGCTGCCTAAAGAGTCGGCGCCGCTTCTCCCAACGCTGGGTTAACTCAGAGATAGACGCGGCCGCCCCAAGGGGGAGGCGACTGTTCGGCCAGGGGCCAGATGCGCGGCGGTCGGTCGACGCGGAGATCGAAAGAAAAGCACGTCCGGCTTCTGGAAGTTTTCTGACGGGCAGAAAATCGCGACAGACAGCTGTCAAAGGCATGCCTCACGATGGGAGCATGGAGGCGTTAGGGGCGCTCGTAAAGCCTGGGGTGTCCAACCTTCAGGGTGCCGTCGACGAGCTCCAGACCGCCGTCCAGCGGGTGGCTCGCTGCATGGCCACGGCGGCGGCGGCCGACCTTGGCGAAGGGCTGATCCAGATCCGTGAAGTCGGGATCGACCCGCTCGAGGGGGCGTTCGCCAATGGACTGCGGCGCTTCGATAAATCCGGAGAGTTCAAGGCCGACGGCGCCCTCTCGGCGGTGGCCTGGGTGCGTGAGCGTTGTAATTTGTCCGGTGGGGCGGCCGCCGAACGGGTCACTGTCGCGCGCCAGCTCGAGACGCTGCCGCAGATCGCGAAGGCATTGGCCACGGGCGATGTCGGGTTCCAGCATGTGGCGCTGATCGCTCGCACGGCGGAGAACGTCGGCAGCGGGCCGGTGCAAAAGGAAGAAACCAACTTGCTCCAGGCGGCGAAAACGATGGACCCGGGACGCTTCGCCGCGGTCGCCAAAGGCTTCGAGCACCGGGTCGATGCGGCGGCGGCGTTGGCCGAAGCCAACCACGCCTACCAGCGACGGTATTTTCACATCAGCGAACCGCAGAACGGCATGGTCCGACTGGATGGCATCCTGGATCTCGAGGGCGGGGCGACGCTGAAGACGGCCCTTGGTGCGCTGATGCCGCCACCGACGAATGACGATGTCCGGACGCCCGGTCAGCGCCGCGTTGACGCCCTGGTCGACCTCGCCCGTCGGCCACTGGATGGCAGCAAGCTCGGCACGGTCGGCGGCCAGCGCCCGCACCTGGTCATCACCGCAAGCGCCGAGATATTGCTGGGGCTCAAGGGCGCGCCGCCAGCCGAGATGGCGGGCGTCGGACCGATACCGATGGAGACAGCGCAGCGGCACGCGTGCGATCCGACGGTGACCTGGCTGCAGGGGCATAGTGAACTGGAGAGCGAGACTGCCAGCGACGCCCACCGGCAGATCCCGGCCGCCACCCGCCGCGCGCTGGTCGCGCGCGATCGCGACTGCGTCTTCAACGGC
>Ga0209328_10000373_pt1 | contig 10899 bp, 8 predicted proteins | sample JacPinW_OM3H0_M1_FD_187954 | JGI IMG/M metagenome (GOLD analysis project Ga0209328, IMG submission 187954) | Forest soil microbial communities from Algoma, Ontario, Canada - Jack Pine, Ontario site 1_JW_OM3H0_M1 (SPAdes) (version 2) | ecosystem: Environmental > Terrestrial > Soil > Boreal... | reverse complement strand
GATCACGCGAGATTGGTCTGCGGTTGGCGTTGGGTGCCCAGCGAGCGGATGTCTTGCGACTTGTCCTGGGAAAAGGTGTAGGCCTGGCTGGCCTCGGAATTGTGACCGGTGTGATATTTTCCGCTTCTACCGCCTCGATGATGGCAAGTTTGCTCTACGGCGTTCGCCCACATGATCCGGCTGTATTTCTGCTGGTGCCGTTGCTTCTGCTCGTGGTTGCGATTGCCGCCAGCTACATTCCGGCTTGGCGAGCGACCAAGGTGGATCCTATTGTGGCGCTGCGGGAATCGTGAGTTCCTTGGGCATGGACGCGTCGAGTGATGTGGGAAAGGCCCGCGGCGCATCCCGGTCGTTCGCCAAAACTCTGTCCGCACTTGGAACCAGCAGCACAGCTCATCGAAGTCCACATCTATACCGAAGGAATGATGGATCCGAGACAAAATCAGACGGAAGGTGAGATGAGAAAAGTTCTCTTGGAATGTTGTCTAACGGCGATGGTAGCAGTCCCTGTGATTGCGCAGGGTGGGAGCACGCCCCGCCAGGCGCCACCAACGGACCCGTTTGCCACCTACCTGTAGGGTGCGTTCAAATCGAATGCAAACTACTTGGTCAAGTCCGCGCAAGAATTTCCCGACGACAAATACACGGTCAAGCTCGGTACTCAGCGCGAGACGCGTACATTTGCCGCACGAAAAGAACCCCGGCACGAAAGCCGAGATGGCCACTGCGATGCAAGCCGCAATTGATTATTGCACGCCAATCTACGACGCCCTCACCGATGCGAACGCCATGGAGATGGTTACGCCGCCGACAGCGCCGGGTCACGCACCGGGAAGCCCCCAGCCGCGCGCCGCGATTTTGATCCGCAATCTGGCCCACAACAACGAAGAGTACGCTGTGGCGTGCCTAGCCTCAAACAACCGGAGTAAATCTCGGTTTGCGGTTAAAAATACATCACTCTGCTTGGATAGCCTTCGTGCGTGCTGCCTCTTAAATACGCTCAAGTTTGGAGGTGTGAACGGCAGGTTCAAGAGGCGCGTCTTCTGGCGTCAGCGCGCTGGCAGACCGTGTACCCGGCGTGTACCTCGGTTCGGCGAATTCGCTGATTTCGGCGATTTTGCGCGTTCGTAGAATCAATAAGTTACGCGGTTTCAATCCGCTCACACGATGGACAGTGCCAACGCGAAGACTCGTAGCAGCACAGGCTTGAGACGATCCAGTTCGGCAGTCCTTCAGTGGACGTTCAAGGAAAGAAGTACATCTACGTCGTTCGCTCGAATGCCAGCCGCGACCATTTCAAAAAAGTGATGTCGCCTGAATACATGAGCAACGCCAAAGGCGGCGGGATTGGCATTATCGTCCGCAAGCAGCGAAGGAACAGTTCCACGCTTGGTACACGAATAACAAGCGGAACACGCGTTATCGGGTAGGAGCGACCGAGATATCCAATCAGATACTTAGACGTGCTGTTCTAAACGCAGAAAGTCTGTCGCAGCCCTCGAAAGAGAAAACGAGCGGAATGCGAGCGGGCTTGGCGAAGAAAAGCAAAACTGGTGCCGGAGGCCAGAATCGAACTGGCTACGCCCGCCTTTTCAGGGCGGCGCTCTACCACTGAGCTACCCCGGCACTGAACAAATTCTAGAGACGCGCAGTGTGCGTGTCAAACTATCCAGCAAATTAATTATTCTTGCGCGGACTGGTCGAATTCGCGCATCCAGTTTCGATTCTTCAAGACTTCGCGCGGTTTGGTGCCTTCTGGCGGACCCACGATGCCGTCTTTCTCCATGAGATCGATCAGCCGCGCGGCGCGTCCATAGCCGATGCGCAAGCGCCGCTGTAGCGTTGACGTTGATGCGCGCCCGGCGTCGCACACCACGCGGATGGCGTCCTGATAAAGATCGTCGTCGACATCGTCTGCGGCGGCGGTGCCTCCCACCGTTTCGGAGTCATCCCCAGCTTCAACCTTGCCATTCTCGTCTTTTGGCGCTTCGAGCAGCTGCTCGTTATATTTAGCCTGCGCCTGTTCCCGCCAAAAATCGCAAACGGAAACGATTTCGTCCTCACTGACCAGCGGCCCGTGAATGCGATGCAATCGTGCCGAGCCCGCCGGCAGGTACAACATGTCCCCTTTGCCCAACAGCGATTCAGATCCGTTAGCGTCGAGAATGGTGCGGGAATCGACTTTGCTGGCCACGCGGAAAGATATGCGGGCAGGGAAGTTTGCTTTTATGAGTCCGGTGATGACGTCCACTGACGGCCGCTGTGTTGCCAGAATTAAATGAATCCCGACCGCGCGCGCCATTTGCGCTAGGCGGGTGATGGACTCTTCCACGTTGTTGGTGTCCACCATCATCAGGTCGGCCAACTCGTCGATCACAATCACCAGGTAGGGAAGCGGCTTGTGTTCGCTCTCTTCTACATTGTCGAACAGCGACAGCGATTGCTGCTTCTGAAAAGTGCGGTTGTACTGGTCGATGTTTCGCACGCCGCGTTGCGCCAGCAATTTCAAACGGTTTTCCATTTCGCGCGTGGCGTTGCGAAGAACGTTCGAAGCAATCTTAGGATCGGTCACCACCGGTGCGATCAAGTGCGGGATGTTTTCGTAGAGGTTTAATTCCAGCCGTTTGGGATCGACCAGCACCAATTTTACGTCGTCAGGGCTGGCCTTGTACAAAATGGACATCATCAGCGAATTGATGAAAACGCTTTTGCCAGTTCCTGTCGAGCCCGCGATCAACAAATGCGGCATGGCCGCCAGATCGGTCACGCGGATTCTTCCGTGCAGATCCCGTCCCATCGCCAGCGTGAGCTTGCTCGCCGAATTGATGAACTCCGGCGCTTCAATAATTTCACGCAGGGCGATGGTTTGGCGCGTCAGGTTTGGCACTTCAATCCCGATGGTGGATTTGCCCGGGATGCGCTCAATCAAAATCGACTCGGCTTGCAGCGCGAGGCACAAATCTTCAGTCAGGCCAATGATGCGGCTGTATTTGATGCCCGCTTCGGGCTTGAACTCAAACGTCGTAACCACCGGACCGGGATTGATTTGCGTTACGCGCCCTTGTACATCAAACTCCCGGCACTTTTCTTCAATCGCCCGGGCCCGCTCTTTCAACTCGGTTTCGTCCAGTTTTTGGCTGCGTTCGCCTTCGCGCAACAAAGAAACGGATGGTAGCTTGTAACTGGTAGCTCCCTTGGCGATCTTTGGCTCGCCAGCACTTTTTCTCATTGCGGGCTTTTCCGTCTCGCTGTCCACTACAAAGATCGGCGCCTTGTGCCCTCGCTCTCTTTCTTTTTCTGCGCGCTGCTCATCAAGTTCTTCTTGCCTCGATTTGAAAACGTCACTCTCGTCTTCCAGTTCAATAGTCCGGGAATTTTCATTCAAGGCTGTGCCGGTTCCGACCGCTTGTGGAGACACCGGTTTTCGCCCCGAAAGGCGCGTCGCAGCCAGCCGCTTGCGCAGCCGCTCCTGCTCACGAGTTCCGCGCCATGCACGCCAGCGCGCCTGTACTTTTTGCAGAATGCCCAGTTTTTCGACCGCGCCGATGGGACCCTTCGGTCCGCTGGCCCAGGCGTGCGCGCCAGAGAAAGAAAATCTTGTGGTCATGAACAACGCAGTCAGTAACAGTGCAACTGCTACGAGATTTGCGCCGATGGGATTGAATCCAGTGCGCAAACCGCCGGAAACCAATGAACCCAACATTCCTCCAGGCGGCACCGTGCCGCGAACATCCGGAAAGTGCCATAACGTAAGTAGCGATGGCAGCGCGAGTAACAAAAGTGCGTAGCCCACCAGCGTGGCAATTTGCGAATTGATCGCGCGATTTTTCAGCCAACGCCAGCCCAGCACCGCCAATGCCATTGGCAGAAGAAACGCCGCGAAGCCGAACACTTGGAATAGCAGGTCGGCACCATAGGCTCCCGCGGGCCCAATCCAGTTGTTGGTGCTTGCGGAATCCGGTCCGTTGGCGCTTACATTCCAGGCCGCATCGTGCGGCGAATAGGAAATCAACGCCAGCGCCGTCAAAACGGCCACCGTCACGCACAAAAATCCTATCAGCTCATTGAGCCGCTTATTTTCAGTAGGAGTCAGAAGGCGCAAGTATTTCACCTCAGCATTTTTGGGGAAGGCTGAGTGACGCAGCGGGGCGTTGGCGCTACCGCGCACCCGCTAGGAGGAACACGAACTGCACGATGATATCAAACGTCCCCAAGACGACAAACACTTTTACTGGATGTGTTTCTTTCAGATGGACCCATTCAGCACAGCCTGAATAGGGCATTGATCAACGAGGAGAAACATTCGACGTTAATTCCCGCAGACTGTTGCCGGCTGAACCCGCTTCCGGGCTCATGCAATGTTCCGTCGGAAGCTCCGCAGCCCTTGACGACGCTAAACCTGGAGCACAATAATCGAGCCGATTTGTTCGCGGACCCATCTATTTCCTGAGACGGCAAAGGAGAACCCTCAATGCAAAAAAGTTTTTTGCATTGGCTGTGCTGCAGGTTGCATGCCTCTCAGTTTTATGGATGCCAACGGCGCGGACGTCTCAAAATGACGAAGCAGAAATCCGCCAGTTGTTGGATCGCTGGTCTAAGGCTGCCTGAACCAAAGACCTGTCCGCAATTATGTCAATATACGAGCCGGGCGACGGACTTATCGCCGATGCCATCGTTCCTCCGCTGCAGTACTATAAGAAAGACTATCAGGAATTTCTCGACCAATTTCAGGGTGGCATTGATATTGAGTACCGAGGCCTAAGCATCATTACCGGCGACAACGTAGCTTTTAGCCACGGCCTGGAACGTGTGAGCGGAACAGTGAAGGGCGGAGAAAAATTCGACACTGGGTGCGCTTTTACCGAGGGCTATCGCAAAACTAATGGCCATTGGCGGGCCATTCATGATCACATCTCCGTTCCCGTCGACCTGGCGACCGGGACGGCCGTCTTGAATCTAAAGCCTTAAATAATCCTCTAATTTTTCGGGACAACGCACGTCTAGCTAGGCGAACATTGTCCAGACAATGCGGCATCGGCTACTTAGTACGCTCCCACCTCCGAGCGAAAGACCTGATGCCGTTGAGTTCGTCATCAAAAATCTCGAAAATTTTATTCAGCGACGTCACCTGCAGCAACATACGTACGTGCTTGCTCAAATTCACCAATTTTAGCTGGCCACCGATCTTCGCCAATTGCACATGGCCTCGCACCATTTCTCCGATGCCCGAGCTATCGACGAAATCGACTTCCTTCATATTCAGCAGGACGTTTTTTGTACCGTGAGTCACGAGTTCGCTCAGAATTTCTCGCAATCTCTTGCTCCCGTCTCCGAAGTCAATCTTGCCTCGGAGATCCACGATGGTGACGCCTTCGAGCTGTCGCGTGGAGCTTTCCCCTTTCGATGCCGTGCGAGTCTGCTTGCCAAGTCCCAGGCGGTCCAGGATGGCCGTGGCTTCCGCTGCCACGTCGTGAAACTTTGTTTGCACGATAACGATAGATCGTCCGTGTTTCAGCACATCGATGAAATAAGCTGTATCTATCGCTGACTTCTCAGGCTTTGTGAGAGTAAACCGGGACGCTTCCAGCGAACGCTTCACCGCCGTTGCGCCAACTTTTGAACCTAGATAATGGAGCAGCGCTGCCGCGCCTAGTCCAATCGCGTACACTTGCCCGAACCCGGGAACGAGTGCCAGCGCGGATCCGATTTGGCCAGCCGTGAATTGCACTGCGCCTCCCATAACGCCGCCCACATACGCGCCGAGTTCCTTGGTAAAACTCATGGCCTCGTTCTCAGAGCCGGTCAAAAATATAATGGCTTGGCCTGGGATTTGATTCTGTCGCAAGTCCTTCACCGCTTGCTCAGCGCGTTCCGTCGAATCGAAAATGCCGATGGCTATTTCCACAGTGCTCTCCCACCTAACTCAACGCACGGCTTGGCATCTTACGCAAATCGAGTGCAAGACTAAAGAGTGTGCAGACTCGTGAAGACGATGCGGAAAGATAAGAGCGGGAAAACACAGATCAGCGAAATAGAAAAGTTTGCGGCAGGGAAGCCACAGCCTCAGATTTTTATCCGGCCATTCTTGAAGCGTAGTACAACACCACCGCGCCTAGGATAATTCGATACACGGCAAACGGTGCAAATCCGCGCTTGCGCACCCATCCCATAAACCAGGCTACCGCGCCGTACGCCACGACAAACGAGACGACCAGCCCGATCAGCAAAACGATCCATTGATGCGCATCGATCTGCGCTACGCCGATCGGATTTTCATCTTTTCCCCGCAGCGACTTGAACAGGGAATAGGCCACGGCCATCGCCATAGTGGGCATGGAGAGAAAAAATGAAAATTCCAGGGCCGCCGCTCTAGACATGCCCGCAATTTGCCCCGCAGTGATCGTGGACATCGATCGTGAAGTGCCAGGGAAAACCGCCGACAATATCTGGCAGGCGCCGATCCATATCGCTTGTCCCAAGCTCATGTTATCCATTCGCCAAGTATGGATGCGGCTGTTCGCTCCGGCGGCTTCACCCGCAGCTTCTGATTTCGAGTTCATCCAGTCCACCAGCCACATCACCACCCCGCCAACCACCAGCGCGGTGCCCATCACATACAAACTTTCCAGGTTTTTGCCGATAACTTTGGTCAGTAAATAAGACGGGAGCGCGGTAATCATGAATGCGATCATCACCAGGCTCAATGGATGTGTGAATATCGTGCGATCGCCGCGTTCGCCGCGTGGGAACGTGGAAAGCAACTGCCGGATGTGCGCGCGAAAATAAATCGGTAAGGTGGCAATCGCGCCAATCTGAATCACGATGGTATACATCTTCCAATATCCGCTCTGCAGGCTGATGTTCAGCAGATATTCGGCGATGCGCAGATGCGCCGTGGAGCTGACCGGCAAAAACTCCGTCAACCCTTCGACAATTCCCAACACGACCGACATAAGATAATCGTTCAAAACCCCTCCGACGTTCTTCTTAGCTTACACAAAGGCAGGCATCGAACTTCAATTCATTATCATTAATGAATTGTACCTGGATTATTAAACCTTATTTTTGAAAGTCGCGACCGTCTCGATTGTTTAAATCATCTTATCGATTTTGGCGGGTGGAAGCATTTTCCTCATTTCATAACCATCGATGCGGCCCAAATAGTACCGCTTCAATGTTCCGTCGACGACATAACCATGACGTGACCAGAATTTTACAGCAGCCTGATTGTCCACAGCCGTTTCCAGAAACACTGTGCATACACCTCGCGCGAACAGACTCTCTTCTGTGGCGTTTAGCAGCAGCGACCCCACGCCGCTCCTTCGATGAGCCTTGGCAACGTCCAGCGTGATGATGTGGGCGAGTGGCCCATCCAGTTCACTTAAAATGAACCCGGCTACTTTGTCTTGTTCTACAGCGAGCAGACATTCAGCCGATGATAACGCCAAAAAATAGCGCAACGTGGTTTTCGAATAAGCGATGCCTCGCGGAAAACAACTCTGATCAAGGTTATACAGCGCGTCAAAATCATGCGGCTGGTATGTGCGGACCACCACTTCAGTAGCGTGGCACGATGTCGCCAAAGGTTTTGCGCACACTAGTCATGTCGTCGCCGTAACTGCGAGGAGCCATATGTTTGCCGCGCTGCTTATTAGCGCAGCGCGATCAGAGCTTAACGGTTACGGTTTTTACTTCCGTGTAGTTGGCAAGGCCATATTCGCCGAGTTCGCGCCCGATGCCAGATTGCTTAAACCCGCCAAATGGCGCGGCGGCGTCGAAGACGTCGTAGCAGTTCACCCAAACCGTTCCGGCGCGTACATTGTCTGCGATCGCGTGAGCTTTGGTGATGTCCTTGGTCCAAACCGCAGCGGCCAGGCCGTATAGCGATTTGTTGGCGCGCTCAACAACCTCACCAATATCCTTGAAACGAAGAATCGACATGACCGGGCCAAAAATTTCTTCCTGAGCGATCTTCATGTCGTCGTTCACATCGGAGAACACCGTGGGCTCAATGAAAAATCCCTTGTCGCCGACGCGATTGCCGCCAGCCATCAGCTTGGCTTTTTGCTGCTTGCCGGAATCAATGTAGCCCATCACCTTGGTGAATTGCTCCTGGTCCACCTGAGGACCCTGCTCGGTATTTTTGTCGAAGGGATTGCCGACCGTGCGCTTCTTGGCGCGTGCCGCGCTACGCTCCACAAATTCGTCGTATACCTTATCTTCGACGAATGTGCGCGAGCCTGCGCAGCAGCATTGCCCCTGGTTGAAAAACAGCGCGAAGTGCGAACCTTCAATAGCTTTATCCATGTCGGCGTCCGCAAACACAATGTTGGGACTCTTACCTCCCAGCTCCAGCGTGACGCGCTTCAAATTCGATTCCGCCGCGGCCTTCATAACCAGGTGCCCCACCTCCGTCGAGCCTGTGAAGGCCACCTTATCCACGTCCATGTGGCGCGCCAGCGCAGCTCCCGCGGTGGGGCCGTAGCCGGGCAACAAATTCAAAACTCCGGGCGGGAAGCCTGCTTCCAGCGCCAACTCACCAACGCGTAAGGCTGACAAAGGAGTCTGCTCCGCAGGCTTCATCACCACCGTGCAGCCCGTGGCCAGTGCCGGGCCCAGCTTCCACGCCTGCATCAGCAGCGGAAAATTCCACGGAATAATCTGCGCCACAACTCCGACAGGCTCATGCTTCGTGTACGTGAAGTAGTTGCCGTTCACCGGAATGGTTTTGCCCTGAAGTTTGTCCGCCCATCCCGCATAGTAGCGATAACAGGCGATCGTCAAAGGCAAGTCCGCCGCGCGAGCCACGCTGTACGGCTTTCCGTTATCCAGCGCCTCGAGTTGCGCGAGCTCATCGAGATGTTTCTCGATCAAATCGGCAAGCTTAAACATCAGGTTACCGCGTTGCGAAGCAGTCATCTTGCGCCACGCGCCTTTTTCAAAGGCAGCGCGAGCGGCCGCCACCGCCTTGTCAACATCGGCAGCATCCGCTTCCGCTATTCGCGCAAGCTCCTCGCCCGTCGAAGGATTGATCGTCGGAAAAGTTTTACCTGAAGCACTGTTTACCCACTGTCCGTTAATTAGAAGTTTAGTGGCATTAATTTTGACATCAGGTTCCATCACGGTCGTTGCTGTAGCCATTTTTCAACCTCCCTATGATGTATATATTCTTAAATGTTCTGTTGTGGTGGCTAGCCTGCTGCCGAACCTAGCCCGTCTGTCGCTGAGACCCATTTAGCCATCGCGCGTCAGACCTTCGGCCCCCAGAAATGAGCCGGCGAAAAGAAGCCTATACCCCTGCTCGAATCGAGGCAAGTCCCGTCGGGAAGGTCGACGCAACACGGCGAACGCTTAAGTTGGCTCTGGGTGGTCTTTTGCAAAGGGTGGGGGCTGGTGATCCAAGAAGTCTCACTGAGTCAGGAAGCCTTAGGTGAGTCTTGATGTAGATGGTGCAATTCATTCTTCGTTCTTGCGTTCCGGGATTACACCCAGTATTTCAGGTGCTGATTGCGCCTTTGATGAAACATGAAGGGAGTCGGCCTGCGGCTCTCCGGCATTTACAGCTTCGCCTCTCAGCTCCATGTTTGTGGATCGCTGTTGATGAACAGGTTTATTCAGCCACGAGGAAATGGGCGCCCCGGTTAATCTCCGAAACGGTTGCAGCCCTTTGGCAATTATTCTGCGACGTACACCACGTATTCCGTATCCGGCGGAGTGCAGCGCCGCTGTGGATGACTGATACACGAGGCTTCTAAGATCCGCTTCCGCTGAAGAATTTTTCGCCGGCGATTGCCAAAGCCATCCGTAAAATCGAGAAATACAATCTTCACAACGAAACGGGCGTACTAGGAGAATCGGCAGGAAAACTCTTTCCCCGAGACTGCGTCTAGATCTTCTTAATCGAGAACTACCACAATTGGAACAAGTCATTCGCTCAGCCCGCAACGCGCGCAAAAAATATCAGAAATGCTAGAAACACACAATACTGCGGTTCACTTAGCCGGGTGTCTTTGCGCGAAGGCAAATAATGCAGATTCAGTAGCTTACGACGTACAGCCATACCTTACGACGTACCCCTTAGGATGGCAAGGAGACAAGTACACGTTAGCGAACGGGCACACCAGATTAGGCCTGGGCGTTTTGCGCTTGGCGCTCCCGCGTCTCTTTGGGCTTGAATTCAAGAGTCAAAACCTCCGTCTTGCCTCGGCCGCGAACCGCAGTGCTGATTTTCCGGATACACGCTGCCAAAAACATCGGCCAGCCTCGAGCCAGGACACGCACGGCAGTGCCGTAAAGCCCAGCCGCATATGCGGACTTGATCCAAAAAAATACCGGCGCACCCAGCACCGCGTATCTTTCCTTTCGCAAATTCGGCCCGCCCGGATACACACCGGATTTTTCTCGCTCGATTACGTTTCGCAGTCCCTCGACCATGGCAGGAACTCTATGCCTCACATTGCTCGAATGGATTCGATAGCCCTTCGTGCAAGGCGATAAAATCTGCACGGCGGGCCCGGAGTTCCCGAGCTTCATCAACATATCAATATCTTCCAACGGAAAAAATTGCTCCGTCCAGCCCTTTACCTGTCCAAATGCTTCGCGCTCGATAACGATCGCGCTTCCGCCAGCCTGATATTGCCTATCTCTCTTCATCAACAGTTCATACTCGGCAAATTCGACCTGCTGCGGAGTCTTCATCGGACGTAAATGTTGCAACGAGGCTTCGAACCACGCCATGCCGCTTAAAATTATCTTTGGCCTTTTAAGATCTGCGATTTGCCCGTAAACATCCAGCGCCCACGGCAGCATCACATCATCGCCATCCAGGAATACAAAATATTCACCAGTGGCCATGGCGGCGCCCAGATTCCTCGCAGTGGTACAGCCCTGGTTGGTTTG
>Ga0209328_10000372_pt1 | contig 10903 bp, 9 predicted proteins | sample JacPinW_OM3H0_M1_FD_187954 | JGI IMG/M metagenome (GOLD analysis project Ga0209328, IMG submission 187954) | Forest soil microbial communities from Algoma, Ontario, Canada - Jack Pine, Ontario site 1_JW_OM3H0_M1 (SPAdes) (version 2) | ecosystem: Environmental > Terrestrial > Soil > Boreal... | reverse complement strand
AGGTTTGATGTGGGGCGGGCGGGGCTCGAACCCGCGACCAACGGATTATGAGTCCGCGGCTCTAACCAACTGAGCTACCGCCCCGTGCGCGTCACCATCGTAGGTGCCGTCACTCGTACTGCGTCTGACCGTCCGAAAGGATGCGGTACCGCTCGGTGCCGTGCTCGACCCGCGGCGCGTCGGCGCCCATCGCGACCGCGATCTTGTTGCCGGCGTTGCGCATCACATCGAACGTCACCTCCACGGCCTCGTCGGCCGAGAAGTGCGCCCGCATCTCTGCGGAGATCCCCGGAGCGATGTCCGCCGGTGACCAGATCAGCGCATCGACGTACCGCAGTGCAGCCTTGTGCGACTCGCTCAGCCGGTTCGACGTTTCGTAGGACGAAATGTCGCGGTACACGTCCTCCGATCCGCCAGCCTCGAGCGCAGCGGCTTCACGAAGCGAATTGCACAGTCGGCATTGGTGCTGTCCCGCGCCGCGCAGTCGCACGATTTCCGCCATCACGGGGTCGAGCGCTGTCTGCCGAGCCACGGCCGGCAGAAAACCGTTGAACACCGCATCGGCCGGATCGGTGTGATCCCAACCAGTCTTGCCCGCCGGCAGCACACCACCCAGACCGAGTGCTCCCAACCCCGCCAGCACCCTTGGGACGAAGTCGGCGATGTAGGTCAACACCACCGCGCCGAACGCTTCGCCGCGAAGTGTCGCCATCAATCGCTGTCGCTGATCGTCGGCAATCCCCGTCACGTCCATGCTGAACTGCTCGGCGAAGTCGACAACCGCCTCCTCCGCCTCCGACCGCGGGCCGTCCACCTCCGACTCGGCGGCGAGCGGCGGCAGCGACAGCACCCTCCCGCACGTGCGCCGGACCAGCGCGTTGATCCGTGCGGCCGATCCATCCGGCGAAAGCGCGACCAGTCGAGCGAGTTCGTCAATCACACGTCAGACGCTACTGCGCCTGACTCACACTCGACATATAGAAGTCGGGGATCATCAACGCCGGCATCGCGGCTCGCGTCGCCCAATCACCCCATTCGCGCGGCAGCGTGATCTCCGTAGCACCCACCTCGGTAGCCCTCTGCAGCAGATGAAGCGGACTTTCGTTGAACCGGAAGTTGTTCACGGCCGCCGACACCTTGCCGTCCTCGATCAGATACACGCCGTCGCGCGTCAGGCCGGTCAACAGCAACATCGTCGGGTCCACCGTGCGGACGTACCACAGCGTCGTTAACAACAACGCCCGCTCCGTCCGCGCGATGATCTCGTCGAGGCTGGCGTCGCCACCCGTCATCAGCAGGTTATCGGCGGCCACTGCTAACGGCTCACCGAACTCGGCCGCCGCGGCCCGCGGATACGCGAGCGCGTTGATCACCCCATCGCGGATCCAGTCCACTCGGTTGATGTCCATGCCGTTGTCGAACACCGACACCGTTTCCGACGAACTCGACGCCGCCACGAACGGCCGACACTGCAGTGGCTCCGCCGACGGATCGGAGTAGAGCGTCACCGGCGACTGCGTGAGACGCTCCCCGACGCGTGTGCCGCCTCCCGGCGCAGAGAGCGCGGTCCGGCCTTCCTGTGCGGCGCGGCCGTCCATCATCCACACCAGGTAGATCATCATGTCGGCGACGGTGGACGGCGGCATCAGCGTCGGGTAGCGGCCCGCCGGCAATGACACCGTCCGCTTCGACCATCCCAGCCGCGTCGAGAGCTCCAATAGCAGCTGATCCGTCGGGACGTCGAGGAAGTCGGGTGTGCCCACGCCCACCCATGCGCTTGCACCCTCACGTTTGGCGTTGATCTCCACCGAACCGGTCGGCTGCGTGAAGCGCCGCCGTACACCTGTCGAGCTGGCCACGAACGTCGTCGCCAGCTCATGTCGCGCAAAGCCGTACAACGCGTCAGGTCCTTTGAACCCCCGCGAAAGTGACGCTGCCAGATCACCGAACACCGCAGCGCCGGTGGTTGGCACCGCGTCATCCCAGTCGTCCGGCGCATCCGAGCCGGTGATCAGCGATGCGCTGTCGCGTGCCTCGGGCGCGGCGCGGGCCGCAGCCTCGCTGGCCGCGACGACGTCGCGGATCAGCGCCGGGTCGACCTCGCTGGTCTGCACCGACCCGACGTGGCCCGTGTCGCCGTCCCACACGATCGAGAGCACCGATGTGGAGCGGCCCATCGACACACCGTTCGTGGTCATCGAGCTGTTGGCCCATCGCAGCGACGCCTCGGCGCGATCGCGGACGATCACGATCGTCTCGTCGACCGTGGCCGCCGCCAGCGCATCGTCGATCACCTTCTGCGGCGCGATCAATGCCCAGCCTCCGTCATCGTGTTCAGCACGCGCACCCCGCGGAACAGCGCCGACGGGCAGCCGTGGCTGACCGCGGCGACCTGACCCGGTTGCGCCTTGCCGCAGTTGAACGCGCCGCCGAGCCGCCAGGTCGACTCACCGCCGACCGCCTCCAGCGAGCCCCAGAAATCGGTGGTCGTGGCCTGGTAGGCGACGTCGCGCAGCTGCCCCACGAGCTCGCCGTTGCGGATCGCGAAGAACCGCTGCCCGGTGAACTGGAAGTTGTAGCGCTGCATGTCGATTGACCACGACTTGTCGCCGATGATGTAGATACCGTCGTGTACCCGCGCGATCAGATCGGCCGTCGAGATGTTCTCGTTTCCCGGCTGCAGCGACACGTTGGCCATCCGCTGAATCGGTACGTGGTGCGGCGAGTCGGCATACGAGCAGCCGTTCGACCGCGTCTCCCCCAACCGGGGCGCAAACACCCGGTCGAGCTGATAGCCGACGAAGATGCCTTCGTCCACCAGGTCCCAGCACTGCGCGGCGACACCCTCGTCGTCGTACCCCACGGTTGCCAACCCGAAGTCGACGGTGCGGTCGGCCGTCACGTTCATCACCTGCGAGCCATAGCGCAGCTTGCCCAGCAGGTCTGGTGTCGCGAACGACGTACCGGCATAGGCGGCCTCGTAGCCGATCGCGCGGTCGTATTCGGTGGCGTGGCCGATGGATTCGTGGATGGTCAGCCAGAGGTTCGACGGGTCGATCACCAGGTCGGTTGGCCCGGGCGTGACGGTCGGCGCCTTCATCTTCTCGGTCAGCAGCGACGGGATTTCGGCGAGTTCGCCGGACCAGTTCCAGATGTCATCGTCGACGACGGCTTCCCAGCCGCGAGCCGTGGGCGGCGCGAGCGTGCGCATCGAGTCGAAGCTGCCCGCGGCGGCGTCGACGGCGACCGCCTCCAGCGACGGCAGCACCCGCACCCTCTGCTGGGTGATCGATGATCCGTAAACGTCGGCGTAGAACGTCTGCTCCTTGACGCCGTGAAAGCCGGCCGACACGTGGTCGACGCCGTCCGCCGACAGCAGCCGCTCCGAATAGTCCCCGAGCACGGCGATCTTGTCGGCGGTCGGCACGTCGAACGGGTCGGTTTGATACGACGACACCCACTCGGCGTCGCGGTAGACGGGCTCGGAGGCCAGACGCACGTTGTCGCCGTTCAACGCCCGCAGGGTACGCGCGACCTGCACGGCTCTACGCGCGGTGTCGGCGGCCACCTCGGGCGCCAGCTCGGCGTGCGACGCGAACCCCCACGTGCCGTCCACGATCACCCGAACCGCCAGCCCCAGCTCTCGACTGACAACCGACGTCTGCAATGTCGCGTCGCGCAGCTGGATGACCTCGGTGACGGTCCGGTGGATGCGCAGGTCGGCATGGCTCGCGCCGGCCTCGGTTGCCGCGGTCAGGGCGGCGTCTGCCAATCGTTGACGCGGCAACTCCAAGAAGTCCGCATCGATCCCCCCACGCGCCCTCACGGGTCCTACCGTAACGGCTGGGTCCATCCCGCGGCTTTAATAGCCGAATGGCCAGCCCACGTGTCCGCACCAGCGTGCTGGCGTACGCGCTTGTGGCGCCGAGCTTGTTCGGGGTCGCCGTGTTCTTACTCCTCCCGATGTTCGTGGTGGGCTGGTTGAGCCTGCACCGGTGGGATCTGCTGGGCCCGATCCGCTATGTCGGACTGGACAATTGGCGCTCGGTGCTCAGCGACGGCACGTTCGGTAACTCTCTCGTGGTGACGTTGGTGTTCGTCATGCTCGTGGTGCCCGCGCAGAGCGCGCTGGGGCTCGCGGCGGCATCGATGCTCGGCCGACGGTTGCCGGGCAGCGGGATCTTCCGGACGCTGTACGTGCTGCCGTGGATCTGCGCGCCGATCGCAATCGCGGTGCTGTGGCGCTGGCTCCTGGCGCCTACCGACGGGGCCATCAACACACTGCTGGGCCACCGGGTCGAGTGGCTCACCGATCCGGACCTGGCCCTGCCGGTGGTGTCGGCAGTCACCGTCTGGACCAACGTGGGCTATGTGACGTTGTTCTTCCTCGCCGGCATCCTGGCCATTCCCGAGGGGATCCACGACGCCGCCCGCCTGGATGGCGCCACCGCCTGGCAGCGGTTCTGGAAAATCACCCTTCCTCTGCTTCGGCCGACGCTGTTCTTTGTTGTAGTGACCGGAATCATCAGCGCAGCACAGGTCTTCGACACGGTTTATGCGCTGACGGCCGGTGGGCCACAAAACCGCACCGACCTTGTCGCGCACCGCATCTATGCCGAAGCGTTCGGCGCAGCCGCCGTCGGCCGGGCCGCGGTGATGGCGATCGTGCTCTTCGTAATTCTGATCGTCGCCACCGTGGCGCAACACCTCTATTTCCGACGACGGATCAGCTATGACCTCGCCTAGCCGTGCGGCTTCGCGTGCTGCCATCTATCTGCTGCTGGGCATCGGTGCGGTGATCACGTTGGCGCCGTTCGTGTTCAGCGTTTTGACATCGTTCACGTCGACGCGGCAGTTCGCCACGGGCACACCGCTTCAGCTGCCGCATCCTCCGACGCTGGCCAATTACACCGGGTTAGCCGATGCCGGGTTCGGTCGCGTCATCGCGGTGACCGCGCTGATGACCGCCGTGATCGTGCTGGGCCAGCTGACCTTCTCGGTACTCGCGGCATACGCTTTCGCCCGGTTGCACTTTCGCGGACGCGACGTGTTGTTCTGGGTCTACATCGCGACGCTGATGGTGCCTCCGACCGTCACCATCGTGCCGATGTACCTGATGATGGCGCAGGCCGGCCTTCGCAACACGTTCTGGGCGCTGGTCCTGCCGTTCGTCTTCGGATCACCCTATGCAATCTTCTTGCTGCGCGAATACTTCCGCACCATCCCAGCCGACTTGATCAACGCGGCACGCCTCGACGGCGCCAATACCCTCGACGTGCTGGTGCACGTCGTGATCCCGGCCAGCAGACCGATCCTCGTGACGCTCACCCTGATCACCGTTGTCTCGCAGTGGAACAACTTCATGTGGCCGCTGGTGATCACCAGCGGGCCGAAGTGGCGGGTGTTGACCGTCGCCACCGCGGGGTTGCAGTCCCAGTACAACGCGCAGTGGACGCTGGTCATGGCCGCGACGACCGTGGCAATCGTCCCGCTGATCGTGGTGTTCGTGGTGTTCCAGCGCCACATTGTCCGCTCGATCGTCGTGACGGGGCTGAAATGATTGCGCGGCCCAAGTTTTCGACGACAGTAGTCATTGCGCTTCTGGCGGTCACCGCGCTGCTGATTGCGGCGGCGGTGGTCATCGGCAGAGACACCGAGCCGCGTGGGCGGACGGTCGTCACGGTGCGATTGTGGGATCAGCAGGTGGCCGCGGCATATCGCCGGTCGTTCGACGAGTTCACCCGCCGCCATCCCGCGATCGAAGTCCGCGTCAACGTCGTCGCGTACTCTACGTACTTCGACGCGCTGCGCACCGATGTCGCCGGTGGCAGCGCGGACGACATCTTCTGGATCAGCAACGCTTACTTCGCGCCGTACGCCGACGGCGGCCGCCTTGTCGACATTACCAACACGATGGGCCCGCAGGCGCCCGCCCGCTGGGAACCGTCGGTGGTCGAGCAATTCACCCGCCGCGGCACGCTGTGGGGTGTGCCACAGCTCACCGATGCCGGAATCGCGTTGTACTACAACGCGGATCTGCTGTCCGCCGCCGGTGTCGACCCAGCCACGCTCAACACACTGCGGTGGAGTCCGAACGACGCCGTTGACACCTTGCGGCCGTTGCTGGCCCGCCTGGCCGGTGACCGCACGCGGCAGTGGGCCTACAACGCGGCCAACGACCTGCAAGGCATCTACCTCAACTACGTCGGCTCCGCCGGAGGCGTGTTCGCTGACGGTGACCGCTTTGCATTCGACAATCCGCAAGCCGCCGAGGCTTTCCGCTATCTGGTGCGGCTGATCAACGTCGACAGGGTGTCGCCACCGGCCTCCGACACCAACGACAACGGCGACTTCTCGCGCAACATGTTCCTGCAGGGTCGGATGGCGCTGTTCCAGTCCGGCACCTACAACCTGGCGCAGGTCGAGTCAAACGCCGGGTTCCGGTGGGGGGTCGCGCTGTTACCCGCAGGGCCCGTCGGCCGGGTCAGTGTAACCAACGGCATTGCGGCTGCAGGCAATTCCGCCTCGCGCCACCCAAAGGCGGTACGCGACGTGCTCGAGTGGATGGGCAGCGCCGACGGCAACGCCTACCTCGGGGCCAGCGGAGCCGCGGTGCCAGCGGTGCTCGCCGCACAGCGCACCTACCTCGACTACTGGGCCGGAAAGCGCGTTGACGTCGCCCCATTCTTCGACGTGCTGCGCGGCCCGCGGATTCCCGCGCCTGGCGGAGCCGGCTTCGCGGCCGGATTCGACGCCCTCAAACCGTATTTCGACGAGATGTTCCTGGGCCGCCTGGATGTCGGGCAGGCATTGGCGCAGGCACAGGCTGCGGCCAACGCCGCCGCCGAGCGTTAAATGGCGGTGGCGCCCAGCAGCAGCTCGCTGGCGATCGCGGCCGCTGACACCACCGCGACGACCACAAGCGCCACTGCGTCACGCCACTTCGGCCGCGACGGCGCCGCCGAAATCTGTCCACTGCCACCGCGTGCCGCGATCGCGTCGCCCATTTCGTCTGCGCGGCGCAGCGCGACCGTGATCGCGGCAGTCACCATGTCGATCATCTCGACTGCCCAGCGGCGACGACGCGCCCGTCGGGTCGCCGGCACCTGACGTGGCCGAAGCCGGCGAGCTGCGTACAGAACACGGAATTCGTCGATCAACATCGGGAACGCGCGAAGCGCCAAACCCAGCGCCACAGCCCATTCGTCGATCGGGATCCGCAGTGGCCGCAGCGGTCGGCCGAGCGTGGCGACCGCCGGCGGCACCTCGGCGACGTTGGTGGTCCACGACACCATCGCGCCGAGGCCGAGCAGCACGATCGACAACACCGTGATGCGCAGGAAGTTGAACAATCCCCCCAATTCCAGGCCCACCGAACCGATGTGAACCTCCGGTGGCCCGCCACCGATCGCCGCCGTGATCCCGCCGATCGCGATCACCACCCACAGCCAACCCGGGATCGACGGGAGCGCGCCACGCGGAATGCGTGCCATCCGGGCCGTGGTGAGCACCAGCGCCGCAACAAGCCCGATGGCTACCCATCCCGGGTAGAACGTAAGCAGCACCGAGATACCGAACACCACAATGAGTTTCGTCCCGGCCCACAAGTCGTGGATGGTGGACCCACCCGGAACCGGACGCAGAAGCACCACCGGTCGGCGCGCTGGGGCACTCATGCGGCACCCCCTGCCCGCGCCGGCGCAGCTTGCACCACTCCGTCCTGGAGGTGCAGCGTGCGCGGGCACAGATCCTCCAGTCCGGCGAAGTCATGTGAGATGACGATGACCGTCAGCCCGGTGCGGCGCCGCAGATCCTCGAGCAGACGCACCAGCCCGCGCTGGCTGTCGGCGTCCACCCCGGCGAGCGGCTCGTCGAGGATCAGCGCGCGCGGCGATCGGGCCAGCAACCCGGCCAACACCACGCGCCGCATCTGCCCGCCGCTGAGTTGCTCGATGGGCCTGGTGGCCAGCGACGCGTCCAGCCCGACCGTTGCGAGCGCGGTCGCCACTGCGCCGGCGTCGTGTGGCGAAAACCCTGCAGCCGATGCGACTTCGCGATCGACCCGGCCTCGCAGCAGCTGCAGTCTGGCCGCCTGGAAGGACATCGCTACAGCGCCCACCTGATCGCTCACGGGTCTGCCGTCGAGCAGGCAACTGCCGGTGGTCGGCATGGTCAGCCCGGCCATGATCCAGGCCAGCGTGGACTTGCCGGAACCGTTGCCGCCGTGGATCAGCAGCCCGTCCCCCTCATGCACGTCGAAACTGACATCGCGCAACGCGGTGGTGGCCCAGGGTGTTCCACTCGCGTACTCGTGCCCTACCCCGTCGACCTCGATCACCGCGACTGCAGAGCGGGCGTCCACCGAGGGCGTCGCGGTCGGGGGCGCGGCCAGCTCGACCATCTCGGTGTTATCACTAGCGCCGGTGCCGGTCAGGTTCACGATCCGCTCGGCCGAGTCAGCCTCGTTGTTGTAGTGCGTGATGTGCACCAACGCCATTCGGTGGCGCTCGCGCAATCCTGCAAGCAGCCCTAGCAGCGCGGCGCGGCCCGGCTGGTCGACCATGCTGGTCACCTCATCGGCGATCAGCAGCGACGGCTCTCTCGCGAGAGCGGCCGCCACCGCGAGTCGCTGCAGTTCGCCGCCGGAGAGCCCGCCGGTGTCTCGCTCGGCGAGCCCGTCGAGGCCCACCTCCTCAAGAAGCTTGTCCACGTCGATGCTTTGCCCCGGGGGCAACCCCCACACCACGTCGTCGGCGACACGACTGCCGAGCACCTGGCTCTCCGGGTGCTGCATGATCACCGCGGTGCCACCGACCCTGCCGAGCCCGACGCCGCCCGGCCTCTCGACGGTTCCCGAGGCCGGCGGCTGGCCTGCCAACACGAGCATCAGCGTGGTCTTGCCCGAGCCGTTCACCCCGGTGATCGCGACGTGTTCGCCCGACTCCACGCCCAAGGTCACCGGCCCCAGCGCGTCATGGTCGGCGTTGGGATAACGGAACGTAGCGTCGTGCAACCGCACCGGAAGAGGGGCGATCACGCCGTCGTCGGCAGGGGTGTCCAGCTTCTGGAGGTTGGAGGGCTTCGAAAGCCTGGTGAGCACACGCGACAGCGCCCACCATCCGATCAGGGTGATGATCAGGATGCCCAGCGCGGATGATCCGCCGATCAGCCACGGCCAGTACGTCAGCACCTTCGGGAAGCCGTCTTTCATGCGCTCGGAGACCGGCTGCATATACGGCACATGAGACAGCGCGCGCGCCACGCCGTTGACGTTCGCCGTTATTGACTCGAAGATCAGATTCCGCAGCCGCGCCAGCACCTTCAGGGCGCCGATCGACACCGCACCGAACGCCACGCCCGCGAATGCCCCAACCACGATCACGGTGGGTGTGCCCCGGTTTCTGCGCTTGACCAGGCCAACCAACCCGCCGATGTAGGCGCATTCGACCACTGTCATCATTCCGCCCATGCCGGCGACCAGGAACGCGATCAGTGAGCCGGCGATCGTCGCCGCGACCAGGACGCGCAAGCGGTAGCGGTACGCCACGAGGCCCATCGGAACGGTGCCGAGCAGCGACAATCCTGCGGCGAACGGAACAACGACCGCGACGATCGCGGTGGCCGCCGACAACGCGGCCATCACCGACGCCTGAGCCATCTCTCCGGGTCGAAGTGACCCCTTACGGACCGGGTGCGGCGGAGCGTCCCGCGGCACCCTGGTCTCAGTCACTTCTTGATTCTGCCAGCCTGTGTGGCGTGGTTGTGAACAGCAACACGTTGATCCTGCATAGGATACCTATATAATTTGGTGGCATGTCTCCTTTCGCGTCCGCCCGCGCGTCGCTCGGCGTCGACCTGCTGGGTGTGGTGGCCAGACTGAACCGGCTCGCGACACAGCGCTCGCCGCTCCCCCTGCCGTGGGCGCAGGCCCGACTGCTGGGCACGGTCGACGATCGGGGCCCGACCCGGATCTCCGATCTCGCCGCGCTCGACCACTGCTCGCAACCGACCATGACCATGCAGGTGCGCAGATTGGAAGACGCCGGTCTGGTCACCCGAACAACGGATCCCGCCGACGCGAGGGCGGTCCTCATCGAGATCACGCCGGCGGGAATCGAGACACTGCGCCAGGTGCGTGCCGACCGCGCCGGTGTCATCGATCCGTACATCAGCGCGCTCGACCACGACGACCGACAGACGCTGGCTGCCGCCGTACGCGTGCTGCAGCGGTTGCTTGACGATGCGGCGTCGAGCCCGCGAAATCCCCAATCGGCCGAATGAGGACTAGCCGCAACCGATGTGGCGCCTCACACAGTCGAACCGATGAGTAGCCCAACGACATACGTCGCGGCGATCGCAACCGCCCCGAACGTCAACTGACGCGCGGACGCCCACCACACCGGCTTGCCGGTGTAGCGGGCCGCGACTCCTCCTGCCACGAGTAGGCCAACACCTCCGCACACCAGCCCGGCAGCGAGCGAAGCGTAGCCGAGTAGGTACGGGATCAGCGGGATGATCGCGCCGATCGCGAACAGGACGAACGACGAAATCGCGGCGAGGCGTGCGGATGGTTTTTCGCGTGGGTCGACGCCGAGTTCGGCGACCATATGGAAATTGACGGCCTGGTTCTCGTCCTGATGGATCTCGTCGCTCGCCACGCGCGCCGTCTTCTCGGACATGCCCATCTGCATCAGCATCTGGACGAGTTCTTCCATCTCGGCCTGCGGATGCGCCTGGAACGCGCGACGTTCCAGGCGGAGTTCGGAGTCGATCTGTTCGTTGGCCGTCGTGACCGACGTGTACTCGCCCAGCGCCATCGAGAACGAGCCGGCGAGCATGCCGGCGATGCCGCTGAGCACCACGGCGTGGCTGTTCGCCGCGGCCGCGACGCCCGCGATCAGCG
>Ga0209328_10000370_pt1 | contig 10934 bp, 8 predicted proteins | sample JacPinW_OM3H0_M1_FD_187954 | JGI IMG/M metagenome (GOLD analysis project Ga0209328, IMG submission 187954) | Forest soil microbial communities from Algoma, Ontario, Canada - Jack Pine, Ontario site 1_JW_OM3H0_M1 (SPAdes) (version 2) | ecosystem: Environmental > Terrestrial > Soil > Boreal... | reverse complement strand
CGCTGGAAAGTGGAGGTGGACCTCGTTTAATTCTGGGCGTTTTTTTTGTTTTGCAACGTCGAAAGCAGTTCTTCCTTCCAGAGTTGTTAAATATCTGTCTTCCGAACTACTCGTTTAATCACGTCACTGTTGAAAGAGTGCGGCGCACAGCCGACTCAAGTCCTTGGTTGCCACGTCATCGCTTCCGCCACGCGGTAACACATCTTGCAGAGCTAGTTTTTTCTGTCGTTTAATTTCTCGCATACAGTGGCTTCTGTCAGTTCCTGCAGGGTCCTGCTGATCGACTGCCAGCGGAACATATCGAGTAATGACGTGTTTGAAACAATGAGGAAAGAAAATACGTTGAGTTAAGAGAATGTGAAGTATATCAGTAGCTCGCGTTTGTTTACGCCGCTCCTGTTTACAAGGATTTTACACAGGGCAGGTGAACCCAAAATGCGATAGATGCATCCAACGGGTGAAGCAGCACGGATCTAACATCAGTGGTAGCGAGGTTAAGGAACGATAGTAACGCGCCGCAAAAGCAAATGACCACCTGGCACAAACGCGATTGGAAGCAATTTTACGAGCTGGCGCGCCGGCCCTGGCAGCGTCATCGTCCGCCTCGGCCTATCTATCCGACGGGCATAAATCGCGTTCTACCTGCAGCGGGGTTCAGCCTGTCTGAACTCGACGATGCAGGCTTGGATCTGGATTTGGCCGAAAGCCTGGGCCTTCCTGTGGATGCCGGGCGGATTGGCGCTTACGGCCCAAACGTTACGACCCTGCGAGATTTCGTCCGCTCCTCCCGCCAGCCTCTTTAATCTTCATCGCTTTTTGGCGCTTTTGGCGCTTTCGCGCCTCCGCGTGTAAAATAGCCTTGAGCCCATCCCAATGGCAGCACCCTTTAACATCCTTTCAAACGCGGCTACGCCGCTACCGATAGCTCCTGCGGGACCTGCGCGCCCTGACTGGCTGCGCGTTAAGTTTTTTGGCGGCGAACGCTACCAGGACTTGAAACGCATCATGCGTACGCTGGATTTGCATACCGTATGCGAAAGTGCGCGTTGCCCTAACATGGGTGAATGCTGGGAACATGGCACAGCGACATTCATGATCCTGGGAGATATCTGCACGCGTGCCTGCGGATTCTGCGCGGTGCCGTCGGGTAAGCCCGCAGGGCCACCGGATGAGAACGAACCTCTGCGGGTTGCGGAAGCGGTCGCAAAAATGGGCTTACGGTATGCCGTGGTCACGTCCGTGAACCGCGACGACCAGCCAGATGGTGGTGCGCAAATTTTTGCCCGCACCATCGAACAGATTCGCCGCAGGGTGCCGGGCTGTAAAGTGGAAGTGCTGATTCCCGATTTTCGCGGTAACTGGGATGCTCTGAACGTCGTTCTGGCGACGCGCCCCGATGTGCTGAACCACAATACGGAAACAGTTCCACGGTTGTATCGACAGGTTCGGAAGGGCGCGCTTTACGAACGCTCTTTGGAATTGTTGCGACGCGCGAAAACGGCGCACCCGGAAGTTCCTACCAAGACGGGATTAATGCTGGGCTTGGGCGAGGAAAAAGACGAAGTGCTGGCTACCATGCAGGATCTGGCCGCGCAGGGCACGAATATTTTGACACTGGGACAATATCTACAGCCTACCCGCGAACATCTGCCGGTGGTGCGCTACGTGCATCCCGAAGAATTTGCGGAATTTAAAGTACGTGGCGAGGCAATGGGTTTCAAGCATGTTGAGGCCGGGCCACTAGTTCGGTCTTCGTATCACGCGTTTGAACAAACCGAATCCGCGCATAGAACTTAGTTGTAAATAAAAACGCCCTCATTCGAGAGCGTCTTTTGAAACGAATCTAGGTGCGAGAATTAAGCGTGGCCTGCTGCCGCGGCTGCGGCGGCTTTCTTGGCGGCTTTTGCTGCTGTAGAGGCTTTGCGGCGACGCTTGGTCTTGGGAGGCGTTGCAGGCGCTTCACCGATCAACTCGGCGGTCATAATGCTGGTGACAAAGAGCTTAGGGCCGTGATCATCGAAGTCGACCGAGGTGCGGTCCATATCCGAAGCAGTCACAATTCCCAGACCGTAAACGTCGTGCTTAATGGTTTGACCTTCCTGCATCGCCTGCACAGTGCCCTCCTTGGGTTGTCGTTCGAATGGCTCGGTTTCGGATATTCACGCCTGAAACAGGTAGGCTGAAACCGCCGCCTCAAGCCGCATAAGGCCGAGGGACGAACTCGATCACGAAATTATATTACTACAAAAGAGGCCGAGTGTCTAGCGCCGGAGGGTAGCACCATTAGCAACCAGAATTTACGTATATTACAGAATAAGAAAGACTTACACGAATATTCGCGGCCGGTAAACCACAGCAAGAGTTATTCCAGAGACTCGGGCTGAAGGTTCAAATTGCCCTCGCCAGCGGCTTTTTTCTCCCAATACTTGCGGATCCACGCTTCAAAACTCTTACCCGCCGCAGTATCGCGGCCTGTAAACGCGAGCGCCGATATATCGGCATAGCAGACCTTGAGGCGTTCGTTTGAAGCTTTCGGAAGAAGCCGGACAAAACTGGTCGCGAGCGAAGGCCCGGTCACGCGATCAAATATATAGCCTTCCACTTTACTACCGTTTTTTAGTGTCACGGTAACATCGCCGCGATAATCAAAAGCTTTTTCGAGGGCCACGCGGATATCGTCGTCACTGGCAAGCTCGGGCACCCAGCCTTCGATGCCTTCATGCACCGTGCCGGGAGCGACTTCTAATTTGTCGGGATTAATGTCCATGATAGGGATCAGGATCAGTTCTTAACCTTTTGCAAATTTTCAGTTCGCTGAAATAATTAGACTCTGGTTTCTGTTAATTGACCCTTGCTCGAATCGATCTGCACAAGCGGGTTGTACGCGTGTACTGGCTTACTGGGCTCGTTCAGCAGCGCCAGCGCGTCCGCGTCTTCATATTTCCCGGACAGCGTAGCCCTGGCGGTGGCCCACAGGCCCCGCAAGCCGCTAAAGGTGTGGTCCACGGCCGATGCTTCGTATCCGCTGTGCACCATGCAATTGGCGCACTTGGGATTGCCGGATTCGGTGCCGTAATTCTGCCAGGCGGTCGTTTCCAGTAATTCCTGGAAAGTGTCGGCGTAGCCATCCTGCATAAGGTAACAAGGCTTTTGCCAACCGAAAACGTTGTAGGTCGGCATGCCCCATGGGGTACAAGCATAAGTACGCTTGCCCATCAGAAACTCCAAAAATAGCGGCGATTGATTGAACTGCCAGCTGGATTTGCGATTAGACAAAATCGCGCGGAACAAGCGGCGAGTTCGTGCGCGACCAAGGAAATGTCGTTGATCCGGGGCCTTTTCATAGGAGTAGCCGGGCGAAAGCATCATGCCTTCTACGCCTATTTCCATCATTTCGTCGAAAAAGTCGCGCACGCTGTTGGGGTCGGCACCATCAAAGAGCGTGGTGTTCGTAGTTACGCGGAAGCCTTGTTTTACAGCTTCGCGGACGCCTTCGATGGCTAGATCGTAACCGCCTTCGCGGCACACCGAGAAATCGTGATGCTCGCGCTGGCCGTCTACATGGACTGAAAAAGTCAGGTATTTGCTGGGCTTGAAGAGGTGCAGCTTTTCCTTCAGCAATAGCGCGTTGGTGCAGAGATAAATATATTTTTTGCGCGCTACCAGGCCCTCAACGATTTTGTCGATTTGCGAGTGCATCAGCGGCTCGCCGCCAGGTATGGAAACCATCGGCGTGCCGCACTCGTCCACGGCCTTGAAACATTCTTCGGGCGTTAATTCCTTTTTCAAAATGTGCGCCGGATATTGGATCTTCCCACAACCCGCGCAGGCCAAATTACAGCGGAAAAGCGGTTCCAGCATCAAGACGAAAGGGTAGCGCTTACGTCCCTGGATTTTCTGCTTCAAGACGTAGGAGGCTACCGTCCACATCTGAGAAATAGGTACTGGCATTGTTCTGCTTACACCTTAGGTTCTGTGATTAACTCGCTGCCCGCGCTACTGGTAATCACTGCTTCTTACGCAAGATTGTGCCTTTCTATTGTACCTGAGATGCCGCCATTTCTGTTTAGGAGCTTTCTTGGCGGGAACAATTATTAAACGCTTGTGTACCACTATTTCTGGCAACCGCACCAGCTCCGGCAAGCAATTTTAATCTATGGCAAAATGAAGATTGGACGGTTATGGCTAACAGAACCATTCTCGAAGAAGAGCGCGCGGCAAAGCCCTCGAAATCCGCAAAGAAGACCGCCAATGGCGGCGGGAAAAATGGGGGCGCGGCAGAGCGCGAACGTGTTTTTGAGCTGTTCCGGCGCTGGGGCTTTTACGAATCCAATCTTGACCCGCTTGGCTTTCTTGAACCGCTAAAACGTCCCGAACTGAACTTGACTGGCCCCATCGCCGACGAAGCCCGTGCAGTTTATTGCGGTACCGTGGGCGCTGAATTTATGCATCTGCCGGAGCAGGAACGGCGGCAATGGATTGCGGAGCGTCTGGAAAGCCCGGCCACTGCAGTGGATCAACAGCGAATTCTTGAGCGCCTGGTCCGTGCGGACCTCTTCGAGCAAGTTTTGCAAGCACGCTACCTTGGGGCGAAACGGTTTTCGCTCGAAGGGGTAACCGCGCTGATTCCTCTGCTGGATGCACTACTGGAAGCCGCGGTAGAAACCGGGGCGCGGGAGAGCGTTATCGCCATGAGCCACCGGGGGCGCCTGAATGTGATGGTGCACACCGCGTGCAAGCCGGCTCATCAAGTGGTTTCCGGATTTGAAGATGTGGACCCGCGCAGCGTTCTTGGCGCCGGCGACGTGAAATATCACGTGGGTGCAACCGGTGTATTCAAAACCACGACGGGAAAGCAAATCGGGATTCACCTCGTGTCGAATCCCAGCCACCTCGAGGCCGTCGATCCCGTAGCAATGGGGCGCGCACGCGCCAAGCAAACACGCCTCGGCGGGGATAGCACGAAATCTATTGTGCCCATTGTGATGCATGGCGATGCCGCCTTCGCTGGGCAAGGCATCTGGGCTGAAACTTTGAATCTGGCCGACTTAAAAGCGTACACCGTTGGCGGCACTATTCACATCATCGTAAATAATTTGATTGGCTTTACCACGCGCCCGGCTCAAGCGCAGTCATCGCGCTTCGCCTCTGACATTGCCAAACGACAGTCTGTGCCGGTGTTCCACGTAAACGCCGAGGATCCTGAAGCGGTCGTTCGCATTGGAAAGATTGCCGCGGACTACCGGGCTACATTTGGCAGCGACGTGGTAGTGGATATCATCGGATATCGCCGCCATGGTCACAGCGAAGTGGACGATCCGACGATCACCCAGCCGCTGCTGTACGAAAAAATCAAAAGTCATCCACAACTTTGGAAGTTATTTGCCAAGCAAACGGGAATTGATCCGGCCGCGATGGCTGAAGAGATTCGCGCGGAGTACGAAAGCGAGCAAAGCAAGGCTCAGGAGCTGAAGAAATTACCGCACCTGCGCAAACTTCCAGATTATTGGTCGCCGTATAAACGCGGGCGCTATGACGCCTCGCTGGAAGTCGATACCGGTGTGCCGCTAGAGAAATTGGCGGAAATTACCGATGCACTTTGCCGCGTTCCGCCAGGCTTTCATGTTCATCCCAAGATTGTGAAGTTGCTTGAACAGCGCGCAGAGATGGGACACGGAAAACGCGCGGTGGATTATGGCTTCGCGGAAGCGCTGGCGTTTGGATCCCTTTTGCTGGAGGGCAATCCTGTTCGCCTGACGGGACAGGATACGCAGCGAGGGACATTTAATCAGCGGCATGCGGTTCTAGTCGATACACAAACCGAAGAGGAATATCTGTCGCTCGCGCATCTTTCGCCCGGCGGGCCCTTTTGTGAAATCGCCAATTCTCCGTTGTCGGAAGCAGCGTGTGTCGGTTTTGAATATGGCTTCAGCCGGGATTATCCGGAAGCGCTGGTCGCCTGGGAAGCGCAATTCGGCGATTTCGTGAATGGCGCGCAGGTGATCATCGATCAATTCATCAGTGCCGGTGAAGATAAATGGGATTTACCTTCGGGATTGGTGATGCTGCTGCCACATGGATACGAAGGGCAGGGTCCTGAGCATTCAAGCGCGCGCATCGAACGATTTCTGCAACTCGCGGGCGAAGACAATATTCAGATCTGCCAGCCGTCGACGGCCGCGCAATATTTTCACATGTTGCGAAGGCAAGTGCGCCGCCCGTGGCGCAAGCCGCTGATCGTGTTTACGCCCAAGAGCATGCTACGTCATCCTGACGCCAGTTCGCAGATTCAGGATTTTGCCGAGCCTCGCTTTTTGCCGTTGATCCCGGATCGCGAAGTGACGGACGCGAAGCGTATTTTGATTGCCAGCGGCAAGGTTGGCCACGAATTGCGGGCTGAACGCAAACGCCGCAATGATACGGAGACAGCGGTCTTTTTCCTGGAACAGTTTTATCCGCTGCCGCGGCTGGATATCAGTGCGGCAATCACCTCGCATCCCAATGCGCGCGAGATTATCTGGGTGCAGGAAGAGCCGCGAAATATGGGCGGCTACTTCTATGTGGTGCCGCGCCTCGAGAGCCTGGCCAAGGGATTGGGATTACGCTTGCGCTCCGTGAAGCGGTCGAGCAGCGCCAGCCCCGCTACGGGCTCCGCGAAGGCACACGAGCTGGAGCAAAAAACGCTGCTGGCGCTGGCTTTTACTACTTAGTTCAGTAAAGCGATTTTCTAGAACGCGACAAAAAATCGTTCATGCGACGTTCATCTGCGAGTCATCTCCGCTTCACACCGGCTTTGCCACAATGAGCCGTGTCCATTGAGATTCCGACCCATCAAGATCCTGCACATGTCTATCGCAACGCGCCGCTCTACGATACACTGCCGCCCAGACATCGGAAGGCCCGCTCCATCAGCATGAAACGCATCCTGATCATTGAGGACGACCGCGACATCGTTGAACTGGTGCGCTACAACCTGGCCAATGAAGGCTTTCAAGTCACCGCCGCTTCGGACGGGAACAGCGGCTTAAACTCCCTGAAAAAAACTCCACCCGATCTGCTGCTGCTGGACCTGATGCTTCCCAAGCTTTCGGGTCTGGATATCTGCAGAGAAATTCGCCGCGATGATTCACTCAATCGTTTGCCAATTCTGATGCTCACCGCGCGCGGGGATGAGGCGGATCGCGTTGTCGGACTCGAAATGGGCGCTGACGACTATGTCACCAAGCCATTCAGCCCGCGCGAATTGATTGCGCGGGTGAAAGCATTGTTGCGCCGCGCGGAGCCGCCCACGGATTCGCCGCGCATTATTGAAATCGGTAAACTGGCCATTGACCCGGCGTCTTATCGCGTAAGTCATTCTGGAAAAGCAGTGCCGCTCAGCACACTAGAGTTTCGTTTGTTGTATTATCTTGCTTCGCGCCCGAATCGCGTGTTTACCAGGGACCAATTGCTTGACGCGGTCTGGGGCACGGATCGTTTCGTGACCCCTCGAAGCGTTGATGTTTATGTCCGCCGCTTGCGCGAAAAGATCGAACCAGACCCGGAAAATCCGATGCACTTGAAAACGGTGCGCGGAGCGGGGTACTTGTTCGAAACCCGTGCGGCGTAATCTTTTCGCAAAACTCGGTCTCACCTTCCTCGCGCTGCTCGTCAGCGCATTGCTCGCGGTAGATTACTTCGCGGAACGCGCTCTGCGTCGCGATTACGAGCGCACCGCCTACTCCCAACTTACCGCCGTCGCCGGAATCGCGCAGGCACGCGCGTCGGCCCTGCCAGCCTTACCGCCGTCGCGCCCAGAAGACGTCGCCAAATTGAATGAATGGGTTTCGCAAATGGCGGCCAGCGGCTCGCGCGTAACGATAATCGGCAACGACGGCCAGGTTTTTGCTGAGTCCCAATCCGATACGCAGACTATGGAGAATCACGCCAACCGCCCAGAAGTTCGTGAGGCGCTGGCGAAAGGCAGCGGGCGCGCCATTCGTCATAGCGTCACAGTGAACCGGGACCTACTGTACTACGCGGTTCGGCACGACATGGCAACCGGAGGACCCATCATTCTACGGTTCGCTCTACCGATTGACACGGTGGATGAGGTACTGCAATCGTTTCGCCGGAGCCTGTGGCTCTCCTCGTTTGTTATTTTGCTCATTGCTGGAGTTGCGGCGCTAGAGATTTCACGCGTTTTCACCGATCGCGTGGAACGCCTGAAAGACTTTTCTCGACGCGTGGCTGCGGGCGACTTCACGGCCATTCCGGCCGACAGTTCCGGGGACGCCCTGGACGCCCTTGGCGCGTCGATGAATCGCACCGCCGCGCAACTCGACGAGACCATCCGGACGCTTACGGAAGAACGAAATTTGTCCACGGCTATTCTGGGAAGCATGGTGGAGGGCGTCGCGGTCGTGAACGGTTCTGAACGCCTGCTCTTCGCCAATCAGGGATTCGCGGGAATACTTAACCTGAAGTTCCCGCCGAAATCGGGCAGTGCGCTCGTAGAAATTGTGCGGCAAACGGAATTGATCGAGGCGGTACGGCATGTATTGCACGGCGAATCTCGAGTTGAAGCGGAAATCGTCACTGGAACGCTGCGTCAGAAGTATTTTGCCGCCACGGTAGCGTCTGTGCGTGCAGGCGATACTCTCGGTGCCGTGCTGGTACTGCATGACATCACCGAATTGCGCCGTTTGGAACGGGTGCGCCGTGATTTTGTGGCCAACGTCTCGCACGAATTTAGAACGCCACTCACCGCTATACAGGGATTTGCGGAGACGTTGCTGGCTGGGGCAATCGACGATGCGCAGAATCGCGTGCGCTTCCTCGAAATAATTCTGGAACATGCCCGGCGGCTGGCCCGGCTGACCGAAGACCTGCTTCGTCTTTCGCAAATGGATTCTGACCGTTTGGAACTGGAGATTGACGAGGTTAGTGTTTCGCAAATTGTCGACAGTTGCTTGGCAACGGCTCAACACCGGGCCTTGGAAAATGGTCTGAAACTGTCGGTGAAGGTGGCGTCAAATCTACCAACGGTTGCGGGAGACCGCCGGAGATTGGCTGAAGTTCTACAAAATCTGCTGGATAACGCGCGGCAGTACACGTTGCCTGGCGGCGAAATCGTGCTGAGTGCGGAAGCACACGAATTGGAAGTGGTATTCACTGTGTCCGACACGGGCATCGGCATTCCGCGGACGGATCAGTCGCGCATTTTTGAGCGATTTTACCGCGTCGATGCGGCGCGATCGCGCGAGGCGGGCGGGACGGGACTCGGTCTGGCTATCGCCAAACATTTGATCGAAGCGCAAGGAGGGCGCATCTGGGTGGAAAGCGAACTTGGCAAAGGTTCGAGTTTTCATTTCTCGGTACCGATTTTCGATGCACCTGGGGCGATGCATCATGCGACTCCCAGCACCACGGCGCAGCTGAGAAGTAACCGAGGACGGACGCCCTCGGCGTAACTCGGCTTCATGCTTCGTTTTGGTCGTCGCTGAGCCGCGGCAAAATCTTCAGTACGCCCACTGAAATAATTCGAGCATTCATATGCATGTGAACATCCTGTAATACTTCTGACCGCACACTTGCGTGGAGCGAGCGACCGTTCACGCAGGGTTGCTCCGAAAGAGGCCAGCCTATGGCAAGCGTTACAGAAATAACCGGAATGGTACTGTATGACACGCTGGTGAATTATCTAGTTTCGATGTCGCGCACCGTGGAAGGGGCCATGAATCGCGCTTTGGATGCGCTCGTGAACGTGGACAATTCGCGGACAGCCGACCTGCCGGGCGAAGTATTTCTACTTGAGCCGCGCATCAACGAAATGGAAGTGGTCATCGATGAACACGCTATTCGGTTGTTGCGCCAATGCAGCTTTAACGACGACGAAATGCGGCTGATCGTCGCCGCGCTGAAGATTACCAACGATCTGGAGCGCATTGGAGACCTGGCCGTGAATTTGGCCCAATGCGTCATCTCGTTGCGAGAGATGCCTAAAATCGCGGCCATAGAAGAATTGGGGCCGATGGCCGCCGCGGTCCGCAGCATGGTGGGCAAAAGCCTGGGGGCTTTAATTTTCAAGAATGTCGAGATGGCTTTGCAGGTGCTCGAGAGCGACGATGCCGTGGATCAATATCGCGATCGCATTTTCGAGGAATTGCTGCGACGCATGATGCAGGAACCGGCGACGATCAGCCCGGGCTTGCAATACGTGCTGGCGACACGCCATCTGGAGCGCATCGCCGATCACGCCACCAACATATCAGAGGACATTATTTTTTGGGTTCGCGGCCTGGATGTGCGCCATGGCCGGGGCTTGCTGGTGGCTAATGACTCGGGGGACGGAGGATCCACAACCGCCTCGCATGTCACAGAAAATTCATACGGCCTTCATGCGCGTTCAGCGGTTGAATTGCAAGACTAGCCGCGTTTGATCTTCCATTCATGTCCTACCTGGGGACCAGAACACCCCTGGCTCTGGTCCCTATCTCCCCTTTTCTTGCGGGTTAATCCTTTTTCGTCTCGAATTCGCGTAGGTATCATTGTCGCCAGCCTAGTGCTTTTGAATTATTGCTCTTCAACTCATTCGAATTAAGAATCTCGCCAAGCTTCAACGTTCCATCACCCAATTGATTGTGTTTTCGGGCCGTACCCACGCGACGAAGCTTTAGGCGCGGTGTGTTCAGTCGGGGATCCGCGTACACAGGCTTTATTTTTGCCAGGAGATGACCAGCATTATGAAAATGGAAACCTGCTTGAAGAAAATCCTGTTGGGAACGCTCTGCATTCTGAACTGTGGTGTTTATGTCCGAGCACAGTCCGATCCTCCGCCGCTGCAGATCGGATCGGTCACCTTCTCAGGCAATATTCGTGAACGTTACGAAGTCTGGGACTGGTTTCCGGCGAAAGGCCAGGATTTTTACGGCTACTCTGGCACGCTCATGCGC
>Ga0209328_10000369_pt1 | contig 10938 bp, 6 predicted proteins | sample JacPinW_OM3H0_M1_FD_187954 | JGI IMG/M metagenome (GOLD analysis project Ga0209328, IMG submission 187954) | Forest soil microbial communities from Algoma, Ontario, Canada - Jack Pine, Ontario site 1_JW_OM3H0_M1 (SPAdes) (version 2) | ecosystem: Environmental > Terrestrial > Soil > Boreal... | reverse complement strand
CATAAGCCAGTCGATCAATTGCATTTCCGATGGCTCCGCCGACAATGAGGCCGAGGGACACAGCGGTAAGGCGAGAGGTCGCCCTGGCCAGCCAGATCCAGAGCAGAACGCCCGCAATTGCCTTGAGCGCGAGAAGCGCCCATTGCCCCAAGGGCCCTTCCTGGGGAAACAGGCCGTAACTGATCCCCTTATTCCAGGTGAGGACGAGATCGAGGAAGGGAGTAAGCGTCACCCTTCCGCGCCCACCGAGATCGGCAGGGAAGATCAGCCAAAGCTTTGTCGCTTGGTCCACCACTGCCGTCGCAACAGCTACCGCCAGTCCGAGCAGCGTGAGCGGGCCCCAGAGGCGGAAGCGCTCGGCGGGCGCCGCGACCGATCCGTCGTTGGAGTCTGCTGTCATTCGGCCGCCCTGCGCATGATTTCCCATTCGCGCAAAGCCCGCGCGTCGCGGGGAGAAACATCGGGATAGGCAGGGTCCAATCCGACGCTCGGAAGGATCTTCCACGAGCGCGCGCACTTCTTCCCTTGCGCAAGCCGCACGTCGACGGCCACTCCAGCGACCTCATCCAGTCGGAACGCATCCGGCGGTCCCGCTCCTTCGATGATGGTCGCGGCCGAGGTTATGGATATCTCGGCGAGATCGACGTCCACGAGGGCCGCAAACAGGTCAAGGTCGGAGACGTAGACGACCGGTGCCGCTTCCAGCGACGAGCCAATCCGCTTGTGTGCGCGCTCGATTTCGAGAGCTCCCGTCACCACCCGACGCACCAGCCTTACCTTGCGCCATTTTTCAGCCAGCTCGTCGTCGCGCCATGACGAGGGCACGTTCGGAAACAATTCCAAATGAACCGACTCCTGGGGAGCATGCCGCTCGTGTGCTCCCCTGCCCTGCCGCTTCTGCATCGCCGGCGCATAGCGGGCGAGCCAAGCCTCTTCGGCGCTGAAGGGCAGCATCGGCGCAAGCCATGTCACCGTGCATCGGAACAGATGCTCAAGCACGTTCAGACAGGCTCTCCGAGTCGTCGAGGAAATAGGATCGCAATAGAGCGCATCCTTGCGGATATCGAAATAGAACGCGGAGAGATCGCTGGTCATGAAGCTGTTGAGTGCGGCGAAGATGCGTTTGTAATCGAACTCCGCATAACCCTGTCGCACCTGCCGATCGAGCTCGAACAAGCGATGGAGCATCAGTCGCTCGAGCTCAGGCATATCGGCAAAGGCAACCCGGTCGTCCTCGCGCAGGTGCGCCAGCGAGCCGAGCATCCAGCGCACGGTATTCCGCAGCTTGCGATACGTATCGATCGTCGTCTTGAGGATTTCAGGCCCGATGCGCAGATCGTCGGCGTAGTCGGATGCACACACCCACATGCGCAGGATGTCCGCCCCGGACTGCTTGATCACATCCTGCGGGGCCGTGACATTGCCCAAGGACTTGGACATCTTGTGCCCATCCTGATCCAGGACGAAGCCGTGCGTGAGCACCACGTCGAAAGGCGCGACCCCGCGCGTCCCGCAGGATTCGAGCAGCGACGACTGGAACCAGCCGCGGTGCTGGTCGGATCCTTCCAGGTACATGACAGTATCAGGCCCGCCTTCGCGACGAGGCCTGACCTTTAGGTCGTCGCGCGTTTCGAGTGTGAAGGCATGCGTCGAGCCCGAATCGAACCAGACATCGAGAATGTCGTCGACCTTGCGCCACTGCGCAGGATCATGTTCCGGCAGAAGAAAACGAGCGGCGGAGCCGCCAGCATACCAGGCATCCGCGCCTTCCTGCTCGAACGCTTGCGCGATCCGCTCATTGACCCGCTGATTTTTCAGGATCTCGACACTGCCGTCGCGTTGTTCCCGAACAAACACCGTGATCGGGACACCCCAGGCGCGCTGGCGTGAAATGACCCAGTCCGGCCGGCTCTCGACCATGCCGGTGATGCGGTTCTCACCCTGCGGGGGTACCCACTGCGTCTGCTCGATCGCTGCCAGCGCACGCCGGCGCAAGGTATCGCCCGGCGTCGCCTGACCCCGCCCGTCTGCGATCGGTTTGTCCATGGCGATGAACCACTGCGGCGTGTTGCGAAAGATCACCGGCTTCTTCGAACGCCAGGAATGCGGATATTGGTGCTTGAGCCGTCCGCGCGCAATCAACGTGCCGGCATCGATCAAAGCCTTGATCACCGCCTCGTTGGCATCGCCCTTGTCCCCGTTTTCCGTGAGCACACGTTTACCCGTGAAGCCCGGCGCCTGCTCGGTAAAACGACCATCTTCGTCTACAGTGTACGGGATCGCCGTGCTGATACCGCGCGCAGCGAGCCTGGCGGCGTTCGCCGTCCAGACGTCGAAGTCGTCCCGGCCGTGTCCCGGGGCTGTGTGCACAAACCCGGTGCCTGCATCATCGCTGACATGATCGCCCGCGAGCAAAGGAACCTCGAAGTCGTAATCGCCCGCGAAGGATTTCAGGGGGTGCTGACAAGAAAGCCTGCCTAGCGCTTCTGCATCAACCGGTTCGAGGCGCTTGAATGCTGTCACCCGCGCTTGCCGGAAGATGTCCACGGCGAGCTTGTCGGCGATCACGAACAGGTCGCCGGGATTTGCCCAGTTCCCGGTTGGGGCATCAACCGTTTGGTAGAGGCCGTATTCGATCCTGGGCGAGAAGCTGATCGCGCGGTTGCCGGGGATAGTCCACGGAGTGGTGGTCCAGATGAGGATCGATGCCGCCGCAAGCTCGGGATGCAAGCCAACCGCAGGTCTGCGCAGCGGAAATTTCACCCAGACCTGATCCGAGACATAATCCTCGTATTCGACCTCCGCTTCGGCGAGTGCCGTCTGCTCCACGACCGACCACATCACCGGCTTCGAACCGCGGTAGAGCGTGCCATTCTCCGCGAACTTCATGAGCTCGCGCGCAATCTGTGCCTCTGCAGCGAAGTCCATCGTCGTGTAGGGATGCGCCCAATCCCCTTCGACCCCAAGGCGCCTGAACTCCTCGCGTTGGACATCGATCCAGTGTGCGGCGAAGGCACGGCACTCGCGGCGAAATTCGATCAGCGGCACGGCATCCTTGTTCTTGCCCTTGGCGCGGTAGTCCTCCTCGATCTTCCATTCGATCGGAAGCCCATGGCAGTCCCAGCCCGGGACGTAATTGGAATCGTGTCCGAGCATCTGCTGCGAGCGGGTCACCACGTCCTTTAGGATCTTATTGAGCGCATGTCCGATATGGATGTTGCCATTGGCATAAGGGGGGCCATCGTGAAGGATGAATTTGCGCCGGCCGGACGAGGCTGCGCGCAGCTTCCCGTAAATATCGAGCTTCTGCCAGCGTGCGAGGATTTCGGGCTCCTTCTGCGGCAGCCCGGCCCGCATCGGGAAATCAGTCTTGGGCAGAAATAGAGTCTCGCTGTAATCGCGGGGGGCATCGCTCATGACGGTCTACATGAAATCGGGGTAGCGCGTACGAGAGGCAATCCTGACTGCGTCGACCGAGATGCCAGGCACACCCGGGCGTCCAATAAGCCGATCAGCCTGGCTTGGAACGGAAGCCTCTGACAGGCGTCCCATCATGACGCGTTCGTAGCAGATCACCTTTCGGGGGAAAAGGCGTGCCCTGCCGAGCAGCCGCCGGAATGAGCGAAGCGTTATCGACTTCGGAGTCGACCCGGAGCCTGGCCCCATGTGATGGACAGGTCCGCACGCCTCTACACCGCCCGTGGGAACTTGACAAATTATGGCGCGTTGAGTTGGTGCTTGGGCCGCAAGGCGCGAATGCGAAGGCCGATCACGCCATTTGCATCCCGCTCTGTCGAAAATCCGGGCGGTCAGCACCCGTGGCGACAACACAACCAGTAATCCCGACAAAAGACGACGAGAGCCCTGACACGCTGGTGAACATCTGGGCGCCAGCCGCGCAGATAGCGACTGTCGGGATCTTCATCATGCTACTGGGCATTTGCCTCTACGTTTGTCGCCCGCTTCTCGTGCCGATTGTCGCAGCGGTCGTGATCGGGGTTACGCTTGCGCCTGTCGTCAAGATCGCCGCACGTCGCGGCGTGCCGCCCTGGCTGACTGCAGGTGCCATCGGTGTCACCGCGTTGGTAGCCGCCGCGATCGGAGTGACCTTTCTCGCCAACCCGGTCACGAGTTGGATCGCTCGGGCGCCGGAGATCGGCGCCATTCTGCGGGAGAAGCTCTATTGGTTGGGTCGGCCGCTGGCCGCCATCCGCGAGGTCCAGGAGAGCTTTCTGCCTGCGACCGGGACGGCAATTGCGGTCGAACCCTCGCAATTGGGCATTGTCACGCCAGTACTCGCATTCGTCACACCGGCGGTCGCGGAACTGGTGTTGTTTTTCGTTGTCTTGATTTTCTTTCTCGCGGCGCAAATGGATTTCCGCAGATACATGGCTTCATTCTTCTCGACACGGGATGCCAAACTCCGCTTCATTCGCATCACAAACGACGTGGAGCAAAATCTTGCGTCCTACGTGTTGCTTGTAACCGTCATCAATTTCTGTCTTGGCGCGACGGTGGCGTTCGGTGCGTGGATGTTCGGATTTGCCAGCCCTGTCCTATTTGGGCTGTTGGCAATGGCGCTCAACTACATCCCTTACCTCGGAGCTGCATGCATGACAGCCGTACTGTTTGCGATCGGCCTCGTGAGCTTTTCATCGCTGACTTACGCCCTCGCGCCGCCGGCCGCGTTCGTCGCTCTCGCCACGATCGAGGGCCAGTTCATTACCCCCACAATCCTGGGTCACCGACTCACGCTTAATCCTCTGGTCGTGCTGCTCGCGCTTGCCTTCTGGTCGTGGATCTGGGGCCCGATGGGTACGTTTCTTGCGGTACCCCTGACCATCATGGGTTTGGTGACGCTGCATCATCTTTTCCCGCCTGACGAGAGCAGGTTGCCGATGTAGACCCGCGGCGACCGCCTATCTTTTCGCTTGCCTCCGGCTACGCGTGCGGCGAAGCTGCGATTAGCAGCAGCGGAGGAATACATGTCCAGCACATACGGCACTTCCAGCACGCAGGGCTCGATGCGCGACACGGTTCGCGACACGGTAAAGGATGCGAAGGACGCAGTGCGCGAAAGCGCCAAGGCCGTGTCCGAGGCCGGCAGCAATATGCAGCCCGACCTTGATTCCTTGCGCAACGAGGTCAGGCGGCTCACCGACCAGATCACCGAGATCGTGACCGCGAAAGGCAATGCGGCGTGGAGCCGCGCGCGATCGAATATCGAGGGCGTAGTCTCCGATGCCACGGCCAAGGGGGAGGAAGCCGTGCATGCGGTTCGCGAGGTGGGCGACACCATGGTCGATGCGATCGAGGACTCACTGCGAAAGCGGCCTTACACCACACTTGCCATCGCGGTGGGCATCGGATTCCTGTTTGGCGCCGCTTGGCGGCGATGAGCGCCCTGCCGGTGAGCTGAACGCATGGGCGGCTGGCTGCGTCAACTTGCGCTGAGCGCACAGGTTCGTGCCGGCGTGAGTGCGCAGATCGTAATCTGGGGCGTGGTGGCGGCAGTAGCCTCGGGGGTCGCAGCAATCTTTCTGGTGATCGCTGCTTTCGTCTGGCTTTCCCACCGCTATGGCATCACGATTGCCAGCCTGACGCTTGGCATCTTTTTTCTGGTCCTTGCACTCGTCGCGTTCTTTGCCTGTGCGATGGTTCGACGGCGCAACATCCAGCGCGCCCAACGCGAGCTGGAGATGCACAAGGCGGCGAATGCCAACCTGTTCGATCCCAAGCTGTTGTCGATCGGATATCAGATCGGAGACGCGATCGGCTGGCGCAGGCTCGCCTCACTCGTCGCCGTGGGTCTCCTTGCGGCCGGGGTCGCAAGGGAATGGACGGGCCACCGGGGAGGAGGCCGGGCAGGAGAGAGCGAGAGCAAGACCGACAGCTGATCTGCCCTCATGCGGCCGCAGCTGGCGCTGTCGCCGGCCGCTGCTGCATCTCGAGCACCGATACGTCGGGATCGAGCCAGAACGCCCACACCGCCGCGCCGAGCACGAGGAGGCTGGCAGCCACAATGAATGGCGCCTGCCAGTTTCCGTACTGCACCAGGAAACCAAACACCAGCGGCGACAATGCACCGCCGATGTTGCCCGCCATGTTCATCATGCCGGACACAGTCCCGGAATATTTTCCGCCCACGTCCATCGGCACCGCCCAGGAAGGCCCAATCGTGCACTCGAGAAAGAACAGCGCCGCTGTCAAGCAGTAGACTGCTGTGTAGGCATCTTCCGTCAACGCCGCCGGTACTATGAAGGCGCAGCAGCCCAACATGCCGACGATGGCGACGCTGCGCCGAGCGAGCTTGGCACTGCCGGTCCTTTTCAGCAGCCAGTCGGTGGCAAGCCCGCCGACGGTATCGCCGATCACGCCAGCCCATAGCGGCAGCGAGGCGAAGATGCCAACCTTGATCAAGGTGAAATGCCGGAACTCTACGAGATAGGACGGCAACCAGCTGAGAAAGATCCAGAGACAATAGACGTAGGTGAAGTAGGCGCACATGATCGCCCACATGTTCGGGGCCCGCAGCAAAGTCGCCCAAGGCACGCTCGCCGTCGCTTCGGTCATGGGCTGATTGATGTTGCCCGCCTGGTCAAGCCCGCGGATCCGCTGGAGCTCGATCTGATTCACCATGTGATGGTCTTCAGGTAGGTCGCGGTAGGACAAGTACCACAACGCCGCCCAAACGAGACCGACGGCACCGCAGATGTAGAAGACCCATTGCCATCCCAGCGTAGACATGATGGCGACCACAATGGGCGGCGCAATCGCCGCGCCGGCGCGGCTCGCGCTATGCGTGATCCCTTGAACAAAGCCGCGTTCCTCGCGCGGATACCAAAGCTGCATCGCACGCGTGGCAACTGGAAAAGCGCCCGCTTCGCCGATCCCGAACAGGAAACGAACGACGATGAAGGATACAGCGCTGCCTGCCATCGCGGTCGCTGCCGTCATCACCGACCAATAGGTGACAATCGCCGTCAAGATGCGGCGAGGCCCCAGCCGGTCGCCCAACCAGCCGCCGGGAACCTGGAATAGGGCATAAGCCCAGACGAAGGCGCTGAAGATGGCCCCCATCGTGATCTTGTCGAAGCCGAATTCCTTGCTGATGACCGGCGCCGCGGTCGAGATGTTCACCCGATCAAGATAGGTGATGAGATACATGAGGCTAATCAGGAGCAGGATGTACCAGCGGCCCCTGGTCGCGCGAATTTGCTGTGCTGCAAGCATGGTGAGCTCGCTTTCTCCCTGTGTATATTTTGTTCTCGCGACGGCGATTTGGCCAGCCGGAGCCCTCGGCGGGGGCCTTTTTGTTTATGCTGATCGCGTTACCCAAGTAAAGCGAGGCGTGCGAGGTAAGCCAGGCGGCCCCACATTTTCCACTCCGCTCGTCGCCCTCAAGGCGCAGGCGAGCCTATACAGATGCGCGTCACAAATCATTCCAAGGCGGAGCTGGACGGTGGGCGGTTCGACGAGGCCTTCGATGGGGCTGGTCAGGTTTGCGAGCACAACCAATAGTAGAGCGGAATTTGGGCTCTCTGTAAACAACAGGAAATTTACAGGAAATTTTTCAGCCAGAGGTTGAAGAGCTGAATTTACACCGATACATGTCCTATCTGCTCCCAACTTCCGGTCCGGCCGGTAGTGACCTGGACAGGAACCGCCGGCATGGCACGCACCTCGGGTTCGATCTGCCACAAATAAAGCCCGGCAGGTGATCCGTGCCGGGCTTGCTCGCGGTTCCTTTATATACATGAGTCGCTGTTTCAGGTCCAGAAGGCGCAAGTTGCAAACAGACAGGACTGCTCGCCCGTGCATCTGAACAGAGATGGAAGGCTCAGAACGGCAAAATTCAGCTCATATTTTTATTGAAATAAGCGGCGCCCCCGATCACAATTATCCAACTCACCGCCAAGAACCCGATTGCAAGAACGAGAGTTGTTGTTCCATCGACCATCTTATCCTCCCTTGGCCATGCTCATGTAGGCCGACGGGAGCATATCACAGTTTGCCGTGTGGTCTGCGCCGGGCACGCACATATCGCAGCTTTCCTGCGCGCTGGCAGGCAGTCCCGCTGTTTTTCTAGCAGTCGGTGAGGAGCAGCGGCTGACGGTTGGAGCGAAGGGAATTGACCCGCTCGAGCCCCTCGCATCCGGTGCAATGCAATGTTAAATTGAGCCCACCGATGGAGACGTGCGAGATGAACGTGAACGCACCCGCGCGGGCCTATTCAGGAAGCATGGACGTGGACGAGTTCATGGCCTTCCTGGAGACACGGCCGAAGGAAGAGCACTGGCACCTGATCGAGGGTATCGCCGTGATGATGGCCCCGCCGAGCTTGGCGCACCAACGGATTGCGCTCAACCTCTGCGATCTTCTTAATCGAGCCTTTGCGATGCAAAGCCGCGATCTCTTTGCGTATCACGAGATCGCAATTCGCTTGCCAGGAGTGGTGAATTTCCAACCGGAGCCGGATGTCGTTGTCGGACCGGGCATAGCTGGTTATGAATTATATGCGGAGGATTTCCGTCTCGTTGCGGAGATTCTCTCGCCCTCGAATACCCGCACCGAGATCGACCTGAAATTGCGCCGCTACCGGGAGGCGTCGGCCAATCTTTATGCTCTGGTGATCGAGCCGCGCGAATTCCTGGTGGAAGTTCACGCGAAGAGCCGCAATTGGGAACCGCTGACCTTCAGGCAACGCGAGGATCTGATCGAAATGCCCGAGTTTGGCTTGCGCTGCTCCGTTGTGGACCTCTATCGCGGAACGCCGCTCGCTCCTGGTCGGGCGGGTTGACCAGTCCAGCCGGACTCGGGAGCGACCTGCGAGGCGTTATGGAGTTCAGAATATTCGATCACTTCGTTGGCGCGCAGCAGGAATACCTCCGGCGTTGGCGCGCAGCAGGAATACCTCCGGCAGCAGCGGAAGTGTTCGGAGAATTACACCAATACCCCCTTTTCCTCATCCTCTGGTTGTCCAAGTATCTGGCCCCTGCGGCCTTAGGGGTTAGTCAGGCGCTATCATCTTTTGATCCTGCAATTATTAATTTGCCTAGCTTAGAAAATTGCGGGAGAATGGTTGCGCTCGCTCAAAGTGGGCTGGACCTGTGACGTAACCATCGACCCATACGCGCGTTCGATATGTGGAGGCGCTCGCAATGCCTCTAATGGGACCAATTCCTGAAGGGAGGAGCTTCTTTTGTCCTCATTGCGGAGCACTTTATTCGGTGACCGATACGCGGCGTCCCAAGAACGACACTGAAAAGTGTGTCGTCTGTCTGCAAGTCATGGACGAGAGCGATTCAACCAGGTTCTCGGCTTACAAGCTCATACATCGACCTGAAGATGCCTAAACCCATTTGGCACGTCGCCGTGGAGAAGAAACCGCATCAGCCAACCATAGGTCGGCTCCTGGACGCACTGATGGCGTGCGCAAGATTGCCGAACGGTTTTGGGGTCAATCCTGGTACAGTGCAGCGGATCAGTCGCCCTTTCGCCGGGCGCAAGCGTCGCCGCCACATAACTGCCGGGGCCGGTCGGCAGCGCAGTAAGATTCACCAACGTAATGTCCGTTATCTGAGGTGAACCGGTCGTCGGATGTTGCGACGCGGTAACAGCGGGTTTTGACCCAACTGAGACATTCGCCGCCAAATCTGCTGTGATGCACAACCGCTGCTCCGTCCGCAGGTGATAGAGTCAGCTCGCCGGGAGTGTTCGGCTGGAGGGACAGCCCTATGAGGCGGCGCGCGTTCGCTGCTCGCAGCGAGACACCGGGCGAAATAACCGATAATTTGGCTCGCGCTGGAATACCGCTTGACATTGACACCGTCCGTAAATGGCTAAGAGAGGCCGCTGTACTGTTACCACTAGACCCCGATGAACCGAGTAAAGAATGAATGAGCCATTCAGGCAATTGAAGGCGCGGCACAATGAGAATTTCGCGACGTGACTTCGTCAAATCGGCCACGGCGAGCGGCATTGCGCTCAGCATCACGCCCTTGGCAATTGCCGAGGAACCGAACTTTGCCGCGCGGGAGACGCTGCCGGGACGGGAAGGCTGGAATCCCGCCGCCACCGGGGTCGGTCGCATCAACGGCGTGGCCAAGGTTACGGGAGCCAAGCTCTACGCATCGGATTTTCGTGCAGCCGATCTCCCCAACTGGCCGCAGGCCACGTCGCATGCCATGCTCATTCGAGCAGCGGACGCGACGCACGTTTACGACGGCCTCGACCTTTCGCGCCTGAGCGGTGCGTTGAAGCCTGCGGTGGTGGTGACCGCCGCCGACCTCGCGCGAACCGGCATGCGCGTTCCCGAATTCTATGCCGGCGACCTCCTTTGCCCGGTGGGCAAGACGCCGCTCTATCTGGGTCAGCCGGTGGCGCTGTTGATCTTCGAGGATTTCGACGCCTTCGATCAGGCGCGGCTCGCCCTGCGCGACGCAACTCTCCTGAAGTTCGGCAAAGAAACCGGCCCGGTCACAACGGCCAACTACGGTGCATTTCGTTTCACGCGCGTAGGCGGCCCGACCCCCGACGCGCCCGATGTCTACTCGCCGGTCAAGAACGGCTGGGTCAGTCCGGAGCGTTTCGAAAACACCGGGCGCCCGATATGGGCGCGACTCCCGATCCCGACCGGACAAGCCTATGCCGAAGCCGCGACCTACGGCGAAAAGATCCGCGCGGAACTCGCAGCCAACAATCCGGCGCTCTTGGTGCTGGATCGCGAATTCGAGACGCAGTCGGTCGACCCGATGGCTCTCGAGCCGGAAAGCGGCCTTGCCTGGTATGACGCCCGCCGCAAGAACCTCGAGCTCGTTGTCGGCGTGCAGTCGCCCTACGAAGCCGCGGGCGCGCTCGCATATCTGCTCGGCAACGCCCAGGCGGCCTTCAAACCGGCTCGCATCAACACCAATTTTGCCTATTGCGGCGGCGGAT
>Ga0209328_10000368_pt1 | contig 10948 bp, 9 predicted proteins | sample JacPinW_OM3H0_M1_FD_187954 | JGI IMG/M metagenome (GOLD analysis project Ga0209328, IMG submission 187954) | Forest soil microbial communities from Algoma, Ontario, Canada - Jack Pine, Ontario site 1_JW_OM3H0_M1 (SPAdes) (version 2) | ecosystem: Environmental > Terrestrial > Soil > Boreal... | reverse complement strand
CGTCGATCTGACGAACGATCCTGCTGATCTCGCTGTTGGCTGACGGCTTCACGTCACTAGCTCCCCTTTCACTCATCCTCGGGCGGGCGCATTTTCGGCTGCCACCCTGCAAAACACAACATGACCGAGGCCGAACGTAACAAGCGGGGGACCGCAGATGCCGACAGCTAGTCGCTTGCGACCTGTCCGCGATCGACCGAGAATTCGAGTCTCGAATTGTCAGATGCGGTCCGTACCCGGATCTATTCGAATGCGTCCGGGTACGGACTTAACCGGGTCGAATTCGGGCCGCCTCAAAACAGCAATCCATTGAGTATGCTTCAGTTCTCAAATCCGAATATTACGAGTCTAGAAATGTCGGACAATTCGAGACTCGAAGTATTCGAGGCTCGAATTATTCGAGACTCATGCATCTTGATGCAGGCCCGCTCCGTCATGTGCCGTGCAAGTTGCGACGGATCTTTTGGACGAGAGCTTCGCCTTCTCGAGCCAACAAACCGATGAGGGGGGCTGTGATCATGTTGGCTCCCAGCGCCTTGTGGCGCTCGATCTGGCGGTCGACACTGTCAAAGCCCTGGAGTTGAAGGCTGAGTTGTTTTCCGGCTGCGCGAACCGCAGTTGCTATTTTGCTGATAGCCTTGTCGACCACTTCCGCTGAAGGCATTCCCAACGATTGCCAGAGGTCCTTCGGGCCGATGTGGACGCTGTCGACTCCCGGAACCTCAAGCATGGCCTCAAGCTGATCGAGTGCCGACGCCTCCTCGATCATGGCTATGACAAGCAGTTCCTCATTCGACTGGCGCGACCATTCATCGTCCGTCAGCCCACGATTGAAATTTCCGCCTCGCCCCAGTCGATAGAACGTGCGCTCGCCCAGAGGGTAAAATCGGGTGGCTTTTGCGAGTTGGCGCATATCGGTAACGCTGCTGCATCGAGGCACGTGAACGCCCTGGGCTCCAATATCGAGCAGCCGGAGGAGGCGGTCCGGATCTTTAGGAACCCTGACGATCGGCGTTATGTCGAAGGCATCGGCCGCACGGATCAAGTTGGCAAGTTGCCAATCGTCCAGTGGTTCATGTTCAGCATCGAGAGTCACAAAATCAAATCCAGCCACCGCGGCGAGCTCCACGAACTCCGGTGCTGGAGAGGCAATTGCCGCACCAATAACGACTTGACCTGATTGAAGCAGCTTCTTTGTCTTGTTGGTCCGAACAACTTTCAATGTAAGACCTTTCATACCCCACACGCCCACAGCTTCGGCGACAGCGCCCCGCTGTGCATGAGCGAACCCAGCGTGCTCATATCGAAATCGGCCAGCCCCATGAGGATAGGTTGCTTGCGAAGCCGGGCCGAGGGGTGGCCGGATGGTACGGAACGGCAGTCGAGGTCCGCGCCCGACTGAACCAGAGGCGTGATCGCGCTCATGCCGCGACTCCCTGGGTCGAAGCAGACGCCGCGACGTCGATCAGCGGAGCAACGGCCTCGCCAATCGCGAGCAGGTCAGCATCGCTCCAGCGCGGTCCGACAATCTGTACGCCGACCGGCATACCGTTCGGGCCGGTGTGGCACGGCATGGCCAGGCACGGAACATTGAGCATGGTCCACATGGAATTCATCACCCAGTCGCCAGTGGAGTGGAGACCGACCGGCGCTTCTCCCGGCGCCGCGAATGTCAAAATCACATCGAGCTTCGGACCGAACATGGCGTCGAACGTTGCACGGCAACGATACACGGTGTCGTAGACCTGGCGGATTCGATCCACGGTCATATCGCCGTCGCCTTCCACCTTCTGCCGGAAATCGTCGTGCAGCTTTTCGTGGCTTTCCAGATAGTCGGGCAGGAACTGAGCCTGGCCCTCCCAGTTTGCGATCAGCTTCTGCGCGTCATTCAACGTGGCGAAATCGGGATCGAAGGAGATCTCCTCGACGATCGCGCCTGCGCTTGCCAGGCGCTCCACCGCCAATTTCAACGCTTCGCGTCCGGCGGGCTCGGCCTTCGAGCTATTGTGGGTATAGGCGAGTCCTACTTTTAGATCTTTGACATTCGGACGCGTCATCGCGTCCGTTCCGCGCAGCCGGAACGCCTGCGCGACGAGTGTCAGGTCTTCGGCGGCGCGTCCGTACCATCCGATGGTGTCGAGGCTTGGCGAAGATTGGCGCGCACCGGTCCACGACACCACGTTGCATGTGGGTTTCAAAGCATAGATGCCATTGAACGACGCTGGGCGAATGTGCGAGCCGCCCGTCTGGGTGCCAAAGGCGAGCGGCACCTGATGATCGCCGACGGCAGCGCCGGATCCGGACGACGATCCGCCGGGTGTGCGGCTCAGGTCGAACGGATTGCGCGTCAGCGCCTTTCGGCCACCTGCGGCGAATTCGACGGTATCCGTCTTGCCGATAATGAAGGCGCCCTGCGCCTTCACGACTCGCACGGCATGCGCGTCCTGGCTGGGCTGGTTGCCGACGTAAATGGGGGAGTTGTTCTGTGTCGGGTGGTCGACCGTATCGATCATGTCCTTCACGGCGAAGGGTAACCCGTGCAGCGGGCCGGCCGGGCCTCGCGCCACCATCACCTTGTCAAGCTCGCGCGCCCTCGCGATCGCCTTCGCCGGATCCACCGTTACCCAAGCGCGGATTTTCGCGTCGCGCTGCGCGATGCGATCGAGACACGAGCGCGTCAGCTCTTCGACGCTGAGTTCCTTGGCGGTGATCAGCCGGGCGGCTTCGGTGGCGGTCAGATGGCAGGGTTCCATGGGACTTCTCCGTTTAGGATGCGGCGGGATCGAGGATCGGCGCGAGCAAGGAATGTCAGGCGCTCAGCGCGGGAGATTCGGCGAACGCGGTGCCCGGCGCTTCGCGCAAGCACCTGACGCGGCGCCCTCCCGCCAGAAAGGTTTCCGCCGGTGGTTGATCGAGGCAGACCGCCCGCGCATCACGGCAGCGCGGCGCGAAGGCGCACCCCTGCGGCAATGCGGCGAGATCCGGCGGCATGCCCGGAATGGCGTCAAGGACACGCCCGCGCATACCTGCGTGAACGGTCGATCGCATCAGCCCTTCGGTGTACGGGTGCCGTGGGCGTTCCATGATCTCCTCGACGGTGCCGAGTTCGACCAAGCGGCCCGCATACATCACGCCGATGCGATCGGCGATCTCGCAGGCCACGCCCAGATCGTGAGTGACGAAGATCGTCGCCATCCCGAGCCGTTCCTGCAGTTCGCGCAAGAGAAGCAGAACCTGAATCTGGACGGTCGCGTCGAGTGCCGTTGTCGGCTCGTCCGCGAGCAGCAGCTTAGGGCTGGTCGCAAGCGCATGCGCGATCATGACGCGCTGCCGCAGCCCTCCCGATAGTTCGTGCGGGTAGGCGTCGAGGCGGCGTTTCGCGGAAGGAACCTGAACGAGCTCGAGCAGATCGAGCGCGCGCGCCTTCGCTGACTTCCAGGATATTCCCTTGGTCGTCACCAGCGCTTCCGCGATTTGGGTTCCGACCTTGAATACCGGATCAAGCGCGGTCATCGGCTCCTGAAAGATCATCGCCGCTGTGGTGCCGCGAAACCGCTCAAGCGCCCTTGGCGCGAGCGAAAGGATGTCAGCGCCGCCGACGCGGATGCGGCCGCCGTAGCGCGCGCTCGCGGGAAGCAAGCGAATCAGGGAGCGCATGGTGACGCTCTTGCCAGATCCTGATTCGCCCAACAGGCAGAGCACCTCCCCCGGCTTAACAGTGAAACTGACGCCGTTGATTACCGAGACCGAACTGTCACGGGTCACAAACCGAACCGTGAGATCTTCGACCTCGACAAGTGGTGCGTACTCGGCGCCGCGACCAACAGGCGGATCCTCCGCAGCCGGGCTTGCGGAGCTTGGCGCAACCGGCGCGACCGGCGGCGGGTATTCCCGTGCAAAAGTCAGCGCAACCATGGCGACCCCTCCTTCAGGCGGCGTGGACCGGGTTGATGTGGCCGGAGCCGGGAATACGGGCATGGCAAGCAACAGCGTGTCCGCCGTTCGGCTCGAGTGACAGCAGCACCGGCTCGCGCTCGGCGCAAACCGCGGAGGCGATCGGACAGCGCGTGCGGAATCGGCATCCGCTTGGCGGATTGATCGGATTTGGCGGATCGCCTTGCAGCGGAGGTTTGGTAACGCGCCGGCGCGGGTCCATCGAAGGGCGCGAGGCGAGCAAGGCGGCGGTGTAGGGATGAGCAGGCTTGGCGTAGAGCCGGTCAACCGGACCAACTTCGACGACCTTCCCGAGGTACATCACGAGCACGCGATCGGAAATGAATTGAACCACATTCAGATCGTGCGAGATGAATATGCAGGTGAGTCTCAGACGTGCCCTGAGCGCGATAAGCAAATTCAACGTCTGCGCCTCGACCGATTTGTCGAGAGCGGAGACCGCTTCGTCCAGGATCACCAATCGCGGATGCATCGCGAGCGCACGCGCGATGTTCACACGCTGGCGCTGACCGCCGGAGATTTCGTGTGGATAGCGTTCGGCGAAGCGCTCCGGGGCCAACCCGACAAGACTGAGAAGCTCGTGGGCACGAGTGCGCGCCTCGAGGCTGCGAACGCCGTTAGCGCGCGGTCCGAACGCGATGCCATCGGCAAGCGGCATGCGGGGATTCAGCGAGGCGTACGAATCCTGGAACACCATCTGAACCTGACGGCGCATCTCCGCAATCGTAACGCCGCGCACGCCGCCGACTGGATCTCCATCGAGGACGATTGTGCCTGCATCAGGCTTCACGAGGTGCATGAGCAGGCGAGCTGTCGTTGACTTCCCGCACCCGGATTCCCCGACAATTCCGAGCGTTTCGCCTTTGGCGACGGTGAAATCGATGCCGTCCACAGCGCGTACGACCTGTCGCTTTCGGTCGAAAGGACCGCCTTTGAGCGCAAAGTGCTTCGTCAATCCCTCGACTTTCAACAGAGGCTGCAGCGGGCCACCGCGATCCCGAGGATCGAGCGCGGGGTGAGCGTCTTGAGCGAAAGGCTTCTCGGTGTTCAGCAGATCCGCGATGGCGCTCATGTTTCGGCCCTTCAACTCTTGACGTCCATGGCCGATCGCAAACCGTCACTCATCAGGTTGAAGCACATGGAGGTCGTGAAGATCATCACCCCCGGGAGCACCGCATTGATGGGAGCGATGTAGATCGCCTGTCGAAGGGTATTCAGCATCAATCCCCATTCCGGATTGGGCGGCGCGACGCCCAGGCCCAAGAAGGAGAGTCCCGACGCCAGCACGATCGAAACGCTGATGAGGCTCGACGAATAGATCAGAATGGGACCGAGGACATTCGGCAGGATATGCTCGAGCATGATCCGCCACGCCGCGGCGCCGGTCGCACGCGCGGCTTCGACGAAATCCTCGTTGCGAACCTGGGTCGTGACGCTCTCGGACACGCGCGCCATCGGGGCGATGAAGACCAGCGTCAACGCGATCAAGCCGTTGCCGGGACCGGCACCGAGCGCGCCGGAAATCGCCACCGCGAGCAGCACGGATGGAAATGCGTAGAACACATCCATCACCCGCATGATGAGCATGTTCCAGCCGCCCCCGAGATAGCCGGCCAGAATTCCGAGGGCGCCCCCAATTAGCGTTGCCAGGCCGACAGGCATGAGGCCCATCACGAGCGAAATCCGCCCGCCATAAATGAGGCGGCTAAGCATGTCGCGACCGAGTTCGTCCGTACCGAGCAGGAAATTGGGGGAACCGGGTGGCAGCAGGCGCCGGATCATGCTGGTGCGGAATGGGTCATGCGGGGCAACAAGGGGAGCGAAGATCGCGGCGAGCAGGATGACGAGGAGGATCACGCAGCAGATGACGGTCGTAGGGTCGTGCCGCAGTCGACGGCGCACGCCAGCCCAGTAGGTCAGGCGTCGCGCCGGTTGCGCTGAGGTCGCTGCTCCGGCCGAAATGGCGATGCTTTGCGACATCGTTTTCTCCTCAACTGCGCTTGATGCGTGGATCAAGCATCGTCTGCATGACGTCGACTAAGAGATTGATCATGACGAAGAGCAGCGCGAGGATGAGAATCGTGCCTTGAAGGATCGGCAAATCCCGCGTGAAGATCGCGCTGTTGAGAAGGAAGCCGGAGCCGGGCCAGGAGAAGACCGTTTCGACCAGGATCGATCCTCCGAGCAGCTGCGCGAGCTGCAGGCCGGCAACCGCGAGCACCGTCGGTCCGGCGTTCTTTGCGACGTGAAGCAGGATGCGTGACGGTCGAAGGCCCTTTGAATAAAGCGTTCCGACAAACTCTCGCTGCCGGATATCAGCGACAGTGCCGCGCACCGAGCGCGCAATGATCGCGGCGGGGATAACGGCGAGCGTGATCGCGGGAAGTATGATGTGCTGCAGATGCTCCCAATTGAGAGCGTAATTGCCAGAACCGCTCGGGCTCATCCCCATGGCTGGCAGCATGTTCAGGTTCACGGCGAACACAACGACAAGCACCATGCCGAGCCAATAGTGCGGGACGCTGACACCGGTGACCGCGATCGACGTCACAACTCGGTCGAGCGCAGTGCCATTCACGAAGCCGGCAATTGCGCCGAGCAGGATTCCAATAGGGAAGCCGATCGCGACGGCCGCCGTGGCCAGGATGAATGTGTTCTGTATCGCCGGGAGGATTTCCCCGATGACCGGCCGTCGCGATTGTATGGAGATTCCGAAATCACCGACGAGGATGCGCTTGAGCCAAATGAAGTACTGCACTGGCAGAGGTTGGTCGAAGGCGTATAGCGCGGCGAGTTGCCGGCGCATTTCCGGCGAAGCGTTGTCCGGCAGAACCGCGCTCAACGGATCTCCCGGCGCGAGATGAATGAGGAGGAAACACAGGATCGTCACACCGATCGCGATAGGCAGCGCGTAAGTTACGCGTCGAACGATGTAGCTCAGCACGGCGAGACCCTTTCGAGACCGAAAATGCTTCGAGATAGCGGAGCGGAGGCGACGATTCCGGCGCCCCCGGTGCTGCCTTCAGGTCTCAACATAGACGGGCGTCAGGTCCTGGAACCAGCTCTGCGCCTGGACGAAGCCCTTGACCTTCGGGCCGAGGGCGCGCGGATTGAGGTCATGCACAACCCACATCCACAGAGCCTGATCGACCATGTAGGAATGAATCTCGGCGAGAATCTTGTTCTGCTCCGCCGGATCGAATGTGACCTTGGCGCGCTCCCCAAGCTGATTGAGCTTGGGATCATTGACGCCGCCCCAGTTGTAGCCGGCAGGCGGCCGCAGCCGATCCATCGTGACGCCGAGAATTCCGATGTCTGGCTCCAAGAACGACCATGAGTTGTTCAGGCCATGGCGGCCTCGATTTTCAGCGGCAAAGGCGCCGGCGCGGCGGCGGCCGCGCAAGGCTTCCCATTCGAGAACCTCGAACTCAACCTCGAAGCCGACAGCGGTGAGGTTTTCCTGGATGAACTCGTTCATCGGAAGCGGCTGCATTTGCCCTGAGCCGGAGGTCGATATCATCACTTTGATCTTGCATGGCCGGCCAGGGTCGAACCCTGCTTCGCGCAACAACCGCTTCGCGCCCTCCGGGTCGTATTTGATCTGGAAGCTCGGAGTCCCAAACCATGGATGACCGGCTGTGACCTGGCCCTTTGCCGGGATCGCGAGTTCGCCGAGGAGCTTGACGAGCCCGTCCCGGTCGATCGCGAGGTTCGCCGCGCGCCGAACCCGAACATCCTTGAACGGCGAGTCTTCAAGAACGGAAAGCTGGTAGGGCCAGACGTGCGGGTACAAGTTGGTGATGATCTGCATGCCGCTCTTACGCAATCGCGGGACGCTGTCGGGAGCCGGGGCCTCGACAAAGTCGACCTGGCCCGAGAGAAGCGCGGCCACGCGCGTATTCGCATCCGGCATGCAGAGGAGAATCAAACGATCGGATTTCGGGATGCGCGCCGGATCCCAGTAGTTCGCGTTCTTCACGAGCTCTGCGCGATCGCGCTGGACGAGCCGCTCCAGGATGAAAGGCCCCGTACCCGAAGGGCGCTGAGCGAAGCGGCCCCAGTCACGGCCGACTTCTTCCCATCGGCTCGGGCTCGAATACATGATCCCGGCAATTTGGTAGGGGAAAACCGCGTCGGGCACCTTGGTCTTGATCTGAACCGTGCCGGCGTCGATCTTGCGATAGCTCTCGATCGAGGTGAAATACTGCGAGCCCTGCGCTGCTTGCGCCGCATCATATTGCGGCGCATCGGACTTTATGAGCTTGTCGAGGTTCCAGATGACGGCGTCGGCATCGAAAGCGGACCCGTCGTGAAACTTGACGTTCGGCCGAAGCTTGAAGGTCCAGAGCATCTTTGTTTCGGAATCGACCGACCATTCGGTCGCGAGTCCGGGCCGCAGTGCGGAGGCGACATCGCTGCGTGACAGATCCCAATTGATCAGGCCGTCATAAAGCGTCAGGCCGATGAAGCGGGTGCCTTCGCCGCCTTGGCTGGCTTGTCCAGTCGTCAGAGGGATGTCGGCGACCGTCATGGCGACGCGCAAGACCTTCGAGGCGGCTGCTTGGGCGAACAGAGGCGCGGGAGTCATGGTGGCGACACCGGCCCCGAGCATCGCCTTCAAGAGCTGCCGTCTCTCCGCAGTGACCTGACTCATGATTTGGGCCCCTCCGGCGTGCGTCCGGATCCGGCCATGGGGCCCGGGGCGCGGCAGTACGCTCAAAAGTCACGGTAAGTGCGCGATCGATTGAACACAATATGTTGCGATGCGCTAATTTTAGCCGTCTCTGCAAAAATAGAATCTCAGAATTTCAATATGTTAGAAATGCGTGACGGCGATCATATCAATACTGCTGCGGCTACGACCACAGATTGCATACAAAACTGGCATGCCAGCGCCGACTCGCCGACCTGAAAAGACCTCCAATATTCCGGGCCGGAACGAAAACCCCCTTGGCAGAGTGACTTATTGAATCGTCGTCGCGTCGTCCGCGTCGCGGCACAGTTGTTGCGAAGCGAGCGGTGTCCCTAGAAACGCCCGCAACAGCAGAGGAGCGCGGACCATGAACGATCGATTGGATGTCTCCAGAACGGAAGTCGCCGTTCTGGTCAAAGCTGCAGGGCTCGAGCCGAGCCAATCGCAATTCGACGAGATCGTCGAAGCCTACGGCTACTTGCGCGCGATGACGGCACGCCTTCAGTCCGGTTTCGGCTACGGCTCCGAACCTGCCCACGTATTCGTGCCGGAAAGGACGTAAAAGCATGTCCGACGTACACACTATTGCGGAATTGCATCGGCTCTATCGCTCGAAATCCGCATCGCCTGTGGAAGTGACGAAAGCCTGTCTGGAACGGATTGCGTCGCAGGACCGGGAATTGCGAGCCTTCGTTCTAGTCACGCCCGAGCGCGCGCTGGACGACGCGCGCCAGGCCGAGGCCGATTTCGTGGCCGGAATCGATCGGGGGCCAATGCAAGGCATCCCGTATTGCCTGAAAGACATTGTCGAGACGGCTGGCATCCGGACGACCGGTCAGTCGCGCCTTTTGGCGAAGCATGTGCCGGCGAGCGACGCCACGGTCGCGGCGCGCCTCAAGGCGGGCGGCGGTATTCTCCTCGGCAAGAACACCACATGGGAGTTTGCGCACGGCGGACCGTCGTGGGACGTCTTTGCGCCGCCGGCGCGCAATCCCTGGAATCTGGCGCATCATCCGGCGGGTTCGTCTTCTGGCTCCGCGGCCGCTGTCGCCGCCGGATTGGCGCCGGCAACAATCGGTACCGACACGGGCGGCTCGATCCGTCTTCCGGCCGCCGCCTGCGGCATCGCCGGACTGAAGCCGACATATGGTCGGGTGAGCCGCAAGGGCATATTGCCGAACTGTTTCAGCCACGATCATGCCGGCCCGCTCGCATGGACGTCGCAGGACTGCGCCATGATGATGGCGGTCATCGCGGGCCATGATCCCGGTGATCCCGGCAGTTCGCCGGCGCCGGTGCAGGACTATCAGGCAGCGCTCGACGGTACGTGCCTCGGTCTCACGATCGGCGTGCCGTGGTCCTGGCTCGATCAGGCCGGCACGACCGCGCCGACGCGTCGGGCGTTCGAGGTGGCCCTCGACGTGTTGCGCGGGATCGGTGCCACCATCGTGCCCGTAACCTTGCCAACGCTTGAGGCCTATTCGGATTCGAAGAAGACAATCGCGATGAGCGAGCTGTTCTCGATCCACGAGCGTGATCTGCGGACGCGCCCGGAACTGTTCGGCGCAAGCCTGCGCTATCGCATTCAATGCGGGGCATTGATCCGCGCCGAGGACTATGTCCAGGCCATGCGGATGCGCGCTGAACTCGCGGCGGCGACGCAGCGCGTATTCGCTACCGTCGATGCCATCGTCACGCCGACGGGCGAGCCGGCCGGCAAGCTCGAGCCGCAACCGCATTCGTGGCTCTTCACGCAGAAATCCATGACCACGCCGTTCAATTCCGCCGGCAATCCGGCGCATTCCATCTGCATGGGATTCGCCGGGAACGGTATGCCGTTCGCGCTGCAGATCGCTGCGCGCCTGTTCGATGACGCCACCGCGCTCAGGATCGGCGATGCTTACGAGAAGGCGACGCCGTGGCGCGCGAAGCGACCCGCGCTGGAAGGAGTCCCGGCCGATCCGGTTGGTTGAGCGGCGGCGCGGGCTGCCGGCGTCTGTCGTAGCAACTGTCACGACTTGCGACGTCGCTTCGAAGGCGGGCGACTTTTCTGTACCGGACGATCGCGCGGAACGATCCACGCCGGCGGCAGCGCTCCCTCGACGGCACATCCCGCCATTCGCAGATAGTGCAACCGCACGGGCTGTGGCGTCGCTGCCACGCGTTCCGCGACGATGCGGCTCATCAGTCGGCAGCGTTTCAAGTCATGGGTGGTGAAGCCGCCCCAGCCCCATTGGTTTTTCAATTCGTCAAAATTGTTTTCCGCATCGCCGCGATCGCGGTAGAGCTGGGCGATGGTTA
>Ga0209328_10000367_pt1 | contig 10964 bp, 7 predicted proteins | sample JacPinW_OM3H0_M1_FD_187954 | JGI IMG/M metagenome (GOLD analysis project Ga0209328, IMG submission 187954) | Forest soil microbial communities from Algoma, Ontario, Canada - Jack Pine, Ontario site 1_JW_OM3H0_M1 (SPAdes) (version 2) | ecosystem: Environmental > Terrestrial > Soil > Boreal... | reverse complement strand
ACATCCTGGATTCCAAGCAGCGACCAGGCTTCGCGCTCCTGAAGCTTGGAAATAATTCGCGTCGTTAGCCCGACACCGAGGTCTGCCCGAATCAATCCGTGCTCCAATTCGTCCCAATCGATCGGTTTACCGGCGAACTGTCGGGCGAGCGTTTCGAGAACTTTCATGCTCCTGTCATGTCGAGCAACGCCGAGACATCTCTAAATATTTCAGAAACAGTGAGAGATTCCTCGGTCCGAGCCGGACTGGCATATTCGCTCGGAATGACAAAGGAGGAGATCAACCCGCTGGCTCTTGTTTGGTCACCGCTTCCCGCGCAGGGCGCGTCAGATCTTTTCGGACGCGATCGAGAATGCCGTTCACAAAACCGCCGGATTCGGCGCCCCCAAAGGTTTTCGCTAATTCAATCGCTTCGTTGATAGAAACGACCGGCGGAATGTCATCGCGATAGAGCATCTCGTAAATCGCGAGCCGGAGGACGTTTCGATCGACCGCTGAGATCCGGTTCAGGTTGTAATTTTCGCAATAACGTTTGATTTGTTCGTCAATTTCCGGCAGGTGCGCAACCATTCCTTCGATCAGTGGCTGGGCAAATTCGCGCACATTCGATTTGACCGGGCAGAATTCCCAAAAGTCGTCCATCCGCTCGGGAGTCTCGCCGTGCTGAAGATCACGCCAGAAGTGATATTGAATGGCCGCTTCGCGCGCGCGTCGCCGTTTGCCCATATCACTTATTGTTCCGTAACTTCGAGATGACATTTGCGATCTCGACCGCAGCCCGCGCCGCTTCGGTGCCGCGATTGATTTCGCTCTCGAGGCAGCGCTCGCGTGCCTGATTTTCGTCATCAAAGCTCAGGACAGCGTTGATGACGGGGACTCCGTGAGTAACTGCGATTCGTTGGAGCGCATCGGTCACCGACCGGCTCAAATTGTCCGCGTGATTAGTTTCGCCTTTCAAGATGACGCCGATGGCGATGACAGCGTCACTTTTTTTCTGAGAGGCAACCTCTCGAACGACGATGGGAATTTCGAATGCGCCCGGAACTTGGAGAAGCGCGGTGGTGGCACTGGGAATCAATGTGCGCAATTCAGCCGTGACGTGATCGATTAAGCCCTGCACATAGGTGGCGTTGAATTGGCTGGCCACGATCGGGAAATGCCGCTTGGTCGTGCCGACGCCGACAGCGCGCGGGCGAGGGGAAATCAAATTCGACATGGCCTTTTAATCCTCCAACAAGCCCGTCTCGGCAAGAGCGCGCGATGATGTTGGGGGAGGCGGTTAGAGACGAGAGAGAGCTTTTTCGGCGAGCGCCTTACATCTGTTAATCTTGGACTCTTCGCTTTCGGGTCCGCCCACGCTAACGCGGATGAACGCATCGTTTTTTAAGACGTAAAGCGCGCCACCCACCCGATTCGCCGTCCAATAAGCGGAATCGCCAATACCATCCACTTTTTTCGGCGCCGGTCCCTTTTCTTGATCTTGCTCGCGTAAGCTTTCCCTCTTCTCCTCGTCGCCCTTTTCCTCTTTCCTTTCTCCTTCGAAGTGGCCGAATGTTTCCTTCCAAAACTCTTTCGGAGTGCGAGCCTTGGTCGATGCCGGATCGCGTTGGGTCAGGGAAAGGCTGACCGATTTATTGAAGGTTTCCGTGGTGTAGAAACATTGCGCGATTCGAAAATTACCGTCGGATTGTTCAGTGCCTTTGACGTCTGTGACTGGCGAACCCTGAATGGCTTTGACTTCTTCCTTCGTAATCAGCGCGCAAGCCTCGATCTTCGGCCCCTTGGCAGAAACCGCAGTAGTTTTGGATTTCTGGCAGCTCGCGAGGGTTGCGAGCAGACCAAGTGAGAAGACAAGCGCGAGGCGGGGAGTTTTTGATGTGAGGAGTGACGCAATCATAGAAATCAATTCTCTTGTGTTTCGGCTACGGGACGCGCGACAACCAAACCAGTCAGCAAAAAAACCAGCGCTGCTGAAAATAAACAATACCGGCAGAACGCGTGGAGACGGAAAGCCTGGACGAAGAGCAGCCAGAGCGTCATGCAGAACATGGCAATCACTGTCCAGGCAAAAAATTGTCGAGCGCGGGCATAACCAAAGCCGGCAAAAGTAGCGAAAGTGAAAGCGCCGAAATAAGCAAGCGCGCCCAGACCGCTCACCGGAACAGGACCGATCTTCGCGTAACTGCTGCCCAACACTTGAAAACAGTCGGGCGATCCGCCGCATACCGCGGTTTCACCCGATAAATAAACAGCCGTGAGATAAGTAGCTTCGGCCAGACCGAGCAACGAAATCAAAGCAGCCGCGGTGTAGAAAATTGTTTGGGCGCGCGAGCGGTTCATTGTCGATCTTGCGGACTGATCCTTGCGGGACTTCATGAAGAAGGTTTGCCTTTCTTGACCGCAGCTTCGACTAGGGCGGCCACGTCGTCCGGATTCGACTTGGGTCCTGGAACGGCTTCGTTATTAATAAAGATCGTTGGCGTTGTCTTTACTCCGATCCCCGCGCCGCGTAGCCGGTCGAGCTCGACCTGTTGTTGAACTTCATTGCTATCCATGTCCTTTTTGAAGCGGCCCAAGTCGAGCTGGAGCATTCCGGCGTAAGCGCTGAACAGCGCGCGCGCGTCCGTCGATTTACTCCAAACGGCCTGCTCGCGATAAAGCAGATCGTGCATTTGCCAAAAACGCCCCTGACGCGCGGCGGCTTCGGCAGCGCAGGCTGCTTCCTTCGCGTGGGCGTGAATGGCTAACGGAAACTCGCGATAGATCACGCGCAGATTGTATTGCTTTTGCAGTCGGTTGATCGGTTCGGAGAGCATGCCACAGGGAGGGCATTGGAAATCGCCAAACTCCTCGAGCGTGACGGCCGCGTCGGCCGGCCCGAGAACATGGATGGTCTCACCGGGTCGCTCAGCTTCAGTCTTCGAAATTTTCGGTGTTGGATTGGCGGAACGTTTGGCTCGGTAGAGAAATGCGCCACCGCCAATTGCGAGCAGTGCGACGACAACTACAATGATGAACGGAAGATAACGCCTCATGAAAAAGGTCGGAAGATATAGCTCACCTCTTCAATCCGCGCGAGCCCACAGTTGCGCTTTGTCTTATGGGGGAAGGGCGGTGCCGGAGTACGACTGGACGAACGAGATGTCCGAACTGTTGATTAAACCATTGACGGTGACGTCTTCGCGGAAGTTACTGTTCGTTACCGGCTGACCCGACTGCGACTGAGTCTGTGAAATGTCGCTCGAGTTGACGGCGCGATTGCCGGTTGTGTCGCCCGCCAGCGCGCCCATCGGGATGGAAACGTTTCCGGAGTTCGTGCCATCGCTGACGCCATTCAGGGTGATGGCGATGTTCTGTGCATTTGGAACTCCAGTGCAATTTACCGTCACGACGCTGCTGTTCACGCTAGTCGTCGCAGCTTGTCCACCGCAGGTCGCCGACACAACGCTCACCGGTGCAGGAAATGTAACGACGACCGTGTGATTGCCATTCGGCCCGCCGGTGCGGCATTCAATTCCTTCCGGTCCGCTAAGTGGAAGATCAATATCGAAAGTGCCAGCTGAGCCGTGAATTTTGCGCGAAACTGCGCCAACCGGGAGGATGCCGGTTGCAGTGCAAGAGTTATTTCCGGCAACCATGTAGGTGGCGGGCGGATAACTATTGTCGCTTTGGGCTTTGACGAATGTGTGGTCGATGAACGCGTTCGATCGCTCGAGTTTGCTTTCCGGGCTTCCGGGCGTGTCGCCGGTGAAGGTGCGACCACCGACTGCTCCAAGAAGATCACCAACCTGCGGATTGCCGAGCGCTGCTTTCGGTACGTAAATGTTAATCGTGCCGTCCGCGGTAAAGTTACTCGCCGCTAGAGCGGATCCGATGGTCGTCTCCTGAATCACAAATACGCCCGGCACACCGGCATCGCCCAACCGGCCGTATTCGAATGTGGGCGGGCCGCTCGCTCCGGTCGTCATGCCGACATAAAATTGTTGGCCGGTCGCTGCGAACGAATTCCACATCATTCTCCATCGGCTGTTGATTGGAACAGTGGAAAGATCGTTCACTTTCATTTTGAAGAGGAAATTGCCGGGCGAAGTAGGAGGCTCGCCGACCGCGATGTAATCGATCAGAAGCGACGCCGGCGTGGTAGTTCCGGCGTTAGCTTCGGGATGGGTCGGGTCGTTGCGATGAATGACCAGGCCGGTGCAGGTATCACCAATGAAAGGCGCGGCCACTTCATTATTGCCGCACGAACTACCGGCGCTGTTGACCGCGACGACCTTATAATAGTACGCGGTCGTGTCGTTTGACGCCAGGGTGTCATCATAAGTGCCGCCAATCTGTGAGCCGGCTATGGTTGCAATCACGGCCGGAGGATTGGTGTCGCTGCGTCGGATTACTTGATAGTTGTTGATCATCAAATTGCCTGAATCGGCTTCCGACCACAGCAAATGCACGACGTTGCCGACGCGACGTTGCGTTAGCAAAGGCATTCCAGGTTGCGATGTAGTGCCCGCAGGATCTTTGGCCGCCAGCAGGCGTCGGCCGCTCGATTGCCGGGCAATGGTTGCGGTCGTCGTATAGGCGTTTCCGGTAGCACCAGGGCCGGCCTGCGCACAAGGTCCGCCTTCGCAGCCATTGACATAGCCGACCAAAACGCGGCCGTCTTTGTCGATCGTCATATCATAGAAGTCGAGCAGGTTGCGGGTAATGTTCGCGCCGCCGCCCCTCAGCAAGCCGCTGCGCTGCATCGGCGCGTTCGGAGTTGCGTCGGTTGTCGTCCAGTGCGCGCCGCCATCAAAAGTGTGCGCTACATACAGGTGCCACTTGCCCGTAAAATTAGCGGCATTCGAATCGCCCGTTCCGGTTGTCGATCCAAGAAAAGAAACGGCCGCGCGTCCGCTGTTTGGATTACCGAGAGTCGCACTCCCGGCAACCGCCGCAGGGAACGCTACAAATTGAACTCCGTAGAGCGCTCCGACATCGAACTGGTTTTGCCAGGTCTGACCGAAATCATCCGAGGTCGCAACTTCAGCCACGTTTCCATTTGGAGCGCCAAGAAAATAGACGCGTCCGTTGGCGTCCACGCCAACTGCGGGATCGCTGCCAACGCCTGACCCGCCGGGAGTAGCAATCGGTGTCGGCCGCACGGTCCAGGTAATCCCATTGTCCGCGGAAACGACCACGACTTGATTTGCGCCGCATTTCGCCATCGGCAAATATACGGTTCCGTCGAGCGGTGAAACTTTGACGTGGCCATGCAAGCTGCCGACCGGACTGGTGGTCTGACATGTCACCGCGTTGGTTGCCACCACTGAAGGACCGTAAGTCAGGCCGCCGTCATCACTGCGCGAGCAAAGCGACACCGCCAAATCCTGCGAACAATAATAAACCGCGTAGGGATAGACCGTCCCCGGTGGCCTTGCCGGAACCGGACTGTGATAAATGCCGCCACCGATTGTTTCGTGATCGACCGCCGATGCCAGGCCTCCGGTTTGATCGGCAACCCATGTCGTACCGTCATCGTCGGTGTAGGCGAGCTTAACCGTGTCCGGGCTTAGGAATGTCAGCTCACCGCCAAAGCTTCGGCTGTGAAGACCTCCTAGCGCGTCAGTGAAACCGCGGTCGGTAAAACCAATCGGGTCGGAATCGAGACCTACCGAAGTCGGTGACGCTCGGTTAACCCAGCTCGCAGTTTTACCATTTACCGGACAACTGTCATCAAACGTGACGAACAAACTTTCCAAACCAGACTTGTAGAATGCCACACCCGTAGCCCAGTTGCTCCCGATCGAGGGTTCGCCCGCGTTGCGCCCCATCCATTCTACTGAATGGACCTGTTGTCCGGCTTCGGTCGTGTTCACTGGAACAAGCACGCCTGGCGCGGTAAAATTTTCGTATCCAATCGCTGGGCCGGTATCTTGAGGCGCCGGCGTTACGGCCGCTATCGCTGTAGCAGTCGACGACTGTCGATGTTTGGCGGTTCGTCGTTGCGCTGATTGAGAATCGCTCGGGAAAAGCGCGATGCTGACAAATGTGAAACCGAAAATTGCAAAGAGTGCGGCCAGTGTGACGCGCCCGGCCGGAGAAGCGGTATTCTTTTTCATAACTCGAATAGTGGGTGTGGCTTTTCACCTACAAATCGAAAAATCCCCCCGAAGTGGACGCCTCTCTCCGGACGATTGACCTCGACGCGCTAACTCATGGCAGCGCGGTGCCCGAATACGATTGCACGAACGCAATGTCCGAACTGTTGATCAAACCGTTGACGGTAACATCTTCACGGAAGTTACTGGCAGTTGCGGTCTGGCCCGATTGCGATTGGGTTTGGGAAATGTCACTCGAGTTCACCGCGCGATTGTTGGTGGTGTCGCCGGCGAGCACGCCCATGTAAATCGTGACGTCGCCAAAGTTCGATCCGTCATTAACCCCGAGCAGATTGATGGCGAGCGTCTGCACATTGCTCACGTTCGTCAGGAAGATCGTGACGGTACCGCCATCGACCGTGTAGCCCGCGACGCCGGCGGTGCCGCCGGAACCGGGGCTGACCGCTACGTTGGTAACGGTAACTGGCGCGGCAAATGTGACGACGACGGTGTGGTTGCCATTGGCACCGCCGGTGCGCGGCTCGGTCGCAACCGGTCCGGTGATTGGAAGATCGACATCGTAGGTCCCGGCGTTGCCGTGCGTTTTACGCGAGACTGCGCTCACCGGCACGATCGGTCCCGCGGCGCAAACAGTGTTGCCCGTAATCAGATAAGTGGCGGCGGGATGTCCATTGTCGCGTTGCGCTTTAACAAAGGTGTGGTCGATCAAAAGGTTCGAGCGTTGGAGATTTTGGGTCTGGAGCGTATCGCCGGTGAAGGTGCGGCCGTTGATTGCGCCTAACAAATCGCCCGGTTGCGGATTTCCAACGGCGGATTTCGGCACGGTAATACTAATGAGACCGTCAGAAGTTGCCGTTCCAGTGGCGTTGCCTTCCTTCGTTTCGGTCGGCACGCCAAGCACGAGGCCGACGACAGCCGTCGCGACGTGGCCATACTCGAAAGTTTTGGTCGAAGTCGCGTCTGTTCTCATGCCGACGTAATACTGCTGACCGACTGCTCCTTCCCAGTTCCACACAATCCGCCAGCGACTGTTCGGCGGCACGCTGTTGAGGTTGGTAACTTTCATTTTGAAAACCAGGTCGTTAGTCCCGGGCGGCTCGGCGACAGCGATGTAATCGATCGCGAGCGAGGGCGGAGCCTGTCCTTGCGCTGGCTGCTCGGGATGATTCGGCGGCGTTTTCTGCAGGATGAATCCAGTGCATGTGTCACCCGCGTACGGCACAGCCAGTTCATTATTCGCGCATGACAATCCAGCGCTATTGACGGCAACGACTTTATAATAATAGGTCTTGGTTGTGTCATTCGCGTTCGTGTCATCATACGAGCCGCCAGTCTGCGTCCCAGCCACGTTGGTTAGGAATGTTTCCGCACCCGCGGCCGTGCCTCGCAAAATATTGTAGTGATTAATCATCAGGTTCCCGCTATCGGCGAGTGACCAGCTGAGATGGACAACGTTCGGAACGCGACGGGCCGTAATCGATGGCATGCCCGGTGCGGAAGTCGGGCCTTGCGGATCATACTGCGCAATCATTCGCCGTCCGCTCGATTGTCGCGCGATCACACCGCGAGCAGCATATCCGTTACCCGTGAAACGCGTCGCGCTGGACGTGGCTTGTGCACATGCGCCGTCCGGGCAGCCGTCGACATAGGCCACTTCGATTCGGCCGAATTTGTCGATGCTCGCCCCGATGAAATCGAGAAGATTACGGCAAATATTGGCGCCACCTTTGCCCCAGATACAGCCTCGCTGCATCGGGTCGTTAGGCGTTGCATCGACGGTCGACCAATGCGCGCCACCGTCGAACGTCGTCGCAACATAGACGTGCCATACTCCTGTAAAGCCATTGGCCGACTCATCTCCGGGAGTGGTCGTGCCGTAAAAAGCTACCGCGGCCCGGTCCTGATCCGCGGCCACGAAGTACGGAAACTCGACGTTTTGCAGCCCAAATACGGAGCCAACATCATAGATGTTGTTCCAATTCACGCCATGATCGCTTGAAGTTGCGACGACCAACTGCGTTGCCGCAAGGTAGTTCCCCGGCACGTTTGCCATCGCGAAATAAAGTTTGTTGTTATCGTCCACTGCGACCTGCGCGTCGATGATGTTTGAATGCGTCAGGTTGGCGTCAGTCAAATCGATAGTCGATTTTGTCCCCGGCACGTGACGGATTGTCCACGTGATGCCGTTGTCCTGCGAGACTATGACCGATCCCTGTTGGTCGCAGTTGGTTGTCGGCAGATAAACCGTCCCGTCTGGCCCAACTTTGACGTGTCCATGAATGCCGGCGCAATGCGCGTCGGCCGGCGGATCAACTTCGACCACTGGACCGAAAGTGAGCCCGCCGTCATCGCTGCGCGCACAACCCGCCGCTGGAAGTTGCGAACAATAGTAGTACGCGCGAGGCGAGGTGCCGGGCGTCGCCGTTGGAAGTGGGGTGGGCAGAGGCAATGCGTAGGGACCGCCACCAATTGTTTGGTGATCGATTCCCGATCCGATCCCGAAACCGGCGGTCGCCACCCATGTTAACCCGTCATCATCCGTATAAGAGGTTTTGCATGTTGGGGAGGTCAAGGTCAGTTGCGCGGAAAACGCTCTTCCGGTCACACGATCGACAAAACCGATCGGATCCTGGTCGGCGGCCTGCGCCGTCGGCGCTTGTGAGTTTCTCCAATTCGCTTTCGGCGCCGTCAAATTGCAAGAGTCATCAAAGGTAACGAAGAGTGTCTGCAGATCCGATTGAAACACCGAGACGTTCGTCTTCCAGTTTACGCCAATCGAGGGCTCACCTGCGTCATGCGCGATGTACTCAACCGTGTGCCCGGTCGAGCCCTGACTGCTGGTAATCATGTCGGTCAACACGCCTGGACCTTCGAAATTCTCAAAGCCCACGTAATCCGGCGTCGCGGGTTGTGGCGCTGGTGGAATTGTCAGCGGCGCCGCTGGCCCAACTGCCTTTCGGGTTTTACTTGTCCGTCTTTGCGCGGACTGCGAGTCGGTCGGCAAAATTGCGACGACGGCGAAGACAAGACCAATAATGGCGAACAGCGCGCCGAGAGTGGCGCGGCCTCTGTCGGATGCGGGGTTGTTTCTCATAGCTTGAATAGTGGGTGTGGATTTTCACTTACGAATCGAGCGATCTCGCCGATGTGGATGCCCTCTCCCCGCGCGATAATTGATTTCTGCCTGTCTCAGGCAGAAAATAAGCACGTGCCCCGACCTTTACCTTTTAGTCTCGAGCTGTTTTTCGTTCGTTGGAATGTTTGTCGGTTTTACGGCAGTGCGGTCCCCGAATACGATTGCACGAACGAGATATCGGAGCTGTTGATCAAGCCATTCACGGTAACATCCTCACGGAAATTGCTCAACGTTACGGACTGACCTGATTGCGATTGAGTTTGAGAGATGTCGCTCGAGTTGACCCGGCCATTGGCGGTCGTGTCTCCCGCAAGCACGCTCATCGGAATCGATACATCGCCCGTGTTTGTTCCGTCGCTTACTCCGAGCAGGTTGACGCTGAGCGTTTGGGCGTTGCTCACGCTGGTCAGGTTAACCGTGACCACACTTCCATTGATTGAAACCGCACCCGCAACCGAACCGGTGCCGCCTACTCCCGGAGTTACCGTCGCGTTCGTAACCGTGACGGGCGCCGCAAACGTTACACGGACCGTGTGATTACCGGACGGGCCGCCGGTTCGGCATTCGATGCCCGGTGCGCCATTAAGTGGTAAATCAACATCGAAAGGTCCGGCAGAGCCATGGATCTTACGTGAAACAGCGCTGACTGGGACGATGGTGCCTGAAGAGCAAGTCGTATTTCCCACCAAAGTGTAAGTCGCTGCCGGATAAGCATTGTCAGCCTGGCCTTTGATAAATGTATGGTCTACAAAAGCGGTCGAACGCTCAAATGTGACCGTTGATGGTGTGTCACCAGTGATGGTCTTGCCGCCGATAGCCCCGAGCAAATCTCCAGTCTGAGGACTTCCTACTGCCGACTTCGGTACTGACATCGTAATCGTGCCATTGGTGCTGAAGCTGCCGGTGGGAACCCCGGTCTTCGTTTCCCCCAAGACCAGAACGGCCGGAACGCCGGCGTCGGCCAGCGTGCCGTACTCAAAACTAACGGCGCTATTCTGGTCGGTGCTCATTCCGATGTAGTACATCTGAGCACCGGTCGACGAGTTGAACCAATCCCACGCGATTCGCCACCGGCTGTTCGGCGGTAGCGTGCCGGAGAGATCGCCTACTTTTATCGTGAATGTGAGATTGTTTGTTGCCGGCGGCTCCGCGACCGCGACGTAATCGATCAGAAGCGAAGGAAGCGGCGGTGGCTGACCTGCGCCGCCACCTGTACTTTCAGGATGAGTAGGATCATTTTTGTGAATGATGATTCCGGTGCAAGTGTCCCCAACATAGGGAGCAGCGATTTCGTTGTTAGGACAGGACGAACCAACGCTGTTTACCGCTACCACTTTATAGTAGTACGTCTTTGTTAGGTCGGTGGCGGTATTGTCGGTGTAGCTCCCGCCAGTTTGCGTTCCGGCTACTGTTGTCAAAGGCGTCTCCGTCCCAGACGAGGTACTCCTAAGGATCTGATAGTTGTTGATCATGGAATTGCCGCTGTCGGCTTCATTCCAAGCAAGACGAACTGTGTTACCGATCCGCCGCTCGGTTACGAACGGTATGCCCGGTACGGATGTCGAGGACGCTGGATCCTTAGCTGCAAGCATGCGCCGGCCACTCGATTGTCTGGCGATTGTGGCCGCCGCGCTGTAAGTGTTCCCTTTTACGCTTGATGTCCCGTCGAGAGCGATCGGCGCTTGAGCACAGTTGCCGCCCGAGCATCCGTTTACGTAACCGACCTG
>Ga0209328_10000366_pt1 | contig 10964 bp, 10 predicted proteins | sample JacPinW_OM3H0_M1_FD_187954 | JGI IMG/M metagenome (GOLD analysis project Ga0209328, IMG submission 187954) | Forest soil microbial communities from Algoma, Ontario, Canada - Jack Pine, Ontario site 1_JW_OM3H0_M1 (SPAdes) (version 2) | ecosystem: Environmental > Terrestrial > Soil > Boreal... | reverse complement strand
CGGCGCCTACACCAACAAAGCGCCCGGCGGCGTCGCCTATCGCTGCTCGTTCCGCGTGACCGAGGCGTCCTACCTGATCGAGCGCTTGGTCGAGAGTGCCGCGCTCGAGATGAACATGGACCCGACCGAGATCCGGCTCAAGAACTTCATCCAGCCCGAACAGTTCCCCTACATGTCGGCCACCGGCTTCGAGTACGACAGTGGCAATTACCCCAAGGCGATGCAGGTTGCCCTGGACATGCTCGGCTACAAGGAGCTGCGGAAGGAGCAAGCCGAGAAGCGAAAGAAGGGTGAATTGATGGGGATCGGCGTCGCCAGCTTCACGGAAGTTGTCGGCGCGGGCCCGGGCAAGCACTACGACATCGCCGGGCTGCGGATGTTCGACTCCGCGGAATTGCGCGTTCATCCCACCGGCAAGGCGATCCTCAAGCTGGGCGTCAAGAGCCAGGGCCAGGGGCACGAGACGACCTTCGCGCAGATCGTGACCGAGGAGCTCGGCATCCCGGCCGCGGATATTGAGGTCCAGGAGGGCGACACCGACAACACCCCCTACGGGCTTGGCACCTACGCGAGTCGCAGCACGCCGGTCGGCGGCGCGGCCACGGCGATGGTCTCACGCAAGCTGCGCGACAAAGCGAAGAAGATCGCCGCCCATCTGCTCGAGGCCTCGGAAGCCGACATCGAGTTCGACCACGGCAAGTTCTTCGTGCGCGGCTCGCCCTCCAAGTCAAAGACCATCCAGGACGTGGCGTTTGCCGCCTACACGAACCTGCCAGATGGATTGGAAGCCGGCCTCGAGGGTGTGACCTACTACGATCCGCCCAACATGACCTTTCCGTTCGGGACCTACCTCGTGGTGGTCGACATCGACCGCGGCACCGGCCAGGTCAAAGTCCGCCGCATGGTGGCGGTCGACGACTGCGGGGTGCGGATCAATCCGATGGTCGTCGAGGGACAGATCCACGGTGGCCTCACCGAGGGTTTTGGCATCGCCTTCATGGAGCTGATCACCTTCGACGAAGAAGGCAACTGCCTCGGCTCCAATTTCACCGATTACCTGTTGCCCACCAGCTGGGAGACGCCGAAGTTCGAGATGGGCGAGACGGTCACGCCGTCGCCCCATCACCCGATTGGCGCGAAAGGCGTTGGTGAGTCGGCCACGGTTGGCTCGCCGGCGGCCTTCGTCAACGCGGTGATCGATGCGGTCGGACATCTCGGTATCAAGAACATCGACATGCCCGTCACCTCGGACAAGGTCTGGGAGGCCTTGAACAAGGTCGGCGCGGCGGAGTAAGGGCAAGGCTTACGGATGTCACTCGCGGATGACGTGCTGGACCGGGCGGCGGAGCTGCGGCGGCGCGGCGAAACGTTCGTCGTCGCGACCGTCGTCCGGGTCGAGCCACCGACATCGGCGCAGGCCGGCGACAAGGCGCTGATCACCGCCGACGGCAAACTCTGGGGATGGGTCGGCGGTAGCTGCTCCGAAGGGCTGGTGCGGCGCGAGGCGATGATCGCCATGGGAGACGCCCAGCCCCGATTGGTCAAGATCGCGCCCGACGAGTCGCCCGATCATCTCCCGGGCGTCGTCTCGCATCTCAGTACCTGCCCGAGTGCCGGCAAGCTGGATGTCTTCATCGATCCGCAACTCCCACGGCCGTTGCTGCTCCTCGTTGGCGATACGCCGGCGGCGCGCACCCTGGTCAAACTGGGTGCCACCATCGGGTACAGGACATGTGCGGTGCACCCGGGCGCGGTTCCAACCGATTTCCCCGAGGCGGACCAGGTCATCGGCTCGCTCGACCTCGCGCCGGCGCAGCCCAACGCGAGCACGTGGGCCGTTGTGGCGACGATGGGCCACTACGACGAGGATGCCATCGAGGCACTCTTAGGCTATGACGTCGCCTACATCGGACTGGTGGCCAGCCGCCGGCGGGCCGCCACCGTTCTCGGCGTCCTTCAGGGCCGAGGCGTCGGGGGCCTGGAACGGGTCCGCCGCGCCGCCGACAGCTCGGTGGGTGGGTCCCAGGAGGAGATTGCCCTGGCGACGCTCGCCGAGATTGCCGCCGAACGCCACGCGGATCAGCGCCGCTATGCGATCCCTTTGCAGGAGACGGCCGTCGATCCGATCTGCGGCATGCAGGTCGAGGTGAAGGGCGCCATGCACACGCTCAGGGTGGGGGAGACCATCCACTACTTTTGCGGCGCCGGCTGCCTGGATGCGTTCAAGTTGCGGGAAGGTCAGGCGTCGACGTCCCGGCCTTCCCGCGGCGACAGCTAGGATCCGATAATCGGTCGGACTTCGATCGAGCCGACGCTGGCCGACGGCACCTTGGCGGCGTAAGCGACGGCCTCGTCCTGGTTCTTGGCCTCGATGACGTAGAAGCCAATGACCTGCTCGCTCCCCGTGGTGGCCGGCCCTGAGGCGGTCTTGGTCGATCCGTTGCGCACGCGAACGGTCGTTGCCATTTTTGACGGCTGGACCGGGTCGCCGGCCTTGAACATGCCCTTCCCGGACAGCTCCTCGTAATAGCGGCCGAACGCAGCCTGTTGCTGTTGCATCTGCGGGCTATCCGGCGCGGGCAGCTTCGATTCGTCAGCGTAGAGCAAATACAGATATTTCATGTTCTCTCCTGTGGATTCTTGGATTACGCCGGCCTGGCCTGGGCGAGCACCTGGTCTTTGGTCACACCCTCCATGTTGTGGATCTGCTTGGCGTGTTGCTGGACCCCGACCACCAGCTTCGCCTCGTCCTCGGTCTGGAGCGACCAGCCGCATTCACATTCGACGCGTTTTTGCATTCCGCACCTCCTCGAGATAGTTGACTGAACCGCCGCCCTTTCCTACCGCCGCCCTTTCCACACCGGGGGCGGCTGAGAGCCGGGGGCGGCTGGGTTCCGGGTCCTTAAGATCATCGCTGGACGCCTTTGGCGAATGTTTGGAGGTTCATTGCTTCGCATCTACCTAACCGGTGAGGTCGCCGTCGAGCGTGGCGAGCACTTGCTCCGTGACGCCGATCTCGCCGGTCGCCAGGGGCGCCTGGCGCTCGTCTACCTCGTATCGGAGCGGGAGCGGGCAGTGACCCAGTCCGAGCTCGCCGAGCTGCTCTGGCCCGACTCGCTTCCACCGTCGTGGCCGGTGGCGCTGAGTGCGGTGATCAGCAAGCTCCGCCAGAAGCTGGGCACGCTGGGCCTCGATCGGGACCGGATCATCGCCAATGCTTTTCGTTGCTACCAGTTTCGGCCGCCCAACGAGACCTGGATCGACCTCGAGGCCGCGGCCGACGCCGTCCACCAGGCCGAAGGTGCCGTGCTCGCCAACCGGCCGCAGGCCGCGTATGGGCCATCCCTGATCGCGACCACCATCGCGCGCCGCCCGTTCCTCGTGGGAGAGGACGCGCCCTGGGTGACGACTCGACGAGAGCGCCTTCGTGACCTCCTGGTCCGAGCCCTCGACTGCCGCGTCGAGGCGCTCATCTGGAACGGCGAGCTCGCCCTCGCCCAGGACCAGGCGCGCGCCGCGGTCGACCTCGAGCCGTATCGCGAGTCCGGTTATCGGCGGCTGATGCAGGTGCTGGTCAGGCGCGGCGATCGCGCCGAGGCCGTGCGGGTCTACCAGCAATGCCGCCAGCGGCTCGCCGACGAGCTGGGGGTTGCGCCGTCGGACGAGACGGAGTCGCTGCTGCGGACGCTGCTCGGTAGTACGGCCTGACGGTCGGACCTACGAGCGATGGATCTCGGAGCCGACCTCGTCTTTCGCCAGGTCGCCATCGCGCGACGAGCCGTTGCCCGGGAGTGGGGGGGCGATCACCGGACGGGCGATAGGCGGCTTGGTGATGCCCGTGGCGGCGTAGATCTCGTCTTGGTCGAGTGTGTCTTTCTTCAACACCGCCTCCGCCAGGCGATCGAGGCGATCGCGGTTTTCCGTCAGCAGCCGCACCGATTCCCGATGGCACTCGTCGACAATCCGGCGGACTTCCTCATCGAGAATCTTGGCGGTCTCCTCACTGAAATGCTCCGTGCTCGATGCACCGTCACCGGGTTGGGTCAAGTTCAGTGGCCCCAGCTTTGGTGACATGCCAAAGCGCGCTACCATCGAGCGGGCGATTTGGTTGACCTGCTGGAGGTCACTCTCCGCCCCGGTCGTGACGGCGCCGTAGGCAACTTCCTCGGCCGCTCGGCCCCCGAGCGCGAGCGTGATCCGGCCGCGTAGATAGCTCTCGGGATAGTTGTAGCGGTCGTCGATCGGCTGGCTGTAGGTCGAGCCGAGCGACAGCCCGCGCGGCACGATCGTCAGCTTCTTTACCGGATCCGCTCCCGGGACCAAGAGGCCCATCAGGGCGTGGCCGGACTCGTGGTAGGCGATCAGCCGTTTTTCGTCAGCCCCGAGCACGATCGGCCGGCGAAGGCCAAGCACGGATCGCTCGATCGCCTCGTCGAAATCTTCGCGCGTGACGGCCGTCTTGCCTTTGCGGGCAGCGACCAACGCGGCTTCGTTGACGATGTTGCGCAGGTCCGCGCCGACGAAGCCGGCGGTCGCGCCGGCGATATCGCCAAGATCGACATCAGGCGCGAGCGAGACGTTGCGCGTGTGGATCTTGAGGATCGCCTCGCGCCCCGCCTTGTCCGGTGCGTTGACCGTCACTCTGCGGTCGAACCGGCCGGGGCGCAGCAGGGCCGGATCCAGGACCTCGGGCCGGTTCGTTGCGGCGAGTACGACCACGTTCTGGTTCGGGGTGAAGCCATCCATCTCGGTCAAGATCTGGTTGAGGGTCTGCTCGCGTTCATCGTTGGCGCCGAAGGTGGCGGATGACGCCCGCGCGCGACCGATCGCATCGAGCTCGTCGATGAAGATGATGCTCGGGGCGGCGGCCTTGGCCTTGGCGAACAGATCGCGGACTCGGGCCGCGCCCACCCCGACGATGGCCTCGACGAACTCCGAGGCGGACAGGCTGAAGAACGGCCGGTTGGATTCACCGGCGACGGCGCGCGCCAGCAAGGTCTTGCCCGTGCCGGGCGCTCCCACGAGCAGGATGCCGTGCGGGATCTGCGCCCCGAGCCGCTGGTACTTTTCCGGTGTCTTGAGGAAATCGACGACCTCAGCCAGATCCTGCTTGGCCTCTTCGATGCCGGCGACGTCGGCGAAGGTGATGCGCGTTCCAGAGTCCGGTGTGTAGAGCGTGGCCTTGCTCTGGCCGAAGGCTCCGAGAAAGCCGCCGGGACCTGCTCCGGCCGTGCGCCGGCTCAGGTAGAGAAAGCCACCGATCAGCAGGAGGGCTGGCCCGAAGCTCAGCAGGATGTTCAGCAGCGGTGATCCTCCCGAGCCGGGGGCCGTCGCCGTGATCGGGACATTGTGCTGCTCGAGCAGTGTTTCCAGGTTGTCGGTCGCAAACACCGGCCGCTCTGTCTGAAAGAGCGTGCCGCTGGCTGACCCGGTGGTCACCGATGTCTTGAAGTCACCCTGGATGGAGTTGGCCTGTGCTGTGATGTCCTTGACGTTGTCGGCGTTCAGCTGCTGGATGAAGGTGGTGTAGGGCACCGTGATCCGCGCCGGTCCGCTCATGAAGACGAAGGTCAGGATGTAATTGATCGCCAATAGGACGATGAGGTAGATCCAGAAGCCGCGGCTGCGCCAGAAGGGCCGGGGCGATCTGGCCGGCGTGGGTCCAGTACCGCGCGCTGGAAGCAATGGTCGTTTGGTCGGGCTGGTGGCCAAACTCGTTCCCCTCGTCTTCGACTCTACACGCTTGGCAAATCGTCCGAATCACGCTATGATCTTGTGATAGCGGTATTACTAAATAATTGGAGGCTTGATATGACACTTACGCATTTGCTCGTCTTGCTCCTGGTCGGCGCGATCGCCGGATTGATTGGCGAGCGATTGGTGAGCCGCGGGATGCCCGGTGGGCTGCTCGGCGCGATCGTCGCCGGGTTGGTTGGTGCGTGGTTGATGGTCGACATCCTGCACGTCGTCATCGCCCCGGACCTCTCGCTGGGTGGCATCCCGATCCTCTCGGCGATTCTCGGCGCGGCCATCGTCGTCCTCCTTTTCAGCCTGGTTGCGGGCGCAAGCTTTTCCCGCGGGTGGAGCCGGCGCTAGGCGCTGCGTTAGCGCGCGCGTGGGGGCCCGGCGGCGCAGACGCTTGGGCCCTCCCGCGTTTTTCAGAATCCCCACCTCGAGCACTGTGGCCGGCGCCCCGATGTCCCAGCGAGTCCCCTGTATCGTTAGAGAGTGTTAGAGGATCCACTACCCGAAATCACTTTGTTCTTGCCAATTGCTCTCAGGGACGGCACAATATGAACTCGGCTCCGCGGTAGAGCCAGCCAACCTGAGGAGGGAAGCAACGTGCGAAAGATACGATCTTTGACTGTTATGGCGTCCACCGGCGCGCTCGCCATCGTTCTGGCGGCGTGCGGTAGCTCGACGGCGACATCGACGGCAACCGCCACCGTGCCCTCGGATCTCAGCATTTCGTCCTTCGACCAATCGTTCTCGTACATGGCGAAACTGAAGCCGATGACTACGGCGGGTAGCGGGCTCGTCGGGGTGATCCTCCCCGATACCACCTCGTCGACGCGCTACGTCAACTTCGACAAACCGTACCTCGACCAGGCCTTCAAGGCCGCTGGCTACTCATCGTCGCAGTACAAAATCGACAACGCCGGGGGCGACCCCGCCCAGGAGCTTCAGCTGGCCCAGGCGGACATCACGGCCGGGGCAAAGGTGCTGGTCTTCGACCAACTCAACAGCAATGTCGGCGGGCAGATCCAGCAGCTTGCCGAGACTCATAATGTCAAGACCATCGCCTACGACCGGGCCACCTTCACCGGGACCAAGCCGGTCTATTACGTCAGCTTCGACAATGTCCAGGTCGGCAAGCTGATCGGCGACGGCTTCCTGAAGTGTGTTACCGACTGGGGCGTCACGAGCCCGAAAGTCTTTGAGCTGGACGGCGGCCAGGATACCGACCCGAATGCCGTCTCCTTTGCGCAGGGTTACAACAATTCGATCTGGCTCGACAAGACAACGCCGCTGGCCGCAGGAAAGACGAACAGCCAGGGCATGACGCTCGTCGCGGAAAAGATTGCGCCCGCCTGGGACAATGCCGCGGGACAGACCGTCTTCGCGCAGCAGTTCACCGCCAACCCGAGCATCAACGCCACCGTCGAGGCGAATGACGGGCTCGGCAACGCGGCGATTACCGTCCTCAAGAACCGGGGCATCGGCCCCAAGAAGGTTCCGACCACCGGGCAAGACGCGACCGAGCAAGGCATTGCCAACGTTCTCAAGGGCTATCAATGTGGAACCGTCTACAAGGCGGTCTACCTCGAGGCCCAAGACGCGGTTGCTCTCGCAACCGTTCTGCGTGCCGGCCTGACACCTCCGGCCGCGTTGCTGAATGGCACCACCTCGCCGCCGACCGGGCAAGCGGGGAGCCAGCAGCCCGCGTCACTGCTGGTGCCGATCTGGGTGACGAGCACGAACGTCAAGGACACCGTCATCAAGGACGCGTTCGTCGACAAGACGCAACTCTGCACCGACGTTACGCAGGCCGTCTGCACGGCCGCGGGCATTAGCTAGATCGTTGTGGCGCCGCCGCTTTCCGCGGCGGCGCCAACCTCCCCTCTCACGCGATAAAGTGAACGGATGGCGCAGGTGATCAAAGACTCGCCAGCCACCGAGCCGCGCTTCAAAGCCCGGGGCGTCGACAAGCATTTTGGCCCGGTGCAGGCCCTGACCCAGGTGGACCTGGACCTCTATGCCGGACAGGTCACCGCCCTGTGCGGCGATAACGGCGCCGGTAAGTCAGTCCTCACCAAATGCATCGCCGGCATCTACGAAATCGACCATGGTCAATTCTTCTGGGAGGGCCGCCCGGTTCATATTCGGAGCCCGCGCGACGCGGCCCGGCTGGGGATCGAGACCGTCTACCAGGACCTGGCGCTGGCTGACAACCTCGACATCGTCCAGAACATGTTCCTCGGCCGCGAACGGATGCGAAACGTTTTCCTCAACGAGGACGACATGGAGCGTGCCGCGAGCAAGACACTGGCCGACCTTCGAGTCACGACCGTGCGGTCGATCCGGCAGCCCGTAGCTTCCCTCTCGGGCGGGCAGCGTCAATCGGTGGCGGTCGCCAAGGCGGTCATGTGGAACTCCAAGCTGGTCATGTTGGACGAGCCAACCGCCGCGCTGGGCGTGGTGCAAACCAAGATGGTGCTCGACCTGGTGAGGCGGTTGCGCGATCGCGGCCTGGCCGTGATGATGATCTCGCACAACCTCAACGACGTCTTCGAGGTGGCGGATCGGATTGCCGTCGTGCATCTCGGCCGGATGGTGACGCAGGGTCGCGCCACCGCCTACGACCGGCAGAGTGTCGTCGATTACATGACCACCGGTGCCTCGAGCCGTAGCGGGCAGCCAACGGATGGGAACGGAGCAAAGAGTGGCGCGCGCTGAGGCCCCCGAAACCGCACCGGATCCGACCGCCGCGGTGCATGCCGCGACCATCGAAGTCCCGCCGGAACTCGTTGCCCAGTCACTGGGCGAATGGTCGCGTGCCTGGCTGACCCGTATCCGCAGCGGGGAAAGCGGCGTCCTGCCGGTGATTCTCGCCCTCCTGCTCATCACGATCGTCTTCGAGGCGATCAGCCCGAATCACGTCTTTCTCTCGGCGCCAAACCTTGTCAACCTGTTCCAGCAGAGCGCGGTCTTCATGGTCCTGGCGATGGGTGAGATCTTCGTCATCCTCCTCGGCGAGATCGATCTCTCGATCGCTTACGCGGGTGGCGTCGGTGCCGCGGTCTCGGTCCAGTTGGTGCAGCCGGGGACCGCGAAATGGCCGTGGTGGGCCGCCATCATCGCGGGACTCGTGGTCTGCGCCGTCATCGGCGCGCTGCAGGGAACCCTGATCACTCGACTGCGGCTCTCGTCGCTGATCGTGACCCTCGCCGGGCTGCTGATCTGGCAGGGCACGATGCTCATCATCCTCGGCCTCGCCTTCTCCGGCTACCCAAGCCTCGCCGGCTTGAATCCAAATCTGCAGGTGCTGTACAACTTGATGTGGGGCACGATCGATCCCACGATCAGTTGGATGGCCACGGCTGTTGTCGTCATCGCCATCGCCGCTCTGCTCTGGTTTGGGGACAACCACCGGCGCCGCAGCGGCCTTGTCGCGCCACCGGTCAGCCTGACCCTTCTCAAGATTGCCCTGATCGCACTGGTCGCGATCGCTGTTGTGGCGATCTGCAACGTCAACCGGGCGGTCCAACCCAGCACGCTTGCCGGCGTGCCCTGGGTCATTCCCATCGTCCTCGCCGTTTTCGGCGCGTGGATGACGATTCTTCAGCGAACGAAGTTTGGACGCTACGTCTACGCGATCGGCGGGAATCCCGAGGCGGCGCGGCGGGCCGGTATCAATCTTGCCGCCGTTCGAACCCTGTGCTTCATGATCTGCACCTTCACCGCCGGCATCGGTCTTCTGCTCTACGCCTCCTATCTCGGGGGCATGTCGGGCAACATCAACGGTGGTCAGCTCGTCCTGTATGCCATCGCCTCGGTGGTTCTGGCCGGAACCAGCCTCTTCGGCGGCCGAGGCAAAGTGCTCCACGGCATCCTCGGTGGCCTGGTCATTGGCGGGATCTACAACGGGATGGGCCTGCTCGGCCTGGACGTCCGCTGGCAGTTCATCGTCACCGGTCTGGTGCTGTTGGTGGCGATCACGATCGACTCGCTCTCTCGCCGGAGCGCCACCTCAGGCAGCGTCGCGCGCGTCTGACCGCCCGCAGCGCCCTCCGTCCCGACGGAGCCGCGTCGGGGACGCGTTATAGGGGCGATGCTGCAGTTCGCTTCGGATGCCGCGCCGCGCGGGTCAATGGTCAGGGTTCGCGGAGTCCGGGCGCTTGGCGAGGAAGCACCGCTTCGGTCAGTCATTGAAATTGGCGAGCGTCTTCTCGTCTGCGCCTCGGTGCGATTTGCCGAGCACACCAGCAGCCAGCCCTTGTGGCTGACCGACCGGCGCGTCATGTTTACCCGGAGCCAGAAGGGAATCGGCAAGATGGTTGTCAGTGTTCCGATCGGCGGCGCCGCACTCGACTATGATGGCGACGCGCTCTACCCGCTGCGTCTGAGCTGGACCGGCTCGGACGGCACGGCAAGCACAGAATCCTTTCGCGCCCAGACCTGGAAAGACAGCCTGCGGTCGAACGGATCCGCCGCGGCGGCGGGGGGAGCCACCGAGGGCATCGCGGGGGCGGTCATCGGCCTCGCCGTCGATGCTGCGATGAAGGGCACCGTGGGAACCCGCGGCATCGCCTCGCGTGACCAGAAGCTCCATACGACGCTCCTGGCGGCCCTGCGTGCGCCGGGCCAGGCGCAGCCGGTTGACCTGACCGCCGGGTCGCTCAACACACCGGGCGGTCGATGGCTGATCGGTGGAATTGTGGGCGTCGTCAGCGCCCTTCTTGTGGCAGCCGGCGTCTTCGCCCTTGTGAACTACCAGGCGAAACAGGCATACGAGGCCGCCCCAGTTTGTGGCTCCGTCGCCGGTCCGGCTTGCCGGCTACAGCAACCCGCCCTGGTCACGGCGTACCGCGGCGCGGGCGGCAAGAATTCGTACTGCGACTTATTCCTGACCACGGCCGAGGGTGCTAACGTCGAGGTGGACCTGCATACGTTCGAGCTCTGCGCCCACGACCCGCGGGGTCAGCAGATGCTCCTGGAGCACTGGCACGGCATGTTGACCGGGGTCATCCCTCCTGGTGCGCCGACGCGCGTCGTCCCTACGGAAGAGACGGGCGACAACCCCGAGTACAACTGGCGTTTTGGCGCCGTCATGGTGGGGATCCTGGGGCTGCTGTGGCTGCTCTTCGGGAGTCTCTCGCTGGTGGTCGTGCTCGGTTGGGTCAAGCGGCGGTCGTTGCTGCGGGCAAGCGCGTACGCGGCCGGCTACTTGAACTAAGCCGTCG
>Ga0209328_10000365_pt1 | contig 10986 bp, 13 predicted proteins | sample JacPinW_OM3H0_M1_FD_187954 | JGI IMG/M metagenome (GOLD analysis project Ga0209328, IMG submission 187954) | Forest soil microbial communities from Algoma, Ontario, Canada - Jack Pine, Ontario site 1_JW_OM3H0_M1 (SPAdes) (version 2) | ecosystem: Environmental > Terrestrial > Soil > Boreal... | reverse complement strand
TCCCCGCCGAGCGGGGGGTGGTCGCCGCGGCATCCTACGAAGCCCGGCCGTTCGGCGTGCGGTCGGCCATGCCGCTCAGCCGGGCGCGACGCCTCTGCCCCAACGCAATCTTTGTCCCCTGCGACTTCCCCGCCTACCGTGAAGCCTCAAAGTCGGTCTTCGCCATCCTGGATCGCTACTCGCCGATCATCGAGCCGATCGCGCTCGACGAGGCGTATCTGGACCTGACCGGCGAGGACGCGTTGATGGGCCCGCCGGATACCGTCGCGCTTCGCCTGCGCGACGAGGTCAAGGCGAGCTGCGGCCTCGACCTCAGCATCGGCGTAGCCAGCTGCAAGCTGGTCGCCAAGGTCGCCTCGGAGCTTCGCAAACCGCGCGGCCTCGTCGTGGTCCCGGCCGGGGGTGAAGCGAAGTTCCTCGCCCCTTTACCGCTCGTAAGGCTGCCCGGCTGCGGGCCGGCCTCGGTGCTCCGCCTCGAACGGATCGGGGTCCGCACCGTCGGCGACCTGGCGGCCCTCCCTGACCCGCTGCTTGGCGAACTCTTCGGCAAGTACGGCCGACTGCTCGGCGCTCACGCTCGGGGCATCGACCTAAGCCCGGTGCTACCGCCCGGTGATCCGAAGAGCATCTCGCGCGAGGTCACCTTCGATCGCGACGTGAGCGACGCCGCCAAGGTGCGGGAAACCGCCCTTGCCCTGTTGCAGGACGTCGCCCAGAGTCTGCGCTCACACCACCTCTCAGCCAGGACCATCGTGCTGAAGATCCGATACCAGCCCTTCGACACCCAATCGCGGCAGGCGACGCTGCCCTATCCCACCGACCGCGATGACCAGCTGGCGGCAGCGCTCCGCCAACTGCTGGAAACACAGCTCGACCCCTCTCGACCGATCCGCTTGATCGGGGCCGGTGTCAGCAACCTGGAGCACGGCGCCACCCAGCTGAGCCTGCTCGAATCGCGATCGTCACGCCTGGCCATGCTCGATGAGCAGCTCGATGAGCTGCGCGGCCGCTACGGCGATCACGTCATCGCCCGCGGCGCGGCTCCCCGTCCGCACCAGAAGGACGTCCGGCGCGACGACCTGGATGCGCTGCGATGACGGCCAAGAAGCTCACCCACCTAAAACCGAGCGGCGAGGCGAGGATGGTCGACGTCACAGACAAGCAGGTGACCAGCCGCGAGGCCCGGGCGCGCGGCGCGGTGAAAATGAGCGCGGGGGCGCTCGAGGCGATCATGCTCGGCAACCTTCCCAAGGGCGAGGTGGTTGCCTCGGCTCGCATCGCCGGCATCCTGGCCGCCAAGCGCACCAGCGAGCTGATCCCAATGTGCCACCCGTTGCTGCTAACGCTGATCGATGTGGACTGTGTGCCAGACCCTCGCCTGCCTGGCGTGCGGATCGAGGCACGCGTGCGCTGCGACGGAAAAACCGGCGCCGAGATGGAGGCGCTGACGGCGGTCGCGGTGGCGGCATTGACCGTCGTCGACATGGCCAAGAGCGCCGACCGCTGGATGACGATCGAAGGGATCGAGCTCGTCGAGAAGCGCGGAGGAAAGAGCGGCGACCTGCGTCGCCCGACTAGCTCGCGCTCTTGACCGCTTTCATGGCCGCGTCGTAAGCCTTCTGCATCGGAGCGAACGTTTTCGCTTCATAGTCCGCGGGCACCGTCTCTTCTGGAGTCGACATCGCCTTGAGGGCGGCATTCATGGCATCGGTGCTTTTCTTGATGCCCGCCGCGTCCTTGGCCTGGATGGCCTGGATCAGGCTCTCGGTGTTCTGGAGGACGTCACTGAAGCTGCTGACCTGCTTGCCGATTTGCGGAGGGAGTCCGGCGGCATGTGAGTTCGACACGGCCAGGTCGATCTTCTGCTGGGCGTCGGGATACGGCGCGCCGGCGCCCACCAGGTCGTGCTTGGCGAGCGCGGCACCAATTTTTCCGTAGTCGATGAGCGCGTCATTGTAGGGCTGGATGACCTTTGTCTCGTTGACTGCTGCGGCGAGTGCCTGGTCTGCTTGCTTCAGGCCCACCATGGCGCCGTTGATGCGGTTACGCACGGCGGCGATGCCGGCACCCTTCGACGGCGCCAACCATCGGAGGAAGGTCAGCCGCTGATCGACGGACGTTACCGCCCCCTCATCGGACCGGACCAGGTTAAGGCCATCGTTTAACGACTTCGACAGCTTGTCGAATTGGGTCTTGGCGGCAACCGGGTCACTGGTGGTGTTCCGCAAGCTGAAGGCCTGGGTGAAGGCGGCATCGATCTTGTCCTGGTGGGAGGCGGCAGTCTTCAACGACTGGTTGGCGGTTGCAATCTGACTCGAGGCGACCGCCGGCAACACGCCGATGAAGAGCACCAGCACAACGACCACACCGGCGACCACACCGGCCGCAGCCCTGGCGGTCGGCAGGGGCAACGCCAGCAGGGCCGGCGGCAGCGGGACGGGCAGCGAGAAGGTCTGGCCAAAGAGCCGGATCGTCGTACCTGACACGGCGCTGGGTTGGACCCCCGGCGCGTATGCGCCGTAGCCCGGGTCGGGGCCGTAGGGCCCCGGTTGCTGATATCCGGGCGGCCCGTAGGCCGGATACCCTTGCGGCGGCTGCCCCGTGTATCCCGGCGGAGCTCCGGGGTACTGCGGCTGCTGCGGATAGTTTTGTGGAGGATAGTTCGGCGCACCATAGCCCTGGCCCAGGCCCGGCTGCTGTCCTTGCGGATAGCCAGGTGGCGCATAGCTCGGCTGCGGAGGCGGCAGGGGGTTTCGGCAATTCGCGCAGGCCTGGGCGCCCGGTTGGTTCCAGGTAGCACCACAATACGGACACGGAGCCGATTGGTAAGCCTGCATAGCTGCGCCGCGGCGCTACCCATGCAACTCGGCCCGCACCGGGAACCTTTCGGCGCTCAGCTCAGGAGGTGGGTGAGGTCCCCCGCATTGCGGACGGCGTAATCGGAGTAGCAGTTGTTGAAGATGGCGTGCACGTCCTTGGCCTCCTTCGCCATATCGCGAAGGTTCGGGACCCAGGGCTTCAACTCGCTCGGCTCGTAGAGGTAGCGGAATTTCTCGGCGGTGCTGATCCCCTTCTTCTCCCAGGTCTCGCGGTTGCGTCCGTGGAAGCGCACCATCCCCAGCGGCGCCGTCAGAGCGACCACCGGCGGCACGCTCGAGGTAAAGCCCTGTGGCTCATCGACGACCACGTAGGTAAAGCCGTGGTCCTTGAGGAATTTGACGACGCGCGCACGGCGCTCCTCCTTCATCCACGAGGCCTGGCGGAATTCGATCGCGATGCCGAAATCCGGGAGCCACTCTCGAAGGTCTTCCATGAAACGGTAGGAGGCGGGCGACGGGAGGAACCACTTGGGAAACTGGAAGACGATCGCACCCAGCTTGCCGGCATCCTGCAACGGCTGCATGCCCTCGCGAAAACGGTCCCATACGCTCTCCTTGTCTTTCGGTGCCAGGTCCTTGAAATAGAGATTGGCTTTGGAGTCGCCGAGCTTCTCACGCAGGTCTTTGGGCAGCCTGGCCGCCGGCGTCGGGTGCTGCGTCAGCAGCGCGTAGGCCTTGGCGTTGAACGTGAAATCCTTGGGGGTGCGTTCGACCCACAGCTGCGCCGTCTTCTCGTTGGGGATCGCATAGAACGTGCTGTCCACTTCGACGACGGGAAACTTCGAGGCGTAGTAGCGCAGCCGATCCTCGGCGGTGGTGGCGTCCGGTGGATACCACCCGCTCTTGATCAGCGTCGGCTCGGTCCAGGAAGAAATGCCGACCTTGATCCGACCCATCAACGGGGACGGTGGGCGGCCGGGGCGTCGCTGACGTCGCCGCGCAGCGTCCGCAGGCCGTGCGGCAACGCTTCCATCACGGCCTCGAGGCTATCCACCACGCCGCGAGGACTTCCGGGAAGGGCCAGGATGAGGGTTTTGCCGATCACGCCGGCGAGCGAGCGCGACAACATCGCATGCGGCGTCTTGCGCAGCCCCGCCGCCCGCATCGCTTCCGCGATGCCCGGCACCGGATAGTCGAGCATGGGTTCCAGGGCCTGCGGCGTGACGTCGCGCGGGCCCAGCCCCGTGCCACCGGTCAAGACGATGAGGTCGGGGTCGGCCGCCTGCCGCCACTCGCGGACCTGGCGCTGGATGTCCGCGACCTCGTCGCTGACCACGGCGCGTCCGACGATCTCGCAGGGGACGCGCGCGAGTTCCTCGCTGACTTTCTCCCCGCTCTCATCGGCGCGCTCGCCACGCGCCCCCTTGGTGCTCACGGTCAGGACGCAGGCGCGAAAGGCCATATCAGCAGTCTAGAAGCCCCCACCCTACCCTCCCCTGCATGCGGGGGAGGGAAGTAAGCGGCGCTTAGCCTTCGGCGCGGTAGGCGGCGTGCGCGGCGATGGTGCGGCAGAAGTCGGTGACGGCGCCACCAACGTCCATCAGGTCGTGATAGCCGAAGGGCACGCAGTGATCGAAGGGCGGAAAGCGAACCACAGATGAGGCCGGCGGAACGTCCGCGTCATAGAGCGCGAGCACCGGACGCCCACGTCCGAGCAGCCAGCCCGCCTCGAAGCCAACGCCCGTGCTGCGGCCGGTCATCTCCATGCAGCCGGCGTCCGCTTCGAGGAGTTCGCGGTGCATCATCTCGGCGATCAGCTCGGGACGATCGAGCCCGGGCCGGTAATCTGGATCCGCCACCCGCTCGGCGAGGATGCCGGCGCCGAACTCACGGAGCGCCCGGTGGGCCAGCTGGATCGCCTCCAGGCTGCGCGGACCCAATTCGCCGCTGACGGCACGTCCGAGGTAGACCTTCACTTCAGGACTCGGGGGGCGGTCCTTCGCTTGGGCAACAACCCGACCATCAGCATCACCATGCCGAGCACGGGGTCGAACGGCAGGACGATGCCGCCGAGGAGCGCACTGATCCAGCGCGGCCGAAAGCGCCGCATGGGCGGATTATCGGGCATCGCCGGGTGGTGTGCCTGTCTCGGTCGACGCCAGGGCATCGGCCGGTTCATCTTCGACATCGAGGGGGTTGGCGTCGTCCGGATGCGCGTCGTCAGCGCTTGACTCACCCTTTTTCCGCCGCGCCGGGCGTTCCGCCGCCAGTGAGCGGACGTCCAGACCCTGGCGAAGCAGGTGGATGCTCTCCAGGAACGACAGGCGCTCCACCAGCCAACCGACTCGGTAATGCACGGCGAACCAGGTTTCGTTGGGCCCGGGGTGTCGATGGCGGCGACGCCAGCGACCCACCGCTTCCTTGAAGGTTGGGGCGAACCCGCCGTCGCCGCCCCGACGATCGGTCCCCGAATTGGCCGGCACGAACGGATTCTAATTCCCGGTCGACGACAGCCCTCCGGTCGTCGACCAAGTCGGATCGCGATAATTGCCGTAGTGCGGCTCAGCGAGATCATGGCCACGGCCAATCGCCTTGCGGGCTGCGCCCAGACGCCGCCCGACTCGCAGGTCTATCTCGACGGTGAGGTGCGGCGGGTCTTCGTCGGCATCGACGTCGACGTCGGCGAGCTGCTCCTGGCCCGGGCACTCGGCGCTGACGGGGTGATCGCCCACCACCCGATCGGTTCTCACGCTCGGCTCGGCCTGGCCAAGGTGATCGAAGGCCACGAAACCCAGATGCGGGCTGCCGGGATCCCGGCCGAGGTTGCCCACGAGATGATGCTGGCCCGTCAGCGACCCGTAGCCCACAGCCTGCACACCACCAACTACGACCGCGTGGTGGATGCGGCGCGTCAGCTCGAGATGCCGATGATGAACATCCACCTGGCGGCGGACCTGATCGGTCGCCAGTTCTTCATCGACTTCGTGGGCCGTGTGGTCGACGCCGGAACGACGAGTGTCGGCGGCCTCCTGGGCGAGCTCAAAACGATCCCGGAAATGGAGGCCTCGCTGGTGCAGCCGGAGCTCTGGCTGGGGGAGGCCCAAAACCCGGTTGGACGCTGGGTGGTCCAGATGGCGGCCGGAACCAATGGTGGCGCACCCGTCTATCGCACCTATTATGAGCATGGTATTGATACCATCCTGGCGATGCACATCGACGAGCGGGACCTGAGGGAGCTGGAGCAGTTGCAGCGGCCCACCGCGAACCTGGTGATCACGGGGCACATCCCCAGCGACTCCATCGGGATGAACCGGGTGCTCGATGCCTTGGAGACGCAGGGAATCGAAGTTATCGCGGGCTCCGGAGTTATACGACCGTAGACCACCACGAGGAGGACCGCTTGGACGCATCAGCACCTCACGCATACGGCAACGAGGCGGAGCGCCGCTACCACCTCCGACGGCTCGACGACCTGCTGGAAGCGCTGGAGCGGCTGAACCTCGCCGAGGCCAAGATCCTGCCCGAGGCGGTCAAGGCCCGGATCGAGAAGGAAGGCATCACGGTCGAGGACGGCGCGAGCTTCAGCCGCCTGATCGAGATGGTGTGGGCACAGCAGGAGAAGTACCTGATCGATCTCAAGGCGGACCGGCGCAAGGGATCCCGTCGCGTCGGCGATGGCGTGATCGCCTCGCACCGCGTGCTCGACGCCTTCATCCTGGGGCGACTCAACATCGCTGGCAAAAGACGGAGACGCCTGACCGGCTAGCTACTCGTGAGGCCTCTTGGAGGGCGATCGTTGTCTAGACTGTAGGCCGAGCTGGGTAGAACGGGGTTTGCGAGAAAGGTTACGTGGGCAGTCTCAGCGTAGACTTCGAAAACGTTAGGAAGGCAGTGGACGAAGCCAGTCGCCGGGCCTCGCCCGCCTCCCAGCACGGTGCTCCCCTCCTTGGAACTGCCATCAGTGGGCGATTCAATGCAGCCTCGGCCCTAGCTGCGCAAGGCGCGGCTCTCGAAGCAATTCAGCGGATGCTCGAAGAGCTGAAGAAGGCGGTCGAAACACTACAGCGTAGGGAGGAGGAGCAACATTAACCGTTTGGGGGCACGAAAGCGCGGCTCGTGCTAGTCGGCGACGCCGGGTTGCTGCCGGAGCCGGCCCAGTGGTCCGAAGACCACGATCAACGCGGAAGCCATTCCGATCAGACCGCCAGTCACGATGGTTAAGGGCGCGCCCACTGCGCCCGCCAGGATCCCACCCGCGAGGTTGGCCAGCGGCCACGCCCCCCAGAACATGGTGCGCAGGGTGGCCGTCATGCGGCCTTGCAGGTGGTCCGGCGTCACCGACTGCCGCAAGCTGACCTGGCTAACGTTGTAGATCGAATCGCAGACCCCGACCAGGAACTCGGCGCCCACCAGGGTGGCGAGTGGGAAGACAAGCAGCGCCAGCGGCCACATGAGGAAACCGGCTCCGACCCCTGCGATGGTGATGGCCAGGGTGACGCCCAACCCGAGATGGCGGATCACGGTACCTACCATGAACGCTCCGATCACTGCGCCGACGCCGCCCGCGGCAAAGACCAGCCCCAGCGCTCCCGGGCTCAGCCCCAGGTTTCGGTACGCGAACAGGTAAAACGCCGGTTCGGCGAGGTGGAATCCTACGGCCCCGACCGTCAGCAGGAGAGCCATACTTCGCAGAATTGGATTGCCGAAGACCAGCCGGAGACCGTCCCGAATCTCGGCCAGGACGCCCAGCCGCGGATGTCCCTCGAGGCGGGGCGATGGCTCGGTCTGCCGGATCCAAGCAATGGTGGCGACCGACACCAGGAACGAGAGGGCGTCGGCCAACATCACCTGAGCCGCGCCCACTAGTTGGATCAACCCTCCGGCCAGAGCCGGTCCAGCCAGGTAAGAACCGGAGTGACTGACTTCGAGCTTGGTGTTGGCTTCCAGCAGGTCGGCACGGCCGGCCAGCGTCGGAACATAGGCGAGATAGCCAATGTCAAAGATCACGGTGCCAACGCCCAGAATGGCGGCCACTGCGTAGAGCTGGAGCAGCGTCAGCGTCCCAATGGCAGCGACCAGGGGAATCGAAAGCAGGGCCGCTGCCCGCAGCGTGTCGGCGGCGATCATCAGCGGGCGGCGGCGGACGCGGTCGATCCACACGCCCACAAACAGGGCTAGGACGGGGAAGGCGACCCGCTCGAGAGAGGCTAGTAGCCCAACCTGCGCGGCGGTCGCATGCAAGAGGAGAATGGCGATGGTCGGCAATGCCAAGGTGGTGACCTGGCTTCCCACGACGCTGATGGTCTGGCCGGCCCAAAGCTTGACGAAGTCTGCGTGCCGCCACAGTCGGCCTCCCCCGAGCATCAGGCCGACGCGCCCGAATAGCGGCGGAGCCCACGCCGCCAGAACCAGCGGCTGACGGTGAGCAGAACGATCGCAAATCCGGTCGCGAGCAGCACCGTGTTCCCCTGAAGCCGAGAGGTGAGGGCTTCCGCCGGGACCGTGATGGCAAATCCAATCGGGACGAGGAAGGTCAGCGAGTAGCGCAGCCAGTCCGGATAGATGCCGATCGGCCACCGCCCGGTCTGATACACGCCTTCGAACAAGTCCGGCAGAAACCCCATTCGGACAACCCAGAAGGCACCGGTCGTGAGGATGAGCAAGAAGCAGTACATCATCACGCCACCGAGCAAGAGGAGCAGCGCGAACGCCAGCCAGTCGCCAACCGCCATGCCGCGATGGAGCTGGGTGAGGCCGACGCCGATCACGATCGCACCCGTGATGAGGTCGATCGTCCGCCAGATGCGCAGCTCCCGGACGCTAACGAGCAACTGCGCATCCTCAGGTTTGGTCAGGGCATGGTCCAACTTTCCGTCTCCGATCTCCTCCATCAGCCGTTCCATGTTGGGCTGGATCACGGCGTTGATCAGGCCTCCCATCAAGATCTGGATTCCGAGTAGGCAGAGGAGCTGCGGTTCCGTCCAGCCGTTGAGCTCCGTCGTATGGGCGTAAACGAGACTGAGCACGACAAGGGCGACCGCGAGCGCGAGCAGCGCCTGGAAAAGCGCGACGATAAAGTTGGCGCGGTACTGGAGCTCGTTCATGGCCCCGATACGAACGAAGAGCCAGGCAACCGCGAGAGGACGGGGCATCAGTTGCCCACCGCCGTGTAGTGCCTGACGGAGGCGCGCCAGAGAAGCCACACCAGACCCGCACCAACCGCCGTCCAGAAGACCTGCATGCCCAGGCCCATCAGGAGCGACGTCGCGGACTGATGTCCGACGAGGACCTCGATGGGAAAAAAGAAGGTCCACTTGAACGGAAGCCAGTTCGCGATTCCCTGGACCCAGGCCGGCATCAGCTGCAAGGGGACGAGGCGACCGGAAAGAAGAAGCTCGGCCATGATGTAGGTCTCGAAAATGGCGCTGCCCCGGGTGGTCCAGAAGGTCACCATCCCCAGCAGCCAGAGGTTCATGGTGCGAATCAGGTAGGCGCCCACGATCGCCGGGAAAAACACGACGAGTCCCAGCGGCGTCAGGTCGAAGGTGGGCTTGAAGACGAGCGTGAGTCCGACCGCGATCGGGAGGTAGAACAATACCCAGATCACCTTGCCGCCGGCGAAGTCGGCAATGTCGTAATGAATCGGGTGCAATGGTCGCAGCAGCTGGCCAGAGAGCTGCCCCTCGCGAATCCGCCCCTCCCAGCCGTAGGGCGTGAAGACGATGTTCACATTGCGGACCAGGGTCCAGACGATGTAGTAGGCGGCGAACCCGCCGACGGTGATTCCCGCAACCTCGCCCCCATGGGATCGAGCGATGGTCGTCCAGACCACGAGGTAGATCACGGGTTCGGCGACCATCCCGAGCAGGTACATATAGGTCGCCGCCCGGTATTGGAACTGGGTCTGGATCGCGGTCCGCATCATCGTGAGGTAGAAATCGACCATCGCGCGCAGCGGCGACGGCCGGCCGCCAAGGGGAGCAGCGGCCGTCAAGCCGTTGCCTCGTGAGCGAACACGAGCTCGATCACGTCCTCGATCGGCGGCTCTTCGATCGTGAGGTCGGTGACCTGCTGCTCGCTGAGCAGGCGCGCGGCGATGCGCGACACCTCGGCCCTCGCCACGCGCAGCTTCACCCGATAGCCATCCCGCTCCATGACCTCACCGTAGGTCTCGAGCGGCGCCGCGATGTCGGCAAGGGTGACGGTGATCGTCTTGTACGCGGCAAACCGATCCCCAAGGGCCGTCAGGTCGCCGTCGAACAGGACTCGCCCGTGGTGAATCACGATCACCCGGCGGCAGAGCGCCACGACATCGGCCATGTAATGGCTGGTAAGGAGCACGGTGGCCCCATAGCGCCGGTTGTACTCGGCGATGAACGAGCGCACCCGCTTCTGCATGGTCACGTCGAGGCCGATGGTCGGCTCGTCGAGAAAGAGCACGCGGGGGCGGTGGAGCAGCGAGCCCACCATTTCCACCTTCATCCGTTCGCCGAGGGAGAGGTTGCGCACCGGCTTGCGGACCACGTCGGCGACCTCGAGCAGCTCGATCATCTCGTCCCGTATGGCCATGAAGTCGTCACGACGCAAGCGGTAGATCGCCCGATTCAGCTCGAACGAGTCGAGGGCGGGTAGGTCCCACTGCAACTGGCTGCGATTGCCCATGACGAGCGTGATCCCGCTGAGAAAATCCCGTTCCCGTCGCCATGGAATGTGACCAAGCACGCGCGCCTCGCCGCTCGTCGGAAACAGAAGGCCCGAGAGCATTTTGAGGGTCGTGGTCTTACCCGCCCCATTTGGCCCCAAGAAGCCGACGATTTCGCCCGGTTTGATTTCGAATGAGATGGCGTCGACCGCGCGACTCGCGCGCGTCTTTCGGTGAAAGAGGCTGCCGATCGCGGCGCGCAGGCCGGCCTCCCGCTCGGGGACGAAAAACGTGCGCGATAGCGTCGACACGAGGACATCCGATGTGGACTCCGACACGGCACGTCGAATCCTAGCGAACGGTTATGGGGCGGCTAGGCGGCTTTGTAGCGACCCAGCTCTTGCTCGAGCTGCTGGATGCGGAAGAGGAGCTGGTTGATGTAGCGCTCGCGACCCATCAGCCGGGTGTTCATCGACGCCGTCGTCTGCAACTGCTCTTTGACACGGTCCCAGCGCCGCACATTCT
>Ga0209328_10000364_pt1 | contig 11016 bp, 13 predicted proteins | sample JacPinW_OM3H0_M1_FD_187954 | JGI IMG/M metagenome (GOLD analysis project Ga0209328, IMG submission 187954) | Forest soil microbial communities from Algoma, Ontario, Canada - Jack Pine, Ontario site 1_JW_OM3H0_M1 (SPAdes) (version 2) | ecosystem: Environmental > Terrestrial > Soil > Boreal... | reverse complement strand
GTACGTTGAAGCATTCCGACATCTCCTGCATCACCGTTAGGAACTGATTCATCCGAAATCGTAGGGTGGGCAAAGGCGCTCTTGCGCCGTGCCCACCATGTTCGTGAGTGGCGCCATGGTGGGCACGCGGAGCCTGTCATCGGGCGGCGCTTCGCGCCGACCCGTTGGCTCTGCCCACCCTACGATTTCTGTATTCCGGACCAAGCGCGTTCGTCGCGGCACAGCAAATCCGCGTCCCGAAAACTTCTCGTCAAGGTTTAAGGGCTAGAACTGAAATCAGCGATCGACCACGCCGGACAACGGTGGGCGGCAAAGGGGCGTCGGCCGGAGAACAAGACAGCAGCAACTCGCGGGTTCGTGGCGTTTAGTGGCGTTGCCGGAGTTAGCTGTGATGCGTGCGAAGCAGAGTATCCTTAGCCTCGTTTACACGGGCGGCGAGGTACGTCGACCCCCCCTGGTCGGGATGCAGTTTCTTCATGAGCGCGCGGTGCGCCCTTCCGATCTCGTCGCGCCCCGCCCCCGGCTGCAGGCCAAGGATCTGATAGGCCTCCTCGTCCGTCATTTTGCCGCTCGGCGCCGGGCGGCGCTGCCCCCCTGCCGCGTTACCTTGCGCGTCCTGACGCCAGGCGGGAAACCGGCGGTCCAGATAGCTTTCAAGTAACGACACGCTCTCGGTATCGAAACCCGAGATCATCGCGGTCAATTGCGACAGGTCGAACTCTCCGAGGAAACGGCCGGCATGGGGCCCGGCCACGATCTGGCCGCGGAGCTCACCGCTGTCGTGATCGAGGACCATATCGAGGAACTCCGAGCGCACCCGGGAGGTCTTTCCCGGCGAGCGCTGTGCGCCACCTCCAAACATCCCACCGACATTGAAACCTGAAGCCCCGAACGGCGACCAGCCCAATAGCCCGGCGCCGAAGATGCCGAGCGGCACGGCCACCGCAAGCTCGCCCTTGAGGCCGGTAAAGGCTGCAACCGCGAGCGCGACGATGCCGCCGCCGATCTTGATGGCGCGCGCCAGCACGACCGGATTGGCCGCGCGAAACATCTGCAGCAGCAAATAAAGAACAATGACGGCGACCACGCCGACGATCAGAGTAGGCATGACCTCTATATAGTGGGATCGGCGGTAAAAAGCATGCCGCTCCCCGCCGCCGAAAAGGCGCCCGAAGCAAAAACCCGCATGGCGTTGTCAACAGGGGTTCATTAATCTTCGATCTGATCGCAGCGGACAGTCATGGAGTGCGCGATGGCGGCAGACGGACTGACAACCATCCCAAGCAGCTACGGGCCGAAAGATACCATGGACAGGCTCGAGGCCGAGGTGAAGGCCAAGGGCATGATGGTGTTTGCCCGGATCGATCATGCCGCTGGTGCGGCGGCGGTTGGACTGTCGCTGCAGCCGACCGAGGTTTTGGTTTTTGGCAACGCCAAGGCCGGTACGCCTTTGATGCATGCGGCGCAGACCATCGGAATTGACCTGCCGCTGAAAGTGCTGGTCTGGCAGGATGAATCCGGCAAGACGTGGCTGTCGTATAATGATCCGGCTTGGCTCGTGAAACGGCACGGGCTCAGCGGCACGGAAACGCCGGTCGGCGTCATGACGGCGGCCCTCAACGCTGTGGCGAAAGCGGCAACGACGGGGTGATCCCCGGCGGCTTGGCGTTTTTCGCAATCACTTCATCTGGCCAAGCAGCTTGGCCGCGCCAGAGCCGGATTTCGACAACCGCAGCAACGCCTCACGGCCGCCGGCGGCATAGGCGGCGGCGGCGCGCAACAGCTCGCGCAATTGGGCCGCTGCGCCCGGATCGAACCTGCACCACGCGCCGCCAGTCAGGCGCGCGATCTCGCGGAACGCCTGCTCAGCGGTATCGTCATGGCCTTCCTGAAACATGAACACCGGTACTTTGAGCAGCCCGAGTTCGCCGGCCTTGACGCAGAGCTCGTCGACCTTCTCCTCCATGGCGTCGCCGACGAACACCACGGCGCGCACCGCGGAGGCGACAGCCTCGCGGCGGGCTTCCGACAAGACCTTGCCGATCTGGGTGTTGCCGCCGCGGCAATCGATCTTGCTCATCAGCTTTGCCAGTTGCGCGCTGTCGGAAATCCATCCCGAGGCGCGGCATTCGCTGAGGCCGCGATAATAGACGAGGCGGATGTCGAGACTGCCCAGCGAAGCCGCCTCGCGAAACATGTCGGCCTGCAGCGCACAGGCCATATCCCAGGTCGGCTGCCGGCTCATGGTGGCATCGAGCGCGAACACCAGCCGGCCCCTGGCGCCGGGAGCATGCGGCGACATCGCGCGGGCCTTGGCGACGAAGGCGGCGATGTCTTCCGAAGCCGACGATTTTGTCTCGGGCAGCGAACCGGTTTTGCCGGACGCGGCCTTTTGCGCTGGCGAAACTTCGCCCCGAGATTTTGGCTTGGTCGGTTCGCCGGGCATCAGCGCTCGCAGACAAAATTGCCGCAAGCTCTATGTGGGCGGTGATTGGGGTACGGTCAATGCACGCGACAGGCGCGGGCGCGGCGCCAGCGGAGAACGGTCGAAGCCTTGGTCAGCGGAGAACGGGGCCGATGGTCAGTTCCGCGCCGCGGTAACCGGAGCATAAGGCGCAACCGGGCCGGCATCGGTCATCACGGGCGTGGTTGTCTCGACCGGCTTGAGCGGGCTGTCATCATCGAGGAATTTGTCGAGCATGCCCTGGATCGATGCCTTCGCCTCGTCAGGGCCGGTATCTCGCATGTCGTTATGCTGGAAGCCGGTGCGGACCACGGTAATGCCGGCCTTCTCGCAGACATCGTCCGATGGAATGACCCCGGGGTCAGTCTTGAACACCGGATCCTTGGAGCGGAACGAAAGGATCTTGAACCGGCCGTCGGTCATAAACGGCACCCGCAGATTGTCGAGCGTCACGACCTTCTTGATGTGGTCTGGATAAAGCTTGGCGAAGTACAGCGAGACGTCGGCGCCCATCGAGTGTCCCACCATGGTCAGGTGGTCGTAGTCCGCGTTCGCCTGGACCTTCTGCATTTCCTCGATCGCAAACTTGATGTTGGCAATGTCGCGCTGATACTGCGGCAGACGGCCGACATAGAGCTCACCGACCTTGGTCACCATCGGCGGATCGGTCGGCAGATCATGCTGGATGCTCACGACCAGATAGCCGCGGGCGGCGAAGGCGTTTGCGAGGAACGAATATTCGGTGAATTTGACGGTGTTGCCGTGATTGAGGATCGCGACCGGCAGCGTGTTCATGCCGGCATTGGCCTGGATTTCCTTATCCCACCGGACAGCGACGTCGACGGCGACCGGGCGGTTGCCGCGGGTCGCGTCATGGAAGGTGATGGTCTCGTGCCGGATCGCCCATTTGCTCGCGGTGAAGTATCCAACCGTCACAAGCAGGCAAAGCGAAAGCAGAATGGCAATTCCACGCTTCATGTTTGTCCTCGGGTAACGCCGTCCCCTTGAGGGGCCCTGTTCCAGTGTCCGGGACTCTTCGGTCCCTTGTTAAGGATATACGTCACGCCTCCGTGACGGGAAGAGTAAAAGTTGTGAATTGACCGCCTGTTCCTTGTGCGGTGCACCATAATTGGGCAGTGCACAACCGGAAAGTGCCATGCCGCTTGTGCTCATACCATAGGACGGCACGAATCAAGGTTCGGTTCAAATCTTGGGTAAAAGCACAGTAAAAACCGGAGATTAAACCTTGCTTTGAGGCAGTTCCTTGCGATGGCTGTGGAGCTGCCCGGCCGGGAACCAGCCGGTCTCCGCCCGGCCAGAATGTGCGGTAGTGGGGTCCGTTTGCAAAGTTATCCACAGGGCTAATTCTTGGCCGACCAAAATTTCTTCAAAGCCTCTTCACCCAATACACCGAATTCTTCTCCCAGGGCTGCTCCGGCTCGCATAGCTCAAATCCGGCCTTGAGAAAGTTGGCAGCCGAGAATTTATTTTCGACGCGACATTCTGAAACGAGATGCGTCCAGCCCAATTGCCTGGCCTTCACTTCTCGCGCGCACATCAATCTAACCTGTAATCCATGCCCATGATGATCCGGCATGACATAGCAGCGTTTGAGATATCCAATGTCGGGAAATGGCACGAATGGAACCAAACCAGCGAATGCGATCGGTTTGTCGTCAAGATAAGCGAACCACCAATATCCGTTGGTGAAATGGCGCGGCTGTAGCTCTGGCCATTCCGGCACGAGTTTATTAAAGGCGTTGATTGTCTCTGCGAAGGTGACGCCATTAACCTCGTGGATTCGATAGGGCATCTGAGACTTGCTCAAATTGCGTTGTTGATAACAAGCGATTTGCATGACTTCGATGGTCAACAATTCTCCCGTACTGGGGCGCCCGACTCAGGGCGTGGGGAGTTTGGCGGTGTTGCGTTAGACTGTAAATCTGATCCCTGTGCGGTGAACACAGTTGGTTCGAATCCATCCCTACCCACCAAGATCCCGTTAGCGCGATTGCTCGAGCCGTTCGCCTTAGAAGCGAAAGGTCCATGAATGCCAAAAGCATCAACGCATTCCAAAGGCGACGCAGGTTGCAGCCGTGCGCCGGATTGGTCGTGAGACTATTGCAAGGCAGCGTCGCCCGTCGCCGGAATAAATTGCGTCCAAATGGAACCCGCGAGTTTTGTCCGAAGCTGCTGCTGTCGCGACACGACGAAGCCATCGCGCGAGCGAATCATTTGGGCAGCAGTGATTGCTGGGAGGCTGTTCCGCGCTGTCAAGCCCCGAGGATGTCGTGGACCTCGAGCGGCTTATCGACCTGGGTGAACCATTCGGCCCGATTCGCGGCGCGGCGGCGGCCGCGTTCGTCGAGCGGCAGTTTTAGCTGGCGCAAAAGGGTAGTGACCTCTTCGCGCGCCGTGACGTGGCCGAGATTCGGGCGAGTGCCGAGCGTCGCCTCGTCGAGGTCGTCGAGCGCCGTCAACCCGCGCGGAAAGAACTCGCGGTAGACCACGCGTTCGGCAAAACCGTCGATCGCGCGGAACCCGAGCCGGAACGACAATTCGTTGAGGCCGTCGGCGACCAGCTGCTTGTTGCGCGAGCCCAGCATCGACAGGCGGTTGCGGACCACGATCCAGTCGGTGGAGGCGCCGTCGAGCTGGCGGCGTTTTCGCCTGGTATCGCGCACCATCTCGGCATAATGGCTTTCGCCGGTCACGGCATAGGTCTGGGGGTCGACGGTTCCGAGCACGTCGAAATCCAAAAAGCTGTCGTTAATCGGCGTCACCAACGTGTCGGCCATCGAATGCGCCAGGCGCATCAGGTAACTGTCCGACCCCGGGGTGTCGATCACGATGAAATCAAAGCTCCGCTCGACCGCGCTCACCGCGTTCATGAATTGCTGGAACTCGGAGGTTTCATTGTCCGCGATCTGCATGGTCTCGCCATACTTGATGCAGCAATGCACGGGGATTTCGAGATCGATACCGGTGCGGCGGGCCCAGGCGCTTCGGTTGTGGATGTAGCGGGTAAAACTCTGCTGGCGGCAGTCGAGATCGATGGTGGCGACGCGCTGGCCGGCTTTCATCAAGGCAACGGCAATGTGCAAGGCCGTGGTGGATTTTCCCGACCCGCCCTTCTCGTTGCCTAGCACGACGACATGTGCCGAGCCCGATTGCCCTTGACTAGTCTGCAGCAGCATTGCTCAACCCTTGCAGCATCATCAAATTACGCGCGACTTCGGTCAAGTGAATTGCGTGATAAGATTCTTGAATCGCCGATCGTGTGACTTAATCGTGAATCGCACGTCCGGATCGGCGCGTCTGTGATCGAACGCACAATTGCCGGGCGTTGATTCTCGCGCGTGCAAGCCTCATCCGCGCGGCGACGGCTTGGCGGCCAAGCGTTGGCGTTGATAAGGTCTTCGTTCCCGCCGAAAAGCTCGGAGCCGGCCGGCTCCTTAACCCCCAAAGATCGAACCCCGATGCCGCGAACCCCCATGATCGTCCGCACGGTCCCCGCATTGCGTCGCGCCATGGAAGGCCTTCGCGCGAGAAACGCCACCACAGCGCTAGTGCCAACCATGGGAGCACTCCATGACGGCCATGTGTCGCTGGTCAGGCTGGCAAAAAGCCGCGCCAAACGAGTAATCGTTTCGATCTTCGTCAACCCGGCCCAGTTCGCCCCGACCGAAGATTTTGGTTCGTACCCGCGGACCTGGAAGGCCGACGTCACCAAGCTTGCCGCCGAGGACGTCGACCTGATCTGGAATCCCGACGTCAGGAACATGTATCCCGACGGCTTCGCCACCAGGATCCTGCCCGAGGGACCCGCCATGGTTGGGCTGGAGGATCGTTTGCGGCCGCATTTCTTCGGCGGTGTCGCCACCGTGGTCGGCAAGCTTTTCGCGCAAGTCCGGCCGGATTTTGCGATCTTCGGGGAAAAAGACTTTCAGCAATTGCGGGTGGTGACGCGGATGGCCGAGGACCTCGACCTCGGCGTCAAGGTGATCGGCTCGAAAACCGTGCGCGAGCGCGACGGGCTCGCGATGTCCTCGCGCAACGTCTATCTGTCGGAGGAGCAGCGCCGCGTGGCGCCGGAACTCTACCGCGCCATGCAGCAGAGCGCGCAGCGCTTGCGGGCGGGCGATGATCTCGAGGCGGCGATGGCCGGCGGCGCGGCACTGGTCGCCGCCGCCGGTTTTGCACTGGATTATTTTGAGGTCCGCCACGCCCGGACGCTGGCACCGATTACGTCAGTGAGGGATGGACCGCTGCGGATCCTGGTGGCGGCCCGGCTGGGAACCACGCGGCTGATCGACAACATCGCGGTCTAGAGCAGCCCGAGATCGCGCAGTTCGCGGCGGAGCGGCTCGGGCATCGCGGCGACGCCTGTGCCGGCGGATTTGAGATCCGGCGGAGCATTGTTGGCCGCAAAATAGCGCCAGCCCTGGAACGGACGCATCGGCCGCGGCATCACCGCGATCACCTTGGGCTGCATCACCAATCGGCAGCGCCCGATGCCGTCGCGGTCGCGGAACGGTTCGACCGCGATGATTTTTTCCCGCGCGGCGATTTCCCCCCGGATCACCCAATAGAGCGAGCCGCCGGCCAAAATCTCATCGATTCGCTTCGGCGTCATCCGGGTGATGTGAATATGATGAAGCGGCAGGCCTTTTTTCTTGGCCGTCTGCATCCGCTCGGCGACCCAGCCTTTGAGTTCCTTGACCGACTCGCAGCCGACGGCAAGCTTGATGAGATGTAGCGGCATGAAAAGACGTTAGGGCATGATCCGGAAAAGTGGAAACCGGTTTTCCGAATAGCTGTTGAAAGCATCAATCGTTCGAGGCTGCCGGCGCCGGCGCCGCGGGTGCCGGCGCAGCCGGTGCGATCTGAACCGGTGCGGGAGTGCTGCGCGAGGCTTTCGGTGCAGCCGGCTTTTTGGCCGACGCCAGCGCGGCCGCCGGCGGACGTGGTGACGGAACCGGCGCGCTCGCTGCCGGTGCAGCCGCAGCCGCACGCGGCGCGGCTGTCGTGCCCGGCTCCGGCGTCATGATGCTGACCGGCGGGGTCGAGGCGGCAGTCGGGAACTCCGCGTTGGTCGGTTTGCCGGTGGGCATCGACGGTACCAGCGGCGCCAAAGCCGCCACTGGGGCTGGCGTCGTCGGCGCGTTCCAGGTCGGCGCGTAGCGCGTGACCAAACCCTCATAGGTCCGCTCGTCCATATTGACGACGATCTGGTGGTAATCCGTCAGCGCCCGGAACGCCGCGCAGTCGGCGGCCGTACAATGGTCGCGCGCGACGAGCACAAACGCCATCAGCCCGTAGCGGTCGCGCTCGATCGCGCGGCGCACCGCTTGCAATTCGGGTGTCATGCTCTTGTTGGCGGTGGCGACATCGCCGAGCGCGGTCAGCCGTGTGATCTGGGCGGCCGCATAGGTCAACGCCGCCGCAGCGTTTTCGGGGGCGCCGAACAGCGCTTTTTCGCAGGCCGCCAGAACGGTCTCCCCTGCCAGATCGTCGATACATGACAAGGCAGGCAACGCGACGCCGATCTGCCGGGAAGATGGCGGGGCGGAGGACGCGGTTCGGCCGTCCGGACCAAATCCGCGAATGGTGGCGGCGACCGCGATGCCGACGGCGAGCAGCGTGATCACCGTCAATGCGCCGTTGGCGACCGATTTTTCGGCGCGCAAAAGCGTCACCAGAACGATGATCCCGAAGAATCCCGCCGCGGCCAGGGTCAGCCACACCGGGAAGGCCGGCGAATGCCAGATCTGATCGAACGATGAAGCCCAGGCCCAATTCATGCGCGATGTCCCTCGACGCAGCATAAAATGCAGTCAGCGGAAGTGAATGCGCGTGTCCCCGCACTCCGCTTCTCGAAGAATGCTTCCGCGAACAGGGCCTTTTCACGGCGGACGAAGCGGAATCCGCCTCGCGTCCCCCGCGCGCTATCCGTCAGGCCGCGCTGTCTGTCAGGCCGCGCTGTCTGTCAGGTGATGTCGAGCTGGCTTTCCTTGGCCACCCGTTCGAAAGCCTCGGTCGAGCTCTTGATCCGGTATTGGCAGTCGTCGCCGTCGGTCGGAAGCAACCGGATCACCTCATAGGTGCCGCTCGCGGCCGGACGCGCGACATTGCTTGCAGTAAAATAGACGGTCTCGCCAACGGTGAATTTGTGCTTCAACGCCCTCTCCATCACGCAAAAAGTCGGCCGCGCTCACGGTCCCGCTGCAACGGCTGAGTGGAAAACCCGGCCGGGTATAGCACGGGGCCGGCCGCGTTGGCCAGTTACATCCGCACATGGCAAATACGCGGATTTTGCAGGTTTTTCAGTGCGATACCGGCAATTTCGCCGGTAACCGGCGAATTTGCCCGGGAACCCCGCTGCCCGCGCCTTAGGCGGTATGCGGGAGCTTGCCGTTCGGACTGGCGTGATCCACGACCGCGGGAAGCACCTGCGCCAGAACCGGGGCGAGTTGATCGATCGGGATGTTGAACCGCGCCGCCAGTTGCTTGACCGTGTCGCTGCCCAGCACCTGCTGCAGTTGCTCGGCGGTGATCGGAAGGTTCTGACCGTTTCCGATCCAGGATTTGACCTGGTCGCCAAGCCCGGCTTGTTGCAGCTTGGCGACGATCGCGTTCAATCCGCCGCCCTGACCGCCATTGCCCAGCACTTCGCTCAGCACCACCGGCACCACCGCCGCTTCGAGCTGACCGAGCATGCCCTTGAGCGCAGGTGAATTTTCAAGTGAATCGAGAATTCCCATGGTCAGCCCTTTCGCCGGGTGCGGTTCCCTTGGATTCAGACCGCGTTCGAAAGCTCCCGTCAAGCCGCGAATGCAACCAACCTTTGCGCAATTTCGCAGCTACACTGTCTCAAATCTGTCAATGACGATGGTTTCGGCGAGCCCCGCTTTGGTCCATTCCCGGAAGGCCGGCAGCGCCATCATCGTCTCCATATAGGCCTTGGCTTCCGCAGCGATCGGGATCGCGTAGGTGCGGAAGCGATGCACCACCGGGGCAAACATGGCGTCGGCGCCGCCGAAGGCGCCGAACAGGAACGGCCCCGCCTGTCCGTGGCGCTGGCGGCATTCGGTCCAGATCTCCTGAATGCGCGCGATGTTGGCGCGGGCGTCATCCGACAGCGCGATCTCGCCGACCGGGCGATGCAGGTTCATGCCGCATTCGTTGCGCAACGCCGCAAAGCCGGAGTGCATCTCCGCCGAAATCGACCGCGCATGCGCGCGATGGGCGCGGTCTTCCGGCCACAGCCGCGCCTCGGGGAATTTTTCGGCGGCGTATTCGATGATGGCAAGCGAATCCCAGATCGTGACATCGCCATCGATCAGCGCCGGCACCTTGCCGGAATGCGTAAAACTCAAAATCCGCTGCTTGTCGGCCGCGCCCGTATAGAGCGGGATGAAGACTTCGTCGAAGGCGATGTTGCTGGCGCGCAGCGCCAGCCACGGCCGCATCGACCACGACGAATAGTTCTTGTTGCCGATCACGAGTTTCAAGGCCATGCGAGAAAATCCCTCAATTTCGTTTGTCATCCTGCCACGGCGCGCGGCAAAGGTTCAACACGCCCAACCGCGCGGCTGCCGGTTGCCGCGACTGATCGCGCATGGCAGCATTCGCAATGCCAACCGGGGGCTGCGGCATGCGTGCATATTTGGTCGATATCATAGCAGTCAGCTTCTTCATCCTCGAATGGAGCGTATATGCGGTCACGCTGGAACATACCAGCTATGGGCGCGACAGCCTCTCCGCCCGCATGCATGCCTACCGCGAGGTCTGGATCCGTCGCATGCTCGACCGTCAGGCCCGCATGGTCGACATGCAGATCATGGCGTCGCTGCAAAACGGCACCGCGTTCTTTGCCTCCACCAGCCTGCTCGCGATCGGCGGCGCGCTGGCGCTGTTGCGCTCGACCAAGGATGCGCTCGGGGTATTGAGCGAATTGCCGGTCGATCTCAGCCCCACGCCGGCGCTGTGGGAGATCAAATGCGTCGGGCTTACCCTGATCTTCGTCTACGCCTTCTTCAAATTCGCCTGGGCCTACCGGTTGTTCAATTACGTCGCCATCCTGCTCGGCGCGATGCCGCCGGTCGAAGCCCGCGACACGCCGGAGGCCGAAGCGCATGTGATCCGGACCACGAGATTGTTCGAAGCCGCCGGCCGGCATTTCAACCGCGGCCAGCGCGCGTTCTTCTTTGCACTCGGCTATCTCGGCTGGTTCGTCAGTCCCTGGGTCCTCTTCGCATCGACCGCCTTGGTCGTGATCGTCACTTGGCGTCGGCAGTTCGCCTCGAACGCCTGGCGCGCGATGGGGAAATAGCAGGCGCCCCGCCGGGCGTTTGCTACGCAAGGCATGAGTTCGAAAACAATAATCCCAGCCACCGGCCGGCGGCCCGTTCCCTATACACGCGTTGTGCTTCATGAAGGACATGACTCCGCGGTCTCGCGGCGCGATGCGCCCGAGTCTTGCCAGGGTTCACCCTCGAAAATAAGAGGGCGCAGGGAATGCCGGGTGCGCGCTGCACCCGCGGTCTCGT
>Ga0209328_10000363_pt1 | contig 11026 bp, 10 predicted proteins | sample JacPinW_OM3H0_M1_FD_187954 | JGI IMG/M metagenome (GOLD analysis project Ga0209328, IMG submission 187954) | Forest soil microbial communities from Algoma, Ontario, Canada - Jack Pine, Ontario site 1_JW_OM3H0_M1 (SPAdes) (version 2) | ecosystem: Environmental > Terrestrial > Soil > Boreal... | reverse complement strand
ACGCTTAAAGTGCCCGTTACAACCGGTGAATTGCCGAATGAAATCTCGCGCGCCTCGAATGAACCGGCGCGCCCGCCGCAGAATCGAGAAGAAGAAGCTGGAAAATTCGGGCTGCAGGTCCAGGAGTTGACTAAGGAAATGGCGCAACGTTTCAAACTTGGCGTTCAGCGTGGCGTAATTGTGACCGACGTGACTGAAAACAGCCTGGCCGCACAGCAGGGAATCGAACGCGAAGATGTCATCACCGAAGTCGACGGCAAACCGGTGACCGATGTAAAAACATTTCGGGAAGCGCTAAATAAGGCCGATCCCAAACGCGGCGTCCTGCTGTACCTCGATCGAAAAGGCAGCAAAACTTTTGCGGTGCTAAAAGGCGGCGGCGGGGAACCGCCGAGCGACCGCTAAGGTCGATATCTACTTCTTCGCCGCCTGCTGGCTGTATGGGCCAAGCCAACGTCCGTCCACCAGTTGTTTGGCAAGCGCCAGAAATAACCGATCGTCAAAAAACGCGTTTCCGTGCGCCACGACCGGCTGAGAGGCTACCAGCCACAGCTTCAAAAAAATCATGCCCACTGCGGCAACGAAGAACAGCAAACGCCGCGGTCGCTCGATTAGAAAAATCACGATGATTGGTTGCCGCTCAAGCAACTCATTCGCTCGAACCTTCTGGTGGACTTTGAGCCGGCGCTGGAGGCTTGCGTGATACTGTCTTCAATCCTAACACGCTCACGAAGAAGCTGGAGAAAATAGCCTGCACACCGACCATTATCAGGGTCGTCGCCGGAATTAAGCGCCGCATGTTGTCGGCGTAAGGAAGTTCGCCGTAGCCGGTCTGCTTCCAAATCCAAAGTGCGCGCAAAAATAAGGCAACACCTGTCAGCAATACGAGCAGCCCTACAGCGATTCCTTTTTCGAGCGTAAACATTTTAAAGAGCCTGGCGAATTTCGCATCCTCCGGCAGGAGGCCTTCCGCAATCCCAAAAACTTTCGTGAAGAAAGCAAATCCGACCATCTGCAGACCCAACACCGCCGCCATGCATGCCATAGTCAGTGTCCCCACACTCAAAGTCAGTTGCCCCAACACCAGATCGCCGAAACAAAGCGCAATGGCCAAGCCGCTGCCGATGGCTGACAGCAAGATTCCCGGCATGAGAAAGAGCCAGCGCGGCGAGTAAACCAACATGAATCGCAAATGCCGCCACCCGTCGCGCCACGGTCGCAAGTGCGAACGCCGGGAACGTCGATCGGGTGAAAGCGTGATTGGCACTTCGGCGATCTTCATTTTCTCAAGCGTGGATTTAAAGACCATCTCGAGCGCGAATTCCATCCCGGTCGTCTTCAAGTCCATTTTCTGAAAGGCGGTTTTTGTAAACCCGCGCAAACCGCAACAAACATCATGGACGGGACATCTAAAAAAAAGTCGCGCGATCAAGGAGAGGATAGGATTGCCGAGCCATCGATTCTTCCACGGCATCGCGCCCGGCAAAATTTGGCCACCGCCCGATGGCAATCGACAGCCCATGACGAGATCAGACCCCTGTTGGAATTTTTCCACGAAGAGATGGGCCTGAGTAAAATCGTAGCTGCCATCGGCATCGCCCATCAGGATCCAGCGACCCAAGGCAGCCTGAATACCTCCGCGCAACGCGCTGCCGTACCCCTTTTCTTCGACTGAGACAACGCGCACGCCTAAGTCTCTCGCAATCTGCGCCGAAACATCGGTGCTGCCGTTGTCGACGACCAGAATTTCTCCGCTTGCACCACTTTTTTGAATTCCCAGCCGCGTTTGTTCAATGCAATACGGAAGCGTTTCCGCCTCGTTCAGGCACGGCATCAAAACGGTCAGATCGATTGAATCGGCCACATTCCCGATTCAATCAGAAAGCCCCGGCGCCCGGGAAGCAAATCGATAGCCGCTGTCTAAGTTTTGCGGCTGCTGACCACCACCAGCAGGATCCCGCCGACGAGACAGATTCCGCTTACGACCGGCGGAAAACTGATCCCATGACCTTCGGTGTGCTTGATTTCAATCGGCCCAAATTGCGCGTCTTTCTTTTCCTCTCTCCAACCGAAGCCGCCATAGGCGAAGCCGACAATGCCAACGATGATGAGAATGATTCCGATTATTCCAACTGGTTTCACAGTGCGGAGGCTACAGCGGACGACGGCCGCTAATCAATTGGATAATGAGAACAACCAGTGCAATCAGAAGCAATAGATGGATGTAAGCGCCGAGAACGTGGAAGCCGATGAAACCAAGCAGCCAAAGAATCAGCAGAATAACAAAGATAGTCCAAAGCATAAAAAAACCTTTCGTTCGAGGTTGTTACCCATGCTTCGTTTCGCCGCTGGCAGCCGCGCTTACCAAATTTACGCGAGAGGATGTCGATCTTCTATTGGCCAGATTTTTTAAGCACCGCCCGTAAGTCCCAGTCGCTTTGTTCCAGCTGTGCTCGGGCCGAACCATAATCGGATTGCGTGATCTCGGCGACCATCCGGATCGCGCGATCGCGCAACTTTGTGCTAGACGTGTTCAGGTCGATCATCAAATTGCCGCGAACTTTCCCCAACGCGACCATCGCGCCGGTGCTGATGATGTTGAGCGCGACCTTTGTCGCCGTTCCAGCTTTGAGACGCGTTGATCCAGTCAAAATTTCGGGACCAACCGCTAGCTCAATCGCAAGATCGACATTCGCCTTCTGATCGCGAGCCGGATTGCAGCAGAGCAAAATTGTCTTTGCGCCTAACGATTTCGCTCGCTCGAGCGCGCCTAAAACAAAAGGCGTGCGACCGCTCGCCGTGATTCCAATTACAACATCGACATCCTTGATGCCGCGGCGATCGATTGCGAGCGCGCCATTACTCCCCTCGTCTTCTGCGCCTTCCACGCTCCGGTGCAGAGCGGTCGCGCCGCCGGCGATGATGCCCTGCACGAGTTCGGGGGACGCCCCGAAGGTTGGCGGAATTTCGCTCGCGTCGAGCACACCAAGCCGGCCACTACTTCCAGCGCCGACGTAAAACAATCGTCCGCCTTTGCGCAGTGAATCAGCAACCAGCTCGATCGCACGCGCAAGATCGGCAATCACCGCGCGCAACGCTTCGCCGACGAATTTCTCTTCATCGACGAAAAGTTTCACCAACTCCTGTGCATTCATTTTTTCGAGATTTTCCGAGCGCGGATTGCGTTGCTCAGTCAATGCTGCGGCCAGGTCGTCGATTTTGTCCGGAGAAGATTCTACATGAATTTCGGGCCAGCTCTGCATTTCCGCCGCCAGCCAAGCTGCGCCAAGCTCCGGGGCTCGTTCTGAATTCGTCACGCGCGCGTCGGGCAAAGATTTTTTTAATCGCCGCCGAAACGCATGGGTGTAAATCGAATCGCGATGAAAAAGTCCGCCGAGAAGAACAACCTTTGGCGCGAGGACGTGTAATCTGGTCGCGACCGCTTCAGTGTACTCACAGAGAACGCGCGCACCTTCTTCGATAATTTCTAAGACGCGCGAATCGCCGCCGGCCGCAGCGTCAAAGACGACCGGTGTCAGCATTGCCACTTCCATCTTGTCGGCGGTCTGCGCCCAGCGGACGAGCTCATCGAGATTGTTCAGCGACAACGCGCGCAAAACCTTGGTCGTGAATTGGACTTCGCCGCGATGAAGATCGTATTCGCGCAGAATCAACCGCAGCGCCTGAAGGCTGAGAAAATAACCGCCACCGGCATCGCCCAGAATGTGTCCCCAACCGCCGGCATTTTCGATCCGCTTGTCACGACGACCGGTAATGGACGAACCGCTTCCCGCGTTCACAACAATTCCATCGCCATGGCCGAGCGCTGCGGCCAAACCGGAATCGCGATCGCTGCCGACCACAACCTTCGCCTGCGGCCAAACCTCGGCGCAAAGCCGCGTGAGCGATTGTCGATCTTCCTCCGTCCCGCAGCCGGCCAGGAAAATTCCCGCGCGCGTGATTTCTTTGGGCAGCTCGCTGAACATTGTGCGCAATTGATCTGGCGTAGCGAGGCGAAAGTTCGCCGGCGGGAGTTTTCCCTGATCCAGGACGCGTAGTTCGTTCTCCCCGGGCTCGACCAGAACCCATGAGGTCTTGGTCCCACCGCCTTCCACGCCGAGGATTTTTTCGCCGCCGTTCATTGTCGATCTTTGCCCTGTTTGTATCATGCCTTATGGCCAAAGACGAGGCTCAAGCGGCGAAGCGAATCCAACAGCTCCGAGACGAGATTAAGGAGCACGATCGCCGCTATTACGAGGAAGCCGCGCCGACAATCAGCGATCGCGAATACGACCGGCTCTACAAAGAACTGGTCGATCTTGAGACGAAGTTTCCAGACCTGGTAACGCCGGATTCACCGACTCAGCAGGTTGGCGGCAAACCGCTCCAAGCTTTCGCGCAAATTCAGCATCGCGTGCCGATGCTCAGCTTGGACAACACTTATTCCGAAGATGAGGTCGCCAATTTCTATAAACGAATGACGCGGCTTTTGCCGGACGAAAAAATCCCGGTCGTGATCGAACCAAAAGTCGACGGCGTGGCCGTGTCGGTGATGTACGAAAAGGGCCGGCTCAAATATGCCGCCACCCGCGGCGACGGCTTAGTCGGGGACGATATTACTCAAAACATCAAAACGATCCGCTCGGTACCGCAACAATTGCGCGGCGCTGCGCCACAGGTTTTCGAAGTGCGTGGAGAAGCTTATCTCGACAAAGATGGCTTCAAGAAATTGAACAAAGAACGAGAAGCCGCGGGATTGCCGTTATTCGCGAATCCGCGCAACGCCGCCGCCGGTTCGCTCAAGCATCTCGATCCCAAAATCGCGACGCAGCGACCGCTCGGAATGGTTTTTTACGGCACCGGCGCGACCGAGGGCGTAGATGTCGATCTTCACTCAAAAATTTTCCTTCTGTTCAAGAACCTTGGGCTGCCGACGCATCAGAATTGGTGGTTGGCCGATTCGGTCGAGAAAGTTTTGGATGCAATTCGCAAGCTCGACCGCATTCGACATGATTTTCCGTACGAGACCGACGGCGCAGTGATCAAGGTGGACGCGCTTGCGCAGCGCGAGCGGCTCGGTTTCACCGCCAAATCACCCCGCTGGGCAATTGCTTATAAGTACGCGGCTGAGCGCGTCGAAACGAAGTTGCTCGATATCAAGGTGCAAGTCGGACGAACGGGGATTCTCACGCCGGTGGCCGTGCTCGAACCGGTGTTCGTCAGCGGCAGCACGGTCTCGCGCGCAACTTTGCACAACGAGGATGAGATCAAGCGCAAAGACATTCGCATCGGCGACACCGTCGTGATTGAAAAGGCCGGCGAAGTGATTCCGGCAGTGGTTGAGGTCGTCAAATCGAAGCGTCCGCGCAGCGCGAAGCCATTTGATTTCCTCAAACACATTCACCGCAAATGTCCCGTCTGCGGCGGCGAGGTCCGACGCGATCCACAATTTGTGGCCTGGCGTTGCGAGAATCTCCATTGCCCTGCGCAAACCACCCGGCGCGTGGAGTTTTTCGCCGCTCGCGGCGCGCTTGATATTGAAAGCGTCGGAGATATCGTCGCGGACAAACTGGTTGAGCGCGGACTGGTGCGCGAGCCGCTCGATCTGTTCGAGCTGAAGGTTGAGCAACTGGCCAAACTGAATCTCGGGACCGATGAAGCTCCGCGAATTTTCGGCGAGAAGAACGCTACCAAAGCCATTCAGTCAATCGAGCGCGCAAAAACTTTCCCGCTTTCGCGGTGGCTTTACGCGCTCGCCATTCTCAACGTTGGCAAAACAACGGCGACTGATCTTGCGCGTTTCCACGACACAATCGACGACATCGCCAACTCCAAACTTCTCCGCAACGTAATCGCTTACCATGAAAGCAAAGGCGATAAGCAGGCCGCGAAAGAGATCGCCGAACGATTGATCAAATCCGGTTTTGCCGAGCGCTCGAAAAGTAAGGTCGACAAGAACGCAGGAATTGTGACCGAAGTCGGACCAGTGGTCGCGAAAAGTGTGCTCGATTTTTTTGCTTCTTCGACCGGCAAAAAAATTCTTCAGCGGATGAAGCAATTAGGGATTCATCCGAAAAGGGAAAAAGTGTCCGCCAAGAAAATGGCCGAACTGCCGTTGGCCGGGAAAACTTTCGTTCTCACCGGCACACTGCCATCAATGACCCGCGAAGAAGCGTCGGCGAAAATCGAAGCCCTCGGCGGCCACGTTAGCAGCAGCGTCAGCAAGAAAACCGATTACGTTCTTGCTGGAGCCGAGGCGGGCAGCAAACTCGAGAAGGCGAACGAACTCGGCGTCCGCGTTATCGACGAAGCAGAGTTTCGGAAGATGGTGTAGCTACGGCGTACGTTCCGGCGCTGATTGCAGATTCAGCGGCATGGCGCGGTTCGAGAGTGGCGCTGCAAGAAGTGGAGGCCGTGGGTGACTGGCTGGATGAAAATCCGCCTGCACGCTGAACGTAAGCTTTTCGTTGCCGCGCATCACCGTAATCGGCACAACATCGCCGGCCGTAAGAAAGAACGAGGCATCGAGAATATCTTCCGGCTCGTGCACTTTCGTCCGCCCGATTTGAAGAACAACGTCGCCGGCTTTCATTCCCGATTCAGCGGCCGGCGTGTCCTTCATGATTTCTTTTGTGACCGCACGTGAGCCTTCCACCGGCGCGCTCGCTTCCGCGACGTTGGCACCGATCCAGCCATGCCTCGGCTCGCCAAAGCGCACAAAATCGGCCCGGATTTTTTCGGCCGCCTCAATCGGCAACGCGTAACAGGAGGAATTATTTTCGAAGCTGTAGAGGAGAATTCCGACGACTTCGCCTTTCAGATTAAGAAGTGGAGCGCCGCCTTCACCGCGCTGCGGTGGCAAATTTACTCGCAGGTGTCTGGTTGGAAAATATCCGCCGAAACATTTACGATCGAAGCCGGCAATCATGCCGAAACTCGGCGTCTCCGCCAAGTCGAGCGGATAACCAATCGCAACGACCGGTGTGGCGATTTCAAGCTGATCCGAGTTGCCGATTGGGAGCGCTGGACTGGCCAAATCCACTTTCAACATCGCGATCCCGCTCCGGAGATCAGCCATCAGCTGGCGCGCAGGATATTTCTTGCCTTTAAATTCAACCGTGACGTTCTCGGCCTCGCCCCCCACCGAGTAGGCAGTGTAAAGCGTGCCGGTCGGATCGACAAAGAAACCGGTGCCGGAAAGTTCGCCGTGTTGATCGGTCGCCTCAATTTTGACTACTGCTTTGGCACAGCGGTCAAAAACATCTTTGACTTCGCGGCTAAGCGAAGTGGCGGACTCCGGTGTTTGCTGTGCAGAAAGCGACGCCGCCGCGGCGAGAAACGCGAGTTTTGCCAGCAAGCGAAACCCCTTGGCCGAACTAGAACTTGAAAGTCGTCTCATAACTCACGGGCACGCTATCGAGCACGTAGCGAGGCGTGCCGCTCCGGTGAGTTTGGGCGCTTTTCGTCATATTGCGAAGCGACCGCGTGTTAAAGACCCGTGTCGCCACGGGCGATGCCAAAGTCCATTCTGGTTCAGTGCTGGCGGGCGCGACCAATACTGGTCGATCCGTGGCAGCAACTGTCGCGGGGGCTGGCGTCTGGTAAATCCGCAGCGAAAGAACGGCCGCGCAAACGAGCACGGCGGTGACTGCCGCTGGATAGGAAGTGAGGGTCGACAGGTTAAAGGAGGCTGCGAAATCGCGCGTCCGGTCGATGCAGATGCGCCAGAGCGGTTCCCGCAAAAGTTCGTCGCGCTGGCGGCGATGAAATTCGTGCAGGAAATTTTCGAAGTAACCGGGTGGCGGCTGTTCGTAACGTTTGAGGCGAAGCAGCTTCGTTATTTCGTTGTCGTTAAACTCGTCCATTGGCGCTGATTAGGTGACCGGATTTTTTCGAAACTCGTCTAGATAATTTTGCAGTTGCCGGTTGGCGTAGAAGAGCCTGGATCGTACCGTGCCTTCTGAAACACGCAAGATTTTACTGATTTCTGCGTGGGGCATCCCCTGAATATGGAACATCGTAACCACAGCTCTGTGTTCATCAGACAATTTCATCATTGCCTCGTTCAACCTTTTTTGGAGCTCAGAAAGGTCCGCTTCCCGGACCGGACTGCTGGAGGCCGTGGCCTCGAGGAATTCCTTGTCGCTTTGAATGCTGGAATCGACATCGTCCAGGCTCAGCTGAAAACGGCGCCCGCGTTTTTTCAGGAAATTCAGCGTCATGTTGACCGCGATCGAATGGATCCAAGTGTAAAAGGAGGACTTCCCCCGAAAACCGCGGATCGCCTTGTAAGCCTTGGAAAAAATGTCCTGCAACAGGTCGTTCGTGTCCTCGTGGTTCGAGGTCATGTTGTAAACGAGGCCGTAAAGCCGCGGCGTGTATTTCACAACCAACTGATCGAAGGCGCTCGCGTCGCCTTCCTGCGTGCGCGCCACCAGTTGCTGGTCTTCATCCTTTCGGGATTCGTCCATCGCTTGTCTTTTAGACTTAACACCGGCATCCGGCCCGGACGATAACAAATCGGTCAGGCGTCGAGCAGGCGGTAATGCGATCGCGGGATTCATCTTCTTCAAGGCGCGCGGGATCAATCGCGCCGGTCGCGCATCGACATCAACCAGAGCAAGTTGCCGAGCGCGGCGACAAAAGCCGCGACGTAAGTGAGCGCGGCGGCGTTGAGCACCTTGTTCACGCCGGCCACTTCTTCACCCGGCTGCACAATGTGCATTTGTTGCAGAATAATTTTCGCCCGCCGCGACGCATCAAATTCCACCGGCAGCGTGATCAATTGGAAAATGGCAAGGATGAGGTAGCAATAAATTCCGAGGGTGATCAATCCCGCGATCCGGAACCAAAAGCCGCCAATGATGATGAAGGGTAACATCTGCGAAGCAACCATCGTCACCGGCACAATCGCCATTCGCATTTTGAGCGGAGCGTAGGCTTTTGCATGTTGAATCGCGTGCCCGGTTTCGTGGGCCGCGATCCCCAGTGCGGCGACGGACGGCGTGTTGTAAACGTTGCTCGAAAGGCAAAGTTTCTTGCTCGTCGGATCATAATGGTCCCCGAGGAAACCATCGGTTTGGATAACATCGACATCGTGGATTTGGGCGGCCTGTAAAATCTCGCGCGCGCATTCGGCGCCGGTGATGTTCGAGCTTGCCCTGACTTTGCCCCAGCGATTGAACGCACCGGTGACGCGGATCTGGGCCCAGATGCCGAGAATCATGGGCACGATCAAATAGAGAAAGAAATGATGACCGCCAAAGCCGATTGGATAGAACATGCCTGTGGTAATCTAATTGCCTAGCTTAGACGCTCAACTGCGTCGCGCGTTCAGATTTCCAGCTGCTTGGGAAATCGCGAGAGAATCTTGCAGCCGGTCTTCGTCACCACGACCACGTCTTCGTGCCGGACGCCGCCGAGCCCCGGATAATAAAGCCCCGGCTCAACCGTGACCACTTGTCGATCTTTCAGCGTCACTTTCTGTAACCGCGGATATTCGTGAATCTCCAGCCCCAGTCCATGGCCGGTGCCGTGGAAAAATCCGACGTTCTTACCGTTCCTAACTTCGGTCGGATATCCGCGTTTTTTGAAAAGCGCTTGAATTGCCTTGTGAATTTTCATTCCGTCGACGCCGGCTTTGATTTCCCGGAGCGCGAGTTCTTGCCCATCTTTCACCGTCTCCCAAAGTTTGCGCTGCGCATCGCCCGCGCGTCCGCGCACAACCGTCCGCGTCATGTCGCCCCAATAACCGGTCTTCGAATCTCGCGGAAAGATGTCCAAAATGATCAACGAATTCGCGGGGAGTGGTCCCGATCCGCGCTCATGCGGGTCACATGCCTGGTCGCCGCCGGCCACAATCGTGTTCGTCGGCGTGCCCCCGGCGTGCAACATCGCCGAATCGATTTCCGCGCGGAGCATTTCGGAGGTCAGCGTTTTGCCAGACCAACTTAATTTCTTTCCGGTAGGTTTCGACGCCTTCAAAACTTCCATCGCCCGGGCCAGACCAGTTTCGGTAATCCGCAGCGCGCGACCGATCAGCTTTAGCTCTTCATCTGTCTTAGCTTCGCGCTCCGGCCAGAAAAGCCCGTTGCTCGTTGCAAGATCGACATCGTCCTTGGCCAGCTCGCGAGCGAAACCGAGCTGAAAATTCGCCGGCACCACCGCGCTTTTCACGCCGCGTTTATGCAAAAAATGCGCCAGCACTTTCTCATAAGGCGGTGCTTGTTTCGCTTTACCCTGCACTTCTTGCTCGAGTTGGTTAAATGAAACAAACTCGTCGACCTTCGCCGTCCGGCGAGCACGATCCATCTCCAGATCGCTCACAACGATTGCGCGTTTCCCGTTCTGCTGAAGAAAAATAAACGGATCGCCAGCCCAAAACTTCGTCGCGTAAAGCATGTCCGCATCGATGTCGCTGGCTGCGACGATCAGTCGTGGGTTGCCGTTGGACTGTGTTTTCATCGCTTTAGGTTCGTCGGACTTCGAGTTGGCGACGCAGGATCCAATACAAAAGTCCGAGCAGACCGAGTGTCGATCCAATCAACACGAGCGTGTTAAAAACGAAAACGCTGATCTTGACTCCGAGGTAGCGCTTTTCCGCGCCGAAGAAAACATTGGGTCGGCTCCCGCGGCGATAATCGCTTTGCTCCATCTCCGCGTTGGAAATCAGATCGGAAACTTTCTGGTTCACGTAAACTTGTTCGGCCGTGACAGTTCCTTTCGCGTTTTTGAAAGCCGCCGAATCAAACCCCCGATTCCGATTTAGAACTTGATCAACTTGCCTGAGATAACGATCAAGCTCGTCGGCTGACTTCGCTTCGAGGCCAGACAAAAACGCGAGAACTTCTTTTAGTTCGTCGAGCCGCTTTCCTTCGGCTGGATCTTGTCGATGCTTTGCTACGATTTCGTCAATCTCGCGTTGGGCACGGTCCTGCCGCGAAGTGAGCGGATTCAGTTTCGCCTGCGCGACAATCATCTCTTCGTAGGACCAGCGCATCGGGATAAACTGGCAGACGAACGGCAC
>Ga0209328_10000362_pt1 | contig 11033 bp, 9 predicted proteins | sample JacPinW_OM3H0_M1_FD_187954 | JGI IMG/M metagenome (GOLD analysis project Ga0209328, IMG submission 187954) | Forest soil microbial communities from Algoma, Ontario, Canada - Jack Pine, Ontario site 1_JW_OM3H0_M1 (SPAdes) (version 2) | ecosystem: Environmental > Terrestrial > Soil > Boreal... | reverse complement strand
AATGGTCGTAAATTGCGTCCGCCACTTCATCGGGCTCGCCTTGCGCCCGCGCATAGAGCCCGCCAACAATTCCCTGCAACTCCGGGAACTCGCGCACCATCTCCGTGGCCAGATCGCACTTCGCTAATTCGGCCGCTCGGTCCGCTTCCGCGACATGCGCCTCGATCATCCCGCTGCTGTACCACTGCTCGGTGAGCCAACGCGCGATGGAGCGCACCCGTTCTACCTTGTCGCGATAGCTGCCCAACCGCGACTCGTAGGTCACACGTTCCAGCTTTGACAAATTATCTGCTAGTGGATACTTCTGGTCGGCTGCCCAGAAAAATTGCGCATCGGCAAACCGTGCACGCAGCACGCGTTCATGCCCGGCGCGCACCAGGCCGCGCGAATCTCTGGCGAGATTGATGACCGCCAAAAAGCTGGGAGCTAATTCCCCGCGATTATTCTCCACGGCAAAATATTTCTGATGATCGCGCATCACCGTCACAAGAATCTCGTCAGGCAAATTTAAGAAATCTTCGTCGAATTCACCTTCTATGACGGTTGGATACTCGTTCAAGTAACACACCAGGTTTTCGAGAGCCGCATCTTTGTGGATTTGAAAGTCATTCTTGCGCGCCAGTTGAGCCAGTTCCCTTTCAATCTTTTCGCGCCGCGCCTCCGGCCGCACGATCACTCCGTTCGCGGCAAGTTTTTTTTCATATTCCTCAAAATTCCGTATCGTCAGTTCGCCCCTTCCAATGAAGCGATGCCCAAACGTTTTGTCGCCCGACGAAACACCACCATAAGAGAACTTCAGCGGGAGCCCATCGAGCACCGCCAGCAACCAGCGAATGGGTCGAATGAATCGTGCGCCGTCGATTCCCGTCCAAGTCATCGAGCGCGGCCAGGTTAAATCGTGTATCGCCCGCGGCAGAATCTCATTCAAGACTTCTTCTGCCGTTCTGCCGCGTCTTACCTGTCGAACCGCGAGATATTCGCCCTTTGGCGTCTGTATTCGATGTAAATCCTCGACTCGCACGCCCTGTTTTTCCGCAAAGCTCAACGCTGCGCGCGTAGGCTCTCCGGCTTTATCAAAAGCCACGGATTTAGGCGGTCCAGTGACGTCGCTGGTGACGTCTTCTTGCTTAGCAGTTAGTCCGCGTACCCAAGCAGAGAGCCTGCGCGGCCCGCTAAAAGTATCGACGGTCACGCCGCCCATCAAATTTTCCGCAGTCAACAGTTTTATGATGTTGGTACGCAGCTCATCCGCCGCGCGCGGCAACATCCCTGCCGGAATCTCTTCGCAGCCAATCTCGAACACTAATTCGAGCTTCTTCTTAGATTTCCCGCCCGATTTCTTACCGGACTTCTTAGCAATACTGGTGCCGGACGGAGTCATGCTCGCAACTCCCGTCGCTTGGCAGGCCCGCCGATTTGCTCCAGGTAGGCGGCGGCCGTTTTGCACGCCGCACCGCGCACTCTAGCCATCAATGCGGCGCGCTCCGTAGTGGAAATTACGCCGCGAGCATCCAACAAATTAAACAGGTGCGAGCATTGCAGGCAATGGTCGTAAGCGGCAAGCACGGGATATTTTGTTCGCGCCTCGCCCTTTGACGCGGCGAAACCGTCAAGTAATTCTTTAGCTTGCTTTTCGTGCAAATCGAATTCCGAGCGAATCGCCGCAGCGTCGCTTTTATCAAAGCTGTATACCGAAAACTGCTGCTCTTCCGCCAGGCGAATTTGCCCGTACGTTTTATCGGCAGACCACCGCAAGTCGTACACGCTATCCACACCTTGCAAAAAGGCGCAGATGCGTTCCAACCCATACGTCAATTCCACGGATATGGGATCGAGATCAATGCCACCGCTCTGCTGAAAATAGGTGAACTGGGTGATCTCCAATCCATCCAGCAATACCTGCCAACCAATTCCCCACGCGCCTAACGTAGGCGATTCCCAGTTGTCTTCCTCAAATCGAATGTCGTGCACCCGCAAATCGATGCCAATGGCCTCGAGACTCTTCAAATAAATGTCCTGAACATCGGCTGGCGAAGGTTTCAGGATCACCTGAAACTGCGAATGTTTATAAAGACGATTAGGATTTTCGCCGTAACGTCCATCAGCAGGTCTCCGGCTGGGCTGCACGAACGCGACGCGATAAGGCTGCGGTCCAAGCACGCGCAAGAACGTTTCCGGATGCATCGTGCCGGCGCCCACTTCCATATCGTAAGGCTGCTGCAGCACGCAATTTTGATCCGCCCAGAACTGCGAGAGGCGCAAAATCAAATCTTGAAAATTCAGGCCAATATTTTTTTTCTCAAGTTTTACTTTAACTTTCAAATTTTCTCCAAAAGCTCTCTAGTCGCCAGTTTTCTTTCCGTATGATGCTCGATCCATCCGAGTGACGCTTCGCGCAATTCTCTAAGGGCTGGCTTCATGGACTCGGCCAATGCAATCCGATCCAGCCTCTCGCCGGTAAACCGCTCGGCGAGTTCGCGTGCCGCAGGATGCATGGCGAGCATCCCCGTCCGTCGACACTTTTCGCAAAGCAGCCCAGGTTCCCAGCTCGCAAAATACGCCGCGCGTGTGCCAAACGCCGTGCCACAGTTGGCACAGCGATCAAATCTAGGCAGCCAACCACCCAGCCGCACCGTCCAAAACGCAAAATAGCTCAGCGGTAATGACCATTCGCCGGTTCGCTCGATCTCCTGCGCGGTGAGCAGAATTAAACGAAACATGGGCTCGGATACTTCGCGCTCCGGCAGCGCGATTTCCGCCACTTCGCTTACCACCGCCATCCCGGTGCTCAGGAAATAATCACTTTGCGACTTGTTGAACGACTCAAGCGGTTCACATTGCTGAATGCGCACTAGGTCGCGCGTTTCCTTTTCGACATACCAAACTTGCACATGCGACAGCAGTTGTAGTGTCGAGCCGTAGCGATTCTTGATGCGCCGTGCGCCGGCCGCAACCCCGCGCATCCTGCCGGAGGCGCGCCCGAGAAAACTAACCAGCCGGTCGGCCTCGCCCAGCGGAAAAGTTTTTAAAATAATGGCTTCCGTTTCCCGGGCGGGCATGAAATTTTTGGCGCGCCGCCAGCTTCAATAGGCCAGAACTTTGCAGGCACGCGAACATGTTTAATTATCACACCCGCAACGCGCGCGCAATGTTTGCCGCAAAGAACAGCTAAATTGGCGAGTAAATTCGCGTTCAGCGAAATTAGAAAAACATTTTTGCTTCTTAGCGTGAAACGATCGGTGAGTTCTCGCGAAGTTCACAAGGATTCGCAAGGCTTTATCTTTTTGTCCGTTTTGGTTACTCTGGCCGCGGCTCTTCATGTTTATTCCGCTTAAAGACCTTAACCCGCACCGGCGGTTCCCGATCGTCAATGTTCTGCTGATCTGCGCGAACGTGGTTGTTTTTCTGTACGAAATGTCGCTGCCGCCGCACTTGTTCAAAGCTTTCCTAATGGCCAATGCCGCAATCCCCGCGCGCTTTCCAGCTTTTCTTGCGGGCAATATCGATTTCGTTGGCGCATTTTTGCCGCTGCTAACCAGCATGTTTCTGCACTCCGGTTTCGCGCATATCGCCGGTAACATGCTTTTTCTCTGGATTTTTGGCGACAATGTGGAAGATTTCTTCGGCCACCTCCCGTATCTATTCTTTTATCTGGTCTGCGGTGTCGGCTCTGCCCTGCTCCACGTGCTCTTCAACCTGAATTCCACCCTGCCTTCGCTGGGTGCGAGTGGTGCGATCTCCGGAGTGATGGGTGCATACCTGGTTCTTTACCCTCACTCGCGCATCCTGACGCTAGTGTTTATTTTTCTGGTTCCGATTCCCGCCATGTTCATCCTGGTCTACTGGTTCTTCCTGCAATTTATCGCCGGCGTCACGACGCTTGGCGATGTGACCCAAAACGGGGTGGCTTGGTGGGCGCACATCGGCGGATTCCTTATGGGGATGTCGCTCGCATGGATCGCTAAATCGCGAACTAAAGTTGAACTTTACTGAGCACGTGGATACCTGAGGGGTGTTCAAGTGCGACTTTGATTGTCGGCGCGCCGACTCTTTTGGCGAGGGTCCCATGGCCTGAACATTAAAGTGCACTTACGTTGTCGGCGGTCCGACAACTTGGATGCAAAAATATTCTTGTTGGAATTTTGGACAGGACAGATCGGCAGAAGCGGTAGTTAAAGTTTTACTTTGACTGTGTGCCCGGCTGCTTCGTGCCGAAATTCGAGACAAATTTCGTAAGCCAGTCTCCAACCTCGCCAGTTTTGTACGTTCCACTTAGATCGGGCGTCACAAAATTTTCGTGTACCGCTGCTTTTACAGCGCTGTTCAATGCCGCAGCTTCGGTGTTCCATCCCAAAAACTCCAACATCATTGCACTAGCTAGAACGGAACCGAGCGGATTAGCAATTCCCTTGCCTGCAATATTCGGAGCGGAGCCGTGAACGGGCTCAAACAATGACGTCTGGCCGGGATGAATATTGCCCGATGGCGCAAGACCCAGCCCACCGGCAAGCTGTGCGCCCAGGTCACTAATAATGTCGCCAAAAACATTGCATGTAACGATCACGTCGAACTGGCAGGGGTCGCGCACAATTTCCATGGCCAGCGTATCAATATATAAGTGGCGCGATTCAATTCCGGAATATTCCTGGCGCACCTGTTTGAAGACGCGTTGCCACAAATCGTGAGCGAAAGTCATGGCGTTGGACTTATCGCTCATACAGACGCGCTTCAAACCCTTGCTTTGCGCATATTCAAAGGCAAATCGTATGATGCGCTCCACGCCTTTGCGCGAGTTGACGTCTTCCTGCACAGCGATTTCGTCCGCGGTGTCTTTTTTAAAAAACACACCGACCCCAACATACAAGCCCTCAGTGTTCTCGCGAAAAACCATCAGACGAATATCTTTTTCCGTACGCCCGTGCAGCGGCGTAAGTCGCTGGTGGAGAAGTTCCACCGGCCGCGCGTTCGCGTACAGATCTAGCTTGAATCGCAGGCCGAGCAGGATATCGGCGGCGTGCTGATTGCTAGGGACGCAAGGATCGCCGAGCGCGCCAAACAAGATGGCATCGAACTCATCACGCAGCATTTCAACTGCGCCATCCGGCAGGCTGACGCCTTCGCGAAGATATTTGTCCGCGCCCCAATCGAACTCCACAAATTCCATGGAGCGGCCCGTCGCGGCGCTCACGGCCCTTAAAACTTTTAGCGCTTCGGGCGTGACTTCTTTGCCGATGCCGTCACCTGGAATGACGGCGACTCTTGCGGCGCGACCACCTCGGCGCATCGACAGCGTCTCCAAAGTTTTCTCCATTCTTCGATTACATAAGACGTTCCGTCCGCGTGGTGAGTTTTTCGATCAGGTCACGGCGCGGCGTAAAGCCAATGCCCGGGCCCTGTGGCACCGTGATCGTTCCTCGCGACGAGACAGTTACTTCAGGATCGATGATGTCTTCATGCCAGTAGCGCTTGCTGGCGGTCACGTCCCCGGGCAGCGTGAAGTTGGGCAGCGTAGATAGAGCGATGTTATGCGCCCGGCCAATACCAGTTTCCAACATTCCACCGCACCACAACGGCACCCCTGCGCGCGCGCAGATATCGTGAATACGCTTGGCGACCGTAAATCCGCCCACACGGCCAAGTTTAATATTAATGATCTTGCAGGCGCCCAGGCTTACTGCCGCTTGCGCTTGATCTTCATTGTGAATGCACTCGTCGAGACAGATTGGCGTGTCCAGCTTCTTTTGCAATTCGATGTGACTGTACAAGTCATCCCACCCAAGCGGCTGCTCGATCATCATCAAATAAAAGCCTTCAAGCTGCTTCAGCAGCGGCCAGTCGTCGATGCGATAGGCCGAGTTGGCATCCACCATTAATTTAATGCGCGGAAATTCCTGGCGCAGCCGGCGAACCAATTCCAGATCTTTGCCCGGCTTGATTTTGATCTTGATGCGCTGATAGCCGGCCTCGATTTCTTTTTTTACCGCCGCGACCAATACTTCAAGTGACTCTTTAAGTCCGATGGAGACACCGCTGCTGATTTCCTGTTGCGTGCCGCCAAGCAATTTCCAGAGCGGAATATTTTTTTGCTGCGCTTCCGCATCCCAAACAGCAGCTTCAAGTGATGCTTTAGCCATGTTGTGGCCCCGGACGCGCACCAACAAAGACCAGACTTCAGACGCCGAGCTGAACTCCTTCCCTTTTATGAGCGGCCACAGATAATCGCGCAAAGCGATCCAAGCGGTTTCTACCGTCTCGGGACTGTAATAAGGATCTTCTCCCGCTACACATTCACCCCAACCAGTCACGCCGTCAACATTTGCCTCGACCAGCAGCACCCGGCGAGAATCTACACGGTCCATGCTCGTTTCAAAAGGAGCGACCAGCTTCATGGGCACTTCTCGAAGCGTAATTTCGTCAATTTTCATGCCGGGCCTTGAGTCCTCTCTGGTTCCCTAAAAATCGCTCCAGGGACATACCACATATCCACGAGCGGCTGTGTCCCTGCGAACCGCGACCGCCGCGTATTGCCGGTGGAAATATTTCGTAAATTCGTTTCGCAGCCGCTGCTGTATGTCTGCGAGTTGTTCTGGCGACTGCCCTGGAATCAGGGACGGCCCGTTGCCGGGTGTTGACGGCATATCAATTAGCGCGCCGAGTTCAGGAATTTGCACGGGCACGCCGGCGGCAGCGGCCATGACGCGTGGCGAATCGAGATGCCATTCGGCCAGCAGGCGGTCGGTGGCCATGCCACGATGCAACGGGCTGGTGGTGACGCCGTAGAAATTAGGCAAATATGTTCTGCAAATCGCGCCCAGGCGGTTCAGGTTGAAGTAGGCATTGCGAAATTCGAGGGGATCGAAAGTCCAGCAGATGAGGCGAATATCCCGGCTGAGAGCTTCGTCTCGCTGGGCAAGTTTCAGCATTCTTCCGATGCCACGGTCGCGATAGTCGGCGTCGACCCCAGCCATGTGCGAGTGCAGATAGGGAACGCCATCGCGGAGGGCGGAGAGCGCCAGGGTATAGCCTGCCAGACGCTTGCCTTCAAAGGCTCCAAGCACTTGGCCTCCGGTGTTGGCCGCTACCACGAAGGCCGTGACCGGCTCAATTTCAAGGTCAGCTTCCTGCCAGATTTCGCGTTGCAGCGCCACGCAAAGCTGAAATTCATCGAGCTTCTGGCACTTGCGGACGACGATGCTACCAGTCATCGTGCGTTGGACGCGCTCATGCGGGAATTTTGCGGTTTCGCGCTTTGAGATTCGCCGTTGCCTGATTTACGCGCGTCGGCGCCCTTTTTTTCAGTGTGTTTCACTGCGTCCCACAGCGATTCTTTATCTTCACGCGGCATCCCATCGAATGTGCGGCCGCTCTGCGACGCGGTTTTCTCCATCTCCATGAAGCGACGCCGAAATTTTGCGTTAGCTTTTTTCAGCGCAATTTCTGGATCGACTTGCACAAACCTGGCGAGATTTACGGCGGCGAAAAGCAGATCGCCAAGTTCTTCTTCCGCTTTTTTGGAATCCTTTTCGGCCAGAGCATGCCGAACCTCGGCCATTTCTTCGCGCAGTTTTTCGAAGATGCCGTCGGCGTCTTGCCAGTCAAAACCCGCACGGGCCGCTTTGCGTGTTAGTTGCAGGCCCTGCAGCATGGCAGGTAGACCGGCGGAAACGCCGTCGAGCAGCGACGACGCGGGGCTCTGCTGCGCCTTTGAAGCGCCGTTTTCGGGCGAACTCTCTTTCTCGAGACGCTCCTTAGCCTTGATGCGTTCCCAATTCTGCAGAACTTCAGTAGAGTTCCTGGCGCGAACTTTCCCGAACACGTGTGGGTGACGCCGCACCATCTTGTCGTGAATTTCGCGTACCACATCCGCGACAGTGAAACGCTCTTGTTCGCGGGCAATTTCAGAATGAAAAACCACTTGGAGCAAAAGATCGCCCATCTCCTCGGCAAATTTGGCGTCGTCGCCCGAATCGAGAGCGTCAATCACTTCATACGCTTCTTCAATCAAGTACGGGCGCAACGTCGCGTGGGTCTGCTCGCGGTCCCAGGGACAGCCCTGTGGCGCGCGAAGGTGCTTTTGCACGGCGACGAGTTTCTCGAACCATTCGCCGGCGGAGATATCGTTGGCCCGCGCCGATTTGCGTGCTGGTGCACTTCGAGCGGAAGTTTTCTTTTGTGATTTGGGTGATTTTTTTGTTGGGGAGCGCATCGGCTGTCCGCAGAATTTTTGCGCCGCGGGGTTTCCACTTTACGGCGGCCAATTGCTTTTGACAAGAGTACACATCGCGCCATCAATCCCGGCTAACGTCTGCGTAGCCGCCCGCGACGATGGCTAAACGGAACTGCCGTGATAAACTACAAGCCACATTAACGATTGAGGGACTACTTTGCCAGAAGATAAGCAAGAAGAGACTTTCCGAGTAATTGACCGTCGGCCCTTTACGGCCGAGGGCGAAATTCGTCAAGACGTAGTAGACGCAGAAGAGCGCAAAGCAGAACGCGAAGCGCAACTGGAAGCGGCGCGCCATCCGGTAGCCCCAGCACCGCCTAACGCAGCATCGAGCGCGCAGCCCCCTGCGGATGCGCCCAAGGCTTCGCCTGCGTTTGAAAATCTGATTCGCATGATTGGGAGTAACGCCGCCATGGTGCTGGGCGCCTACGCAGACCCGCGCAGCGGCCAGCCGGTGATCGATCCCGAAGCGGCGCGTGAATTGATCGACATGCTTGACGTGCTGCAGGAAAAAACCAAGGGACACCTGGCGCCCGAAGAAGAAAATTTGCTGCTCGATCTGCTCGGCAAATTGAAGATGACCTATCTGGAAGTGAATCAGGCGTTGGCAGCGCAGGCCGCCAAAGTCGCGCAACAAGCGAAGGTCGGCGCCAAGCGTTGATACCCTGGCGTCCTGGCTTCCGCCCGAGGTGCCCGAATTTTTCTGACATCTTTCCGGGCACACTTTCCAAACATGGGTTCGCTGACGACTCCGTTCTTTCCTATGTCCGCCGAATCGAAGCAGGAACCAATAAAACTTACCGTGCTCGGCTCCGGCACCTCCATGGGTGTTCCATCGCCGGGCTGTCATTGCCGCGTGTGCAGTTCGCGCGATTTCCACGATAAGAGACTGCGCCCTTCCCTGTTGGTGTCGCGCGGTGGGCAAAACGTGGTGATCGACACCACTCCCGATTTTCGCCAGCAGGCTTTGCGCGCGCGCATGGAACGGCTTGATGCAATTTTGCTGACTCACGGGCATGCCGATCACATCATGGGATTCGATGATATCCGCCCGTTCAACATTCGCCAGCGGGCGGTGCTGCCGGTGTACGGCAACGCAGAAACTTTTGCGGTGTTGCGGCAAGCTTTTGCGTATGTATTCACGGGCAAGCCCACGCTGAGCACCGTGCCGGTAGTCGATCTGCACGTAGTTGAGGGCCCGTTTGAATTACTGGGTATGCCCATCGTTCCGATACCACTTGTGCATGGCGACCTGGAAGTTTTGGGCTACCGATTCGGTAAAGCAGCGTATCTCACCGATTTTAGTTCGTTGCCCGAAGCGTCCGCGGCGCTGCTGCATGATCTGGACGATTTAATTATTGATGCGCTGCGGGATATTCCACACCCGATGCATCAGACCGTGGAGCAAGCCTTGGCGCTGGTGGAGAAGCTGGCGCCGAAGCGGGCGTGGTTCACACATATCGCGCACGATTTGTCGCATGCGGAAACAAATCAGAGGTTACGCGACGCCGGATTTCCCAATGTGCAACTGGCGTACGATGGATTGCACTTCGACGTCAGCGTGGATGACTCCAACGAGACACCACACGAGACTCAGCAGCATGCCTGTAAACCTGTGCCGAAGCGCCGCGCCGCCGGCGTGAACACCTTTGCATCGCCCGCGGCGTGGAATGCTTACTACTCTTCGCCCAAACGATCCAGCGTGCTGGCGGTTGGAAATTTTGACGGTTTACATTTGGGTCATCAAGCGATCTTGCGGGCAACTGTCGAAAGAGCGCTCGAAACGAACGGTGTATCCACGGCACTGACTTTTGATCCACCGCCATTAAAAGTTTTGCGGCCGGAATCGGCGCCACCGCGAATCTCGACCAACACGCAGCGCATCGAGTGGTTCAGCCTTCTGGGTCTGGAATCGGCTGTAGTGATGCCGTTCACCCTCGAGCTATCGCGGCTAGCTCCCGAAGATTTCGTGGAACAGATATTGGTGGGCGAGTTGCGCGTGGCCGCCATTCTAGTGGGGGAGAATTTTCGCTTTGGCCATCGCCAGACCGGCAACGTGACACTGTTGCGCGAACTTGGAGAACGACTGGGATTTGAAGTGGTAATCGTTCCGCCCGTCGTTTTTCGCGGAGAAATTGTCTCCAGCACCATTATTCGCCGCGAAATTGTGGAAGGCGACGTGAGCCACGCCGGGCGGTTACTCGGGCGGCCTTTTGTCTTGACTGGAGAAGTGGTGAGCGGCACGGGAACGGGAAAGAAATTCACTTTCCCGACGCTGAATCTGGTGCCGGAGCAAGAGTTGCTGCCGGCACGCGGCGTGTACATCACGCGCACTTGTTTTCCCGGCGATACGCGGAGTCACCGCTCGGTGACGAATATTGGGATGCGGCCCACGTTTAATGGAAATTCGCTGACGGTGGAGACGCACTTATTGGATTTTACCGAGGAGATTCCCGCGAAGCGCATGGAGGTGCGCTTCTGGAAACGTCTAAGACCAGAAAAGAAATTCAGCGGGCCGGAAGAGCTGCGTCAGCAGATTGCGCGAGATATTGCCAGCGCAAACCGATTCTTTAATCGATTGCGAAGATTGCGATCGGCGCAATTGGTTTAATTGTTGTTTTTGGACAAGCGAAATATTTCTTCTTCTTCGGGAGTGAGCGTTAAGAAATGCAACTGTGCCAATCAACTCTGACAGGCTGTTGCAGCTTTCAGGGGCTATAAAGCCCACGTGTTTACCGCTTCACTTATATCGCGGCTAAAACCGTGATCTACAAGACTGTGATCAATGCGAACGGGTGTGCTCGCG
>Ga0209328_10000361_pt1 | contig 11041 bp, 8 predicted proteins | sample JacPinW_OM3H0_M1_FD_187954 | JGI IMG/M metagenome (GOLD analysis project Ga0209328, IMG submission 187954) | Forest soil microbial communities from Algoma, Ontario, Canada - Jack Pine, Ontario site 1_JW_OM3H0_M1 (SPAdes) (version 2) | ecosystem: Environmental > Terrestrial > Soil > Boreal... | reverse complement strand
TGCAGCAGCTCCCGCTTTCTGACCGCCGTCACACCGCTGCGATCGAGCCCGGTGCGCAGGTTTTCGGTGACCGTCAAGAGTGGGAAGATCCGCCGGTCCTCGGGAACATAGCCGATCCCTAGCCGCGCCACCCGGTGGGCTGGCGAGCGGGTAATCGGGCGGCCCTCGAACCGCACCTCGCCGCGACTCGGATGGACGAGGCCCGCGACGGCTTTCAGTGTTGTGCTTTTGCCGACCCCATTGCGCCCGAGGAGGCCTACCACTTCCCCTCTGCCGACCTCCAGCGAGACACCGCCCAAGATGTGACTCTTGCCGTAATAGGTGTGAATCTCTTCGACCGCGAGGAGCGGCTCGGTGGCGTCGGGGCTCATGTCTTCAGGTAGACCTCGAGCACTTTCGGGTTCTGCTGGATCTGGCTCGGCGTCCCTTCGGCGAGGATCTCGCCGTAATGGAGCACGGTAATGCGCTGAGCGAGCTCCATGACCACCTGCATGTCGTGCTCGACGATCAAAATCGTCAGGTTCTTGGCGATCGAGCGCACCAGCGCCATCGTGTCATGGGTCTCGGCAGCACTCATGCCGGCCGTCGGCTCGTCGAGGCAGAGCAGCCGAGGCTCGGTCGCCAAGGCGATGCCGACTTCAAGGTTGCGCTGCTCGCCGTGCGAGAGATTGGCCGCCAACTCGTACGCCTTGTCCGAAAGACCGACCGCTGCCAAGACCGACTCGGCCTTCTCAAGGATGTCGCGGTAGGCGCGGTGGTGGGCCAAGAGGCTCCATCCGTGTCGACGCGACTGGGCGGCGATGCGGACATTCTCGAGCGTGGTGGCGTTGGGGAGAATGTTGGTGATCTGATACGATCGGGCGATCCCGCGATGCGAGATCCGGTCGGGCGAAAGCCCGGTGATGTCGCCGCCATCGAACAGGATGCGCCCGGAAGATGGACGCAGCACGCCGGTCAGGCAGTTGAAGAAGGTGCTCTTGCCGGCCCCGTTCGGTCCGATGACCGCGCGAATCTCCTCGCGCGCGAGCTCGAAATTTACCTGGTTGAGAGCGGTCAGCCCGCCGAAGCGGACGGTCAGATCCTCGGTGCGCAGGATAGGAACGGGCAAGGCGGCATCGGCCGGGACCCGCGCAACGGCGGAAAGTTCTGCGGTCACTTAGGTGCGTTCGGAAGCTGAGCCGTAGATATCCGCTCCTCAGGCCGACGGAAATTTGCAGGCTGGCGGGAATACCGTTTTTTCCTTCGGCACCACTTCGACAATGCGGTACTTGCCGTCGTGGATCTCGTAGATGAACTCGCGGATGAAAGCCTGGTGATCTTCCTTGCGCAGCGTTTTGTCGCCCTGCGGAAAATCGTCGCCTTCCTTCATTTCGAGCCCTTCGAGTGCCGCGATCAGTTTGGGCGTGTCGTCGCGGCCCTGGAAGCCGGACTTCTCGATGCCGAGCTTGAGGGCGTTCATCGCCTCGAAATTTGATTGAACATAGCGATCGGGGACGGAGGCGGTCGGGTCGACGGCCTTGAGCCTGGGCACGGCTTCGTCGAAGAACTTCTTGTTCCACGGCGTGTCGAGCGGCGGTTCGAGCAGCGGCACATATCGATTGATGCCGACGAACCCTTCGATTTTGTTGCCGAGTGCAGGCAGGTTCGTCGACTCCGCCACCGCACCGTCGCCGGCGAATTTGTATTTCCGGGTCAGGCCCAGATCATAGGCTTGGTTGCCGATCGTCACCCCGTCCTTGCCGAAGAAGATGGCGAAAAGCCCGTCGAAATCGCCTGAAATCTTCGACAAAAACGGCGTCATGTCGGCGGTGCCGATCGGGATGCCGGTAGTGCCGACGACCTCGCCGCCCAATTTCTTGATCTGCTCGGCATAAGCATCGCGGGTCGATTGGCCCCAGGCATAATCGGCATAGGCGATATGCCATTTCTTGCCGAGCTTATTGACCAGGTACGGGGCGAAGGCCACCGCTTGGGCCGGGGCATAGTCGAAGGGCCGGAAGGTGTAGCGGCTGCACTTTGTGGTGGTCATCGTCGTGTCGAGGCACACACCGACCATGTTGACGATCTTGTACTCCTCCCACACCGGCATGCAGGCGAGGCACACATTGGAGAGGACGCCGCCGACATGGGCGTCGATATTGTCCTCGTCGACCAGCTTCTCGGCCTTGCGGCGTCCGACATCGGGTTTGGATTCATAATCTACGACAATCAGCTCGACCGGCCGGCCGTTGATGCCGCCTGCCCTGTTGATGCGGTCGACCGCCATCTGGACGCCGACCAGTGCGGTCTTGCCGATGATCGCCGCGGAGCCGGACAGCGGCTGCATCGTGCCGATCTTGTACGGCTTGGCCGCAGCAAAGACCGCCTGCCACGATGCCGGCAATATCGTTGCACCGAACCCGACCGCGCCGGTCGCCGCCACCGACCGGAGCAGCCGACGCCGCGTGATTTTGCCGTCCCAATCTTTGTCGCCCAATCGAGCCTCCTGTTCGCTCACTCGCCTCAGCCCTTTTTGAGTCGCCTTGCGGCATCAACCGCGGCATAGGTTAAGACGCCATCCGCGCCCGCACGCTTGAAGCCGATCAGGCTCTCCATCACCGCCCGCTCGCCGTCGAGCCAGCCGTTCTGCGCGGCAGCGTGCAACATCGCGTATTCGCCGCTGACCTGATAGGCGTAGGTCGGGACGCGGAACGCTTCTTTGACGCGCCGGACCACATCCAGATAGGGCATGCCGGGTTTGACCATGACCATATCGGCACCCTCCTGCAAATCGAGCGCCACCTCTCGCAACGCCTCGTCGCCGTTCGCAGGGTCCATCTGATAGGTGCGCTTGTCGGCGCTGCCGAGTGCGGTCTTCGAGCCGATGGCGTCGCGGAACGGGCCGTAAAAGGCCGAGGCGTATTTCGCCGCATACGACATGATGCGAACATGCGCGAACCCGGCCTCGTCGAGGGCGTCGCGGACCGCACCCACCCGCCCATCCATCATGTCGGAAGGAGCGATGATGTCGCAGCCGGCGCGAGCCTGGATCACCGCCTGCTGCCGAAGGATCTCGACGGTTTCGTCGTTCTCGACGTAACCGTCGCGGATGACCCCGTCATGCCCGTGCGAGGTGAAAGGGTCGAGCGCCACGTCGCACAGCACGCCGAGCTCGGGCAACGCCTCCTTCAACGCCGTAACCGCACGGCAAACCAAATTGCCGGGGTCGAGCGCGTTGCTGCCCTCCGGGTCCTTCAGCCCAGACGGCACCGCCGGAAAAACGGCCACGACCGGAATACCCAACCCAGCGGCCTCGCCGGCGGCGTCGACGAGTGCCGGAATTGGCAACCGGAACACTTCCGGCATTGAGGGAATCGGTTCCTTATGCCCCTCGTCGTGGACAAAGACCGGCCAGATCAGATCGCCCGCGGTAAGGATGGTCTCGGCGACGAGCTTGCGCGACCACGGATCGCGGCGGTTGCGCCGCAGGCGCGTCTGTGGATAGGCGGCGAGAGGCGGGAGGAACGAAGTCACTGGATCTCTCCCGAAAAGGAGCGACAAATATGCGTAATCCCGCCAAAATAGCCTCGGAGACGGCGCGTGACAACGCGACCCGATGCCGAAAGCGCAGATCGTAAGGCGGAACAGCGCACAGCGCATTCCGCTTCGAACCGCCCGCGGCTAACGATCTGCGTCACCAGCAGATCCGACTGGAGGTCGCTCAGGTTCAGGGTGAGGAACAACGTTCTACCCGGCACCCGGTTGCGGCGATAATCCGGCATGGCGGGCGTATACCCTGCACGGGAGAAAGGCGGAAGGCGGCTGCCCCCGCCTACGCGGGGACTGAAGGGCCTTCGGCCCTACGCTTGCTGCTCGCGGCTTGCCGGGCTGTCCCGGCGAGAAGCCCCCTGCCGCGGCGGTGATGTGCCGAACAGTAGACCCAGCTAGCGAAACGGATTAGCGACGCGGACGCGTCCGTCGACGATGAGGCCGTCCCCGATCGGAACGGGTTGGCCTTCGGCGCTGATCGGTGCTACACCGGTGGCGCTGTATGCACGCCCGCAGGAGAGGTCGCGCCCCCGGCTCGAACAGGGGTCCGCGGCGCCGAAGGAGCAACCGCCCCGGAAACTCTCAGGCAAAAGGACCGCGGGCGGAAGGGCGCTCTGGAAAGCAGCGGCCGAGTGATTTGACCCGCCGCTCACCGAAGGAGTAAGCCCGGATCGCGGCCTGACCTGCGGTTCGGGTGAATCTCTCAGGGTCCACGACAGAGGGGGCAAGGTTCGGGCGCTTCGGCGTCCGCTCTGTCGGAGGTGCGGGTGACCCTTGCTGCTGCCACGGCGCCGCTCAAGCGGACACCGCTCCACGCTCTCCATGTCGCCCTCGGCGCCAGGATGGTGCCATTCGCCGGATACGAGATGCCGGTGCAGTATCCCACCGGCATCCTGCAGGAGCACCTCCACACCCGCGCGCAGGCCGGGCTCTTCGATGTCTCCCATATGGGTCAGCTGCGGCTTGCCGGTGCCGACGCAGTCAGGGCCTTCGAGGCGCTCGTCCCCGGCGACCTCTCGGCGCTCGCGCCTCGGCATATGCGCTACACGCTGTTGCTCAACGAAGAGGGCGGGATCCTCGACGATTTGATGGCGACCCGGCTCGAGGACGGGCTCTTTCTCGTCGTTAACGCCGCGCGCAAAGAGGCCGATCTCGCTCATCTGCGCGATCGTATCGCCGGCGCTACTACGGTGAAGCCGCTGGCCGACAAAGCGCTGCTGGCGCTGCAAGGACCCGCTGCCGCTACCGTCCTGTCGCGCTTTAAACCCGCCGTCACGCAGCTCGGCTTCATGACCGCGACGGAGACGATGCTCGACGGCCGCCCATGCCTGATCACCCGCTCCGGCTACACCGGCGAGGACGGCTTCGAGATTTCATTGCCGGCGAGTGATGCGGCGGCAGTTGCCGAGATGCTGCTTGCTCAGCCGGAAGTTCGGCCGATCGGCCTCGGTGCCCGTGATTCGCTGCGCCTCGAAGCCGGGCTCTGCCTCTATGGTCACGATATCGACGAGACGACGACCCCGGTCGAGGCTGGGCTCGCGTGGACGATCGGCCAGCGGCGACGGACCGAAGGCTGGTTTCCCGGCGCCGCGATCGTATTGCGCCAGCTGGCCGAAGGTGCGCCGCGCCGGCGCATCGGCATCCGGCCCGATGGACGGGCGCCGGCGCGCGAGGACACCCCTATCCTCAGCCCCGCTGGGGAGACCATCGGGCGGGTCACGAGCGGCGGCTTCGGCCCCTCGGTCGGCGGGCCGATCGCGATGGGCTATGTCGATCGCCACCATGCCGCCGAGGGCACGCCGCTCACTCTCCTCGTGCGGGGCATCGCCCGGCCTGCCCGCGCCGCGCGACTACCCTTTTTCCCGCACCGCTATCACCGCGGCTGACGCCGCAGGAGGACATCGCCGATGACCACCCTTCGTTTCACCAAAGACCATGAATGGGTTCGGCTCGACGGCGATCTGGCGGTCGTCGGCATCACCGATTACGCGCAGTCGCAACTCGGCGACGTCGTCTATGTCGAGCTGCCGGAAATCGGTCGTCGGGTCGAGCAAGGCAAGGAGGCGGCGGTCGTCGAATCGGTCAAGGCGGCAAGCGAGGTCTACGCTCCGGTTTCGGGCGAGGTCGCCGAGGTCAACGAGGCGCTGGCGGCCGACCCTGCCATGGTTAACGACGACCCGATGGGGGATGGCTGGTTCCTCAAGCTCCGCATCAAGGACCCGAAGGAGCTCGACGGCCTGATGGATGAAGCGGCTTACAAGCGCCTCGTCGAGGAGCAGTCCTGATGCGCTATCTCCCGCTGACCGATCGCGACCGACAGGAGATGCTGGCGGCGATTGGCGTCGATTCGATCGACGCGCTGTTCGCCGATGTGCCGCATCAGGCGCGGCTCGACGGCCTCCTCGACCTCCCCAGGACCATGGGTGAGCTCGAGGTCGAGCGCGCGATCTCGGCGATGGCATCACGCAATCTGGCGGCGGGTTCGGTCCCGCTCTTCATCGGCGGCGGGGCCTACCGCCACCACATTCCGGCTACGGTCGACCATCTGATCCAGCGCGGCGAGTTTCTGACATCGTATACCCCGTACCAGCCCGAGATCTCGCAAGGGACGCTGCAGTATCTCTTCGAATTTCAGACCCAGGTCGCGCTCTTGACCGGCATGGAGGTTGCGAACGCCTCGCTCTACGACGGTGCGACAGCCTGCGCCGAGGCTGTGATGATGGCCAATCGACTGACCCGCCGCGGGCAGGCCATATTATCGGGCGGTCTCCATCCGCATTACCGCGAGGCGTGCGAGACCTATGCGCGCTTTGTCGGCTTCGAGGTGGCCGCGCAGGCTCCGGCTCCGAGCGGCGGCGAGGACCTCGCCGGACTGATCGGTCGCGATACGTCCTGCGTCGTCGTGCAGAACCCCGATTTTTTTGGCGAGATCCGCGATTATTCCGAGTTCGCGCCAATCTGCCACGAGGCCGGCGCGCTGCTCGTCGTTGTCGTGACCGAGATCCTCTCGCTGGGCGCCATTCGCCCGCCGGGCGAGATAGGGGCGGACATCGTCGCGGCTGAAGGCCAGTCGATCGGCAACGCGCTCAATTTTGGCGGACCCCATCTCGGTCTCTTCGCCAGCCGCGACAAGTTCGTCCGTCAAATGCCGGGACGGCTCGTTGGCGAGACCGTCGACGCCGACGGCCGGCGCGGCTGGGTGCTGACCTTGTCGACCCGCGAGCAGCACATCCGGCGCGAGAGGGCGACCAGCAACATCTGCACCAATTCGGGCCTGTGCGCACTCGCCTTCACGATCCATTTGGCTCTGCTCGGCGAAACCGGGCTCGTCCGGCTTGCGCGCCTCAATCACGCCGCTGCGGTGCGCCTGGCCGAGCGGCTCGAGCGAATACCGGGGGTGCAGCTGCTTAACCAAGCCTTCTTCAACGAGTTCGCGTTGCGACTGCCGCGCCCTGTTGCGCCCGTCGTCGAGGCGCTCGCCGAGAAAGGCGTCCTCGCCGGGATTCCGATCAGCCGCCTCTATCCCGACCGACCCGCGCTCGCCGACGTTCTCCTTGTGGCGGCAACCGAGATGGTGACGGAGGAGGACATCGACCGGCTCGACCGGGAACTTCGGGAGGTGCTGTCGTGACCGATTGGAGCCGAGCCGTCAGTACCCGCCCCCCCGCGGATCTGGCAGCGCCGCTCGAAACGGTCACCGGCAACCGCGGCCTGCAGATCGAAGAGGGACTGATCTTCGAGCAGGGTTCGCCTGGCCGTTGCGGCGTCGATTTCGCAGATCCGCCGCCCTTCGAAGCGCGCCTCGGCGGTCTCGAGCGGCAAGGAGCGATCGGCCTGCCCGGTCTCAGCGAGCCGCAGGTGGTACGCCACTTCACCCGCTTGTCGCAGAAGAACTACGCCATCGACACTGGCCTCTATCCGCTGGGCTCGTGCACAATGAAGCACAATCCCCGGCTCAACGAAAAGCTGGCCCGGCTCCCCGGATTCGCCGATGTCCACCCGCTTCAGCCGGTGTCGACCGTGCCGGGGGCGCTGGCGCTGATCGATACCCTGGCGCATTGGCTGAAAACCCTGACCGGGATGCCCGCCGTTGCGCTGAGCCCGGGCGCAGGGGCGCATGGCGAGCTCTGCGGCATAATGACGATCCGCGCTGCCCTCGAGGCGCGCGGCGAACGGCGCAGCCGGGTTCTCGTGCCCGAATCGGCGCACGGCACAAACCCGGCGACGGCTGCCGCCTGCGGCTACACCATCGATCCGGTCCCCGGCAATCCGCGCGGAAGGGTCGATCTCGAGGTGCTCCAGCGCAAGCTCGGGTCCGACGTCGCCGCGTTGATGCTGACTAACCCGAACACTTGCGGGCTGTTCGAGAACGAGATCCTCGACATCGCCGCGGCGGTGCACGCAGCCGGGGCCTTCTTCTACTGCGATGGCGCCAATTTCAACGCCATCGTCGGGCGGGTGCGGCCGGCCGATCTCGGCATCGACTGCATGCATCTGAACCTGCACAAGACCTTTTCGACCCCACATGGCGGCGGCGGCCCGGGCAGCGGCCCGGTGGCGCTCGCCGCGAGCCTGGCACCTTACGCGCCGCTGCCCTGGGTAGTGCACGGAGAAGATCGCCTCGAACTAGCCGAACATAAGGTCGGCCCAACCGAGCAGGCGATCGGAAGGCTGAAGGGCTTCCACGGGCAGATGGGCATGTTCGTGCGCGCCCTAGCCTATATGATGAGTCATGGAGCCGATGGGCTACGGCAGGTGGCCGAGGATGCAGTGCTCAGCGCCAACTATTTGCGCGCGCGGCTTGACGGTGATTTGAGTCTATCGTTTGCGGGCCCCTGCATGCACGAAGTGCTGTTCGACGACCGCTTCTTGAAGGACACTGGGGTGACCACGCTCGACTTCGCCAAGGCGCTGGTCGACGAGGGGTATCATCCGATGACGATGTACTTCCCGCTGGTCGTGCACGGAGCGCTGCTGATCGAGCCGACCGAGACCGAGAGCAAGGCCTCGCTCGACCAGTTCACGGCCGTGTTGAAGGCGCTCGCCGCCGCGGCCCGCTCGGGCGATGGCGCACGCTTTCACGCCGCGCCCCGGCTGACCCCGCGCCGCCGTCTCGACGAAACCGCTGCCGCACGCCAGCCGATCCTGCGCTGGCGACCGGAGTCGGCGCACTTGCAGGCGGTAGAGTAGCCGCGTAGGAAACGGGGGGTGCGTCACAAAATGTCCCCTAGTCGAATTCGCCTGAGTGTCAGCGAAGCCCGCGAGCACGCCGAGAGGGCGATGCGCGGCATCGGCTACGATCAAGAGGAAGCGCGCATCGTCGTCGATCACGCAATCGATGCAGCCCGGTGCGGATACGAGTATTCGGGGCTGGCAAAACTCCTCAACATCCCCGAGCATCGGCGCTTCAAACAGCCGCGCCGGCCGATCAGCGTGGTGCGTGAGACGGAGCTCTCGACCCTCTACGACGGCGGCAACAACGTCGGCATGCTGGCGATGTACCACGCCACTCGGGGCGCGATTGCCAAAGCCGGGACCCGGGGCATCGCTATCGTTGGAGTAACGAACAGCTGGATGAGCGGCCGCAGCGCCTACTATGTCGAGATGATCGCCAATGCGGGGCTGGTCGGGATCCACACGGCGGGCTCCGCACCCAGCGTCGCCCCGCCCGGGGGGATCCGCGCGGTGCTCGGCACCAACCCGATCGCCTTCGGACTTCCGTCATCGCGCGGAGCCCTCGTGTTCGATATGGGGACCTCGGCCTTCATGGGGACCGATTTGGCATACCGCGAGCGTCTGGGAGAGCAGTTGCCGGAAGGGGTCGCCATCGATGCCGAGGGGCACCCGACACGCGATCCCGCCCAGGCGCGGCGCGGTGCACTCCTACCCTTTGGCGGATATAAGGGATTTGGCCTCGCTCTGATCGTACAGGCGCTCGGGCTGTTGGCGAGTTCGGGGCTCGGCCCGGAGCAGGACGACGGTTATCTCTTCATCGTCTTCAAGCCGGATTTGCTCGGCGAACCCGACGCCTTTAAGCAGCAGGTCAGCGAGCTGATCGAGCGGGTCAAGGCCACCCCGCCTCAGCCTGGGGTTGGCGAAATCCGCATTCCGGGGGAGCGGGCGTTTCGCAGTCGCGAGAGGGCGTTGCGCGAGGGGGTCGAGATCGACCAATTGGTCTACGAGACTCTTGCCGGCCTGCAAGCTTGACCACGAGGGCGCAACCGGCAATTCTAGACGTGTCGACGCTCGACCAATGTCGCATTTTTGTCACGTCGCTGATGATTGATTTAGCCCGGCAGAGGCGGCAGGGCACCCACCCGGGCTACCGATCTCGTCCGAGACGACGTCCGCGCGCCTGAACCCCGTTGCCTCTCGCGCGCGCCGCGACATCGGCAACCGATCTCAAACCCTAGCATTTGGTTCGTCTTGTGTGTAATGAGGTTACGGTTAGGTTGCAACGCGCAGCCGTGTCGACCCCGGGGACAGACTAAGCTATTGCTGTATGAGTGACGGTTCGATCGCGATCGTCGGAGCCTCCTGCCGATTTCCGGGAGCTGAGGATCTGGAGGCGTTCTGGCGGCTGCTTGCATGCGGTGGGGACGCCGTCTCCGAGATCGATCCGCAGCGTTGGTCGACCCGATTTTTTTATCATCCGGACCGTAACGAGCCAGGTAAGAGCTATACTTGGGCTGCCGGGCTTATCAGCGGCATCGACCTGTTCGAGCCGTCATTCTTCGGCATCTCCCCGCGCGAAGCGGCGCAAATGGATCCCCAGCAGCGGCTGCTGTTGGAGCTGACATGGCACGCACTTGAGGATGCCGGCATTTCGACCGGAAAAATTTCGGGGAGTTCGACTGGAGTCTACATTGGTGCATCTACAACCGACTATTCGGATCTGAGACTTGGGGATCCTGCCAGCACCGATTCCTATTTTATGACTGGCAACACGTTAAGCGTTTTTGCCAACCGCATTTCTTATGTATTTGATCTGCGTGGGCCGAGCCTCACCATCGATACGGCCTGCTCGTCCTCGCTCGTCGCTTTGCATCATGCGTGCGAGGCAATCCGCAGCAAGCGTGTCGAGACCGCAATTGTTGGGGGCATCAACCTCTTGCTCGCCCCCTATCCATATCTCGGGTTTTGCTCCGCCTCGATGCTCTCCCGGCGCGGACGGTGCTTTGCATTCGACGAGCGTGCCGACGGCTATGTCCGGGGAGAGGGCGGCGCGGTCGCCATCCTCAGACCCCTCGATGATGCGCTCGCCGACGGCGATGCGATCCGCGCGGTGATCCTCGGCACGGGGGTCAATTCCGACGGCCGAACGATCGGATTGTCGTTGCCGAGCGAGGCGGCGCAGGCGTCCTTGCTGCGCTCGGTCTATGCGCGCGCGGGCGTTGCTCCAGAAGATCTGACCTTCTTCGAAATGCACGGCACCGGCACGCCGGCGGGAGATCCGATCGAAGCCGCCGCCGTCGGCCACTCCCTCGGCCAGAGCCGGTCCGACCCGCTCCCG
>Ga0209328_10000359_pt1 | contig 11062 bp, 9 predicted proteins | sample JacPinW_OM3H0_M1_FD_187954 | JGI IMG/M metagenome (GOLD analysis project Ga0209328, IMG submission 187954) | Forest soil microbial communities from Algoma, Ontario, Canada - Jack Pine, Ontario site 1_JW_OM3H0_M1 (SPAdes) (version 2) | ecosystem: Environmental > Terrestrial > Soil > Boreal... | reverse complement strand
TTCCTAGCCCGAGTGCGAGTCCGAAATGAAACTCGCGGGCTGATCGAGTGTTACAGCACCACATCGGCGACTAAACTCGTGCGCCGTCACCGGAACTGGCGCTACGATATTTAGACACCACCAAGCGCCAACTTGTTTCCCGCACATTATCAACCACGAGACAGATTCTGGCACCTTGTTTCGCCCCGCGCAATATGCGATCCGGGCTAGTACTCGGAGATGAGATGCTTTTGAATGGTCGTGGTGGATGGCCGTTCTGGCAGGAGGCAGTACTAGCGCGATTGCAGGCCAGGGCGTCGGCGTCCTAGCCAGAATTAGCCGGGCGGAGATCGGGGTCGCGCAGGCTCCCGTACGTGGAATCGGTTCGAACTAGGTACCGATATCTCTTCGGCCACCACGCGTTATGAGCCGACCGGAGAGTTGCTCGAAGGCACGTTATACTACCGCGCGAGCAAGATTTCTCCTCGACCGGGGCATGACTTAGTTCGACATTGGCAACGCGATGGGCCGACGACTGGCATTGCGCTTTTTCTGTGCCATCATTTGGTAGCGTCGAGTATCGCCGCCCTGTATGGCTGGGATCTGGAGCGCTACGGGCCCTAGATAAAGCAGGACTTTGGTTCTTGGGAGATGAGGATGAGCGAAGAGCAACGCCGGCGAAATCCACGGTACGCGTTTATCGCTAACGCCGAACTTTTTGAACCAGCCACGAGAATGCGTATCGCCACACGAGTGAGCGAACTTAGCCGGCAGGGCTGTTATCTGGATATGCTAAACCCTTTCCCAGAGGACACGATGGCGCTGGTAAAGATTTCGGCGGGCGACAAGGTCTTCGAAACCAAAGTGCGGGTCGTTTACGCACATTCAAATTTGGGCGTGGGACTGGTGTTTCTGGACCCAGATGCGAAAAACGTGGAAGTGCTGAAGAGCTGGCTCGACGAAGCGAAAGAAGATCCCGGGCGATTGTTGCCATAGCGCGCAAACAAAAACGCCCAAGATACAGAAGTAGGAATTCGGAGTTGAACGCCCGGAGTTAAGCCTCTAAAGACTCGCCAGAGCGGATTTTGTTTTGGATTTCTTTTTTTGGTTGGCCCAGGTGTGATTGTTACCGTCATGATTGTTACCGTCGTGGTTGTTACCGTCATGATTGTTCTGGTGATTGTTCAGATGGTCTCGAATGACGCGCACTTCTTCCGCCAAAGCTTTTTCCACCACAGCGGACTTTCGCTCGCCGCGGGCGACGCGACTTACGTACGAAGGATCCACTCCCAAACGCTTCGCCACGCGATTATAGATGCCCCGAAAAAGCGAGACGGAAGGGATAGAATTCGTGGTACTATCCACTTTGTCACTATTCATGACGAACCTTTCAGGAAGAAGCGCGAACGCAGCGCGAGCTAAGACTAACATAAATGGTAGCGACGGGCATTGAATAACGTAGCCCAAATGAGAACCCGAAAGACTTCAAATCCGGAATGGGCGCGCAAGATTTTAGGTTTGCGGCGACGCATGGGACTGACACAGTCGGCTTTTGCGTCGCGGCTGCATTATTCCGCGATGGCTTTGTCGCGATGGGAGCGTGGCACGCATGAACCGCCGGCCCAGGCGTACATCCAGATCGGAAATCTGATCGGCGAACCGGAATCGTCATGGTTCTGGGAACGAGCCGGCTTTAAAACGTCGGATCTTTCCAAAATGCTCCCCGAAGGCCATGGGATGATGAGGAAGGCGGCTTTTCCGGATTTTGAAATCGTAGTGGCCGGAAGCCATAAAAAGAAGAACGCTGTGGCACCCAAGGCCAGACTGGTGGCAATTCCGGTACTAGCCGCCCATGCGGCCACGCATGGAGGCAAAGGCGACCCTTTCCTGGACTTGGACGATATCCCAGCCCAGGAAATGATTGCGGCGCCTGCGGTATGGTGCCCGCATCCTGCAGATACGACTTGCCTGCGAGTTCGCGGAGCGTCCATGAGTCCGCTAATCAACGACGATGACATCGTGGCGGTGGACCGTTCGGCAACCAACCCCAGCGAATTGAGCGGCAAGATTGTGGTGACTTGGCAGCGCGATAGCGGGCTGACGCTCTCACGGTTCTTGCTGGTAAACGGTGTGCAACTACTAGAATCCGAGAACCGGGATTACGAGGCCGTGAAACTTGGAAAGAATCGCAGCTGGCGAATTATGGGTAAGGTTTTGTGGTGGATTCGGCATGCGCCGTGACTCCCCTAGTTTGCAGTAAATTCTAAGCATATTTACAGGATTTCCCTGATAGAGCTGTTTCCTATTTTTTGCGACTATGCGCGTGCGGTTATTGACATCCGCCAAGTCGAGGGAGAAGGGGACAGACGAAACGCTTCGAGAAATCGAAGCAACCGGGCTGGGACGTCTCTCCTCTTTTCCTTCGGTCAACTTCCTCCGACTTAGTTTTCACTGGAATCCCGCGATCTTGTGTTCGTTTCCCCTCTTATATAAAGTTGGCGCCTGAACGAAACCGCGCACGACGAGGATTCATCTGAGGAGGACAATATGTCACCTGACACTTCCATGCACTCGGTTGCACCAAGGAGCGGGCGGACATTGGGCCTGCTCTGGTTGATTTACGGAATTTTCCGAATGATCGCAGCCGTCTGGATGCTAAGTTTCACTCCTGTCGCTACAGTGATGTTTGGGGCGCTGCTCAACCGAGTTCCTAATCCTTACCCACTAATGAGCTCGTTTCATTTGATTTACGCTGGATGGATTGTGCTGTCGGCCGCCAGCGGAATTTTTGGGGTTTTGGCGGCAATTAGCCTGCTTGCGGGAGCCAGCGCGGGCGGACTTCTGGCAGTGGTGGCGGCGTTGCTCGCGGTGCCGTTTATTCCGGTCGGCACGATGCTGGGTACTTATACGCTGGTTGTTTTTGTTCGGCGAGAATGAGTTTGTCAGGGCGAGAATGTTTTTAGCGTCCGGCCGCAGACGGTGTTTCACATCGGGATCGGCTGTCGGCTTTTCGGCTTTATGTACCAGCAGGGCGAATATCCTGCGTGCGGGAACAACGAGTGCGTACAAATCCAAGTTTGCTCGGGATTTTGCTCGTCAAGCTCGTAGTCGACTTTTCCTCCTTTAACCGCGATGGCATAAAGCCGCGGCGACGTAAATGTTTCTACTGGATTTGAGGGTTGCGGGTGAATCATTCGGATCCTGAAATAGACGTAATCGAAGATGAAGGTGACCAGCAGCCCCAGAAAAAGGCCTACGAACGCACGTTTTGCGAATAACCTCAAGCGGGGTTTATCAGGCATGGTGTTGGCGCTTTAAGAGCTACGTGGCAATGGTCTCAAAACCTGTGGGAGTAATCGCGAATCACCGAATAACACTCGCAGGCGAAAGCTTCCAGTTGCGGACGGTTTATAATTTTCACACTACCACGGCCATATTCGATCAGGCCGGCTTTCTGCAGCAAACCCGCGGCGAGAGTCACACTGGGGCGATCCGTTCCAAGCATGGTGGCCAGGAAGTCATGAGTGATGCCCAGCATGGAAGTAGCGGCGCTATCTTCGGCCATCAGTAACCAACGAGCCAGGCGCTGCTCAATTTCGTGCAGGCGATTGCAGGCGGCGGTTTGCGACACTTGCATACCGAGCAACACAATATAGCGGTTCAACGCTTTGCGCATATTGGGAATCGCCGACAACAGCTTTTGGAAGGCTTCGCCTGTTATCCTGAATCCGTCCCCGGAGATTTGCACTACTTCTCGAACTGCGCTGCTGCTTAGGCCGGCGGATAGAGCGGTCCCGGATGCTCCTTCCCTGCCAACTATCCCAGCTTCCACGGTCTTCCCTGTTTTGAGCACCACTACTAAGGAGATAATTCCGCGATTTGGGAAATACATAAACTTCAACTTTCGATGCGGCTCGTAAAGAATGCGGTGCTGCTCCAGATCTATAAATTGAAGATGTGGCCGGACAAGATTGAATTCGCGGGGCGTCATGGCCATCAGAATTTGATTCTGTACGGGCTTGCCCGCCACGTTACTTCGTGGGGCCGGTTGCGAGGCGCGCTTCTTCTTCACGAAGTTCTTTCTCCCTATTGCAAAATTGAAATGATCGCGTCCCGATACCTCCGGCTACGAGGCTCGCGACAAAAAAGTTGTCGTTCTCTTCTATAAGGTCTTCGCCATATTCACAAGGACAAACAGTATTGGTAGGCTGTCCGACACATTGTGCTTGAAACTTCCGTCAATTAACGCTTTGTGTTGGAATTTGGAAAATTCGGAGACTGCATGCTGATGTTGGGTGCGCAGACAACAACTGATTGGCGCCCTCTCATGGACGAAGCCAGCGAGTGAATGCTAACATCGCTGAATCGACCCGGTGGGGCCGTGGCGCAGTTGGGAGCGCGCCTCGATGGCATCGAGGAGGTCGTGGGTTCGAATCCCATCGGCTCCACCAAACGCAATCACACCTGCCCGGAGTTTTTGCTGATCCACTAATATAATTTATGGCCAAGCTGACTTTTCTGGGCGCCGCCGGGAGCGTGACCGGCTCAAAATATCTGGTGGAGGCTGCAGGAAAGCGGCTGCTTGTGGATTGTGGAATTTTTCAAGGTCTTCGCGAACTCACGGAGCGCAACTACCAGCCATTATCGATTGATCCCAGAACCTTTGATTATGTTGTGCTGACCCACGCGCACCTGGATCACACCGGATGGCTGCCGGTGCTGGTGAAAGCTGGGTACCGGGGACCGATTTTTGCAAATCCCGCCACGATTGATCTGACCGCGCTGTTGCTGAAGGATTCGGCTCATCTTCAAGAAGAAGATGCGTTACACCCGCAGAGGGAAATGAGCGGACGCCCAGAACGGGAGCCCATGTACACGAGCGAAGACGTCGATCCAGTGCTGCGCCTGATGAAGCCAATGCCCCGCCTGGGGGAATTCGAAATCGACCCTGTATACCGCATCGTTTCCTATGACGCCGGGCACATTCTTGGTTCGTCAAGCCTGGAACTTACAATTCGCGAGAATGGAACGAAAAAGGTGGTGGTATTTTCGGGAGACATCGGGCGTTACGATCAGCCCATTCTGAACGATCCAAATACGCCTCCCAGCAACGCTGATCTTCTGATTTGCGAATCAACCTATGGAGACCGCGAGCATCCCGGAGGTGATCCTGCTGCGCAACTTGCTGATGTCGTGAATCACGTAACGCAACGTGGCGGCGCGATCATCATCCCGGCGTTTGCCGTCGGACGAACGCAAACGTTTATGTACTACCTGCGGCAACTGGAAGTCGAAAACAAAATTCCGCGGTTGCCGGTGTATGTGGATAGTCCGATGGCGCAGAGCGCGACAGATTTGTATCTGAAATATCGCGCGGATCACGACCTGGAGTTCACGAAGATCGATGCGAATGGCCAGGGTGATCCGCTTTACGTTCGTGAATTTCATCTGACGCGCACGACGGAAGAATCAAAGGCTATAAATAATGTGCACACGCCTTGCATCATCGTGTCAGCCAGCGGAATGGTGGCCGGAGGACGAGTGCTGCACCACCTGGCCCACCGGCTGCCAGACGGAAGAAACGCCGTGATTCTGGCAGGCTTCCAAGCACAAGGGACGCGTGGGCGTGCTCTGCAAGAAGGGGCGAAGACATTGCGCCTATTTGGGCAGGACGTGCCGGTGAACGCAGAGATCATACAAATGAGCCAACTTTCGGCGCACGCCGGGAAAAGCGAGCTGCTTCGCTGGATGGGTGGATTACCTAGCGCGCCGAAACAAACGTATTTGACGCATGGCGAGCCCGTTGCCGCGCAGTCTTTGCAAAAAGAAATCACCGCAAAGCTTTCGTGGAAGGCGTCGGTGGCGCGGTATCTGGACAGCGTTGAAATCTAAATAGCTGCGCGAATTATTTTTTTCTTCGCGCGGAACTATTGGTTGGGCAACTCCGTCTATACAAGCAAGACCACTCGCGGGGTAGGGGACTAACCACCACAGGGCAACCAACCGTCGGTCTCCTACCCTTGTAATATTTCTGGATGACTTTCCTACAGCTGAATTACCTCAGATTTACGTACTTTAGAAGTGGTTTACGGTATTCGATCGCGATTCCCGCGGGTTTGCGTCTTTGGGCAACCGGCGATGCGATCATGCACGTGCGCGGAAATCGGCCAAGTGTTCAGGCAGGCGCGCTAATCGCTGTTCCGCTGCCGCCAACGTCGATTCTTTCTTGCAGAAGGTGAATCGGACCTGGGAAGAGCCATCGGCGGGATTGCCGTAGAAACTCGAGCCAGGAACGACGGCGACTCCAACTTTTTCGACTAGAAATTTGGCGAAAGTCACATCGTTGGTGGTTTTTTCGGAGGTACTGCGGCGGTCACCATCAAAATCAAAGCCGGAGATGTCCGTCATGATGTAGTACGCGCCGCGCGGCTTGAATACCGTGAAACCGGCTCCGGTCAGGATTTTTAACAGGCGTTCCCGCTTTTCGCGATAGCTCTTGGCAAGATTCTGATAATAAGAGTCCGGGGATTTTAGCGCCATGGCGCCGGCCTGCTGCAGGGGAGCCGCAGCACCCACCGTCAGGAAGTCATGTACTTTGCGAATCGCTGCTGTTGCTTTAGCTGGAGCGATGGCCCAGCCAACCCGCCAACCGGTGACACTGTACGTTTTTGACATTCCATTGATCACGATAGTGCGTTCACGCATGCCATCGAGCTGCGCCATGGAAATGTGCTCGGCGCCGTCATACAAAATATGTTCGTAGATTTCATCGGTGATGCAAAAGGCGTTCCACCGCGCACATAGGCCGCTAATAAACTCCAGTTCGGCACGCGTAAAAACTTTGCCCGTGGGATTGTTCGGGGTGTTGAGGATGATCGCTTTTGTGCGCGGACCGAATGCCGCTGTCAATTCCCTTTCGTCGTAGCTCCAATCGGGCGGACGCAACTTGACGAAGCGCGGAGTCGCGCCACTTAAAATGGCGTCCGGCCCATAATTTTCGTAGTACGGCTCAAACACCACAATTTCATCACCAGGATTGATGATGGCCATCATGGAGGACATCATCGCTTCGGTCGATCCACAACAAATAGTGATTTCGCGTTCGGGATCGACGCGAATCCCCTGTGTGCGCTCAAATTTTTCTACGATGGCATCGCGCAATGCTTTGGCGCCCCAGGTAATCGCGTATTGATTGATGTCGTCCGCGATGGCCTGGCGCGCGGCCTCTTTGATTTCCGCGGGCGCGGCAAAATCAGGGAAACCCTGTGACAGGTTGACGGCTTGGTATTCGAGCGCCAGGCGCGTCATTTCGCGGATGACGGACTCGGTGAATTGCTCGGCTTTGGCGGACAGCATGCGCCGCGCCAGTTCGCCAGATGTATTGGTGGCTAACGTGTGACCCTCTCTTTTTCCTGCTTATTTAAGTTTGCCGGATTCGACGCGTTCTTCAAACCTGACGCGACTGGAAGCCGCAGTTACGGGCGGACTCTGCAAAGCGCCAGTGCCATAAATCATCCGGTAGACGGCGGCATTGCGCAAGACGATTTGCACGTATTCGCGCGTTTGCGTGAAGGGAATGGATTCGACGAGTTCGGGTATCTCGTCGTAGGTGCGTTCGGCCTTCCAGAGAGCAATGCGATCTTCACCGGCGTTGTAGGCAGCGGCGGCATATTCAGGGGCGCCAGTAAGACGGACGAGATTGGCGATATACAACATGCCGAGCTGCAGGTTGTAGTTGGCGTCGTACAGAAGCTTTTTGTTGTAGCGAATCTTTAGTTGCTTGGCGAGCAGTTTGCCGGTTTTTGGGAGCACCTGCATCAAGCCGATGGCGTTGGCGTAAGACACGATGTCGGCTTGGAAGGTGGATTCCTGACGGATTAATCCGGCGGCAAACATGGGATCGAAATCGTTGCGCGCCGCTTCGCGGCGTAGAGCCGCTTCGTACGGTAAGGGATAGAGCGTTTTCCACACGGCCATCGGAGCGTCGGATATTTTGCGTGATTCGAAACTCGGAAGGATGATGCGACCATAGGACATGCCGGCTGCGAAATGGCCCTGATCAAAGGCCGCCTGCGCCGCCTCGAGCAAGAAACGAGGTGATGGGGTGGCGAAATAGGCGTTTTTTAATTCCAGCTCGGCGGACGCATCGAAGGCGATGATGCGCAGCGCCTGAGCTTTGGCCCAGCGGTCGGCAGCGGAGGCAGGAATTGGTTCATCGAATGCCCGCAAGGGAGACGGCTCGGGAATTTTCGCCAGAAACTCGGATGCATCTTCCTCACCGGACCCCAGCTGTTTTAGCCGAGCGGCAGCGGCGTGCGCAAAATAAGTTTGCGGAAATCGCTCGATCGCTTTTTCGTAATCGCTGCGAGCGTGGCCGGGATTGCCGCTGCGTTCGGCGCTGCGGCCAAGCCAGTACAAAGCGTCAACCGCGTTGGCGGACGTCGGATACTTCAACAGAAACGCAGTGAGACGCTGATCTGCGTCCGGTTGTTTGTTCAGAAAAGCGATCCAAGCAATACGCCATTCGGCGTTGAAGGCATATTTCCCTTCGGGAAATGCGTCGATCAATCGCTGGTAGTACGTGACCGCCTTAGGGCGGTCGAGCAGAACCCAATAATAATTGCCGGAAGCCATCAAGGCTTCCTCGTTCCAGACGCTCTTGGGATATTTCTGCGTGATGCTGTCGAGCGTGGCGAACATCTCGGATTCATTCTTTGCTGTGCGATAGGCTTGTGAGAGACCAAACAAGCGCTCGGCATCGACTTCAGGATCGGGTGTAACTAGCGAAGATAGAAGCGTTGGCGAACCTTTGAGCTGAACGCGGACCTGCGCTACGCGCAACTGCGCGCGCTGGCGTTTGGGACTGTCAGGATCGCGCACTATGGATACAACTTTCTCAAATTCGGCACGCGCTTCTTTCCATTTGTGGGCATCGAAAAATATTTGGGCGCGCTGCTCCTGCATTTCCGTGGTGGGGCTTGAATACTCGCGTCCCAACTCACGGGCGATTTGCGGCAAAGCGGTAGCCGCAGCTTTTGCTTCGTCCGATAGGGGATATTTGTAATAGAGCGTTTGGTAATCTTTTGCAGCGCGCGGTAGCTGGTGGGCGATTTTGTAGGCTTGCGCGCGTTCGAGAAGCAGAACGGGCCTAGTGTTGGTCGGAGGATAAGCGTTCAACGCTTCGATGGCCTCTTGGGAATGGCCAGTATCACGAGCGGTCGGCGCGTAAGCTTCTAAAAATTGTTCGCGCATGGCGCTATTGGGATATTCCTGCTGAAAGGTTTGCAGGTCGGCGAAGGCTGCGGCCATATTCTTTTGTCCACGCTTGGCTTGCGCGGACCAATACAAAACATATTCCCTGAGAAGAGCATCCTTTTTTGCTTTTGCGAACCAGTTCAGCGCCTGAGGCAGATGATTCTTAGTGTAGTCCTCGTAGCCAATTGCCAGAGCGGCACGCGGGCCCCAAATCGTAGAGGCGTTTTTTATAGCGAACGAGGCTAGCTTTTCGTAGGAACCCGGTGCCGCGGTGTGCAGTCCGCGTGCAAGCGAGGCCAGTTCGCTCTGGGATTCCGCATCGCCCGGCGTTGGAGAAGTGATTTCCGGCGCAGAAGTGGTCACTCCACAGTCGGTCTTGCACGGCACAGCCTTGGATTTCTTGGATTTTTTCTTCGAGTGTTTTCGAGTTTTGCTTTGTGGGGATGGCTGTGCGAAGGCAATACTAGCATCGCCGAGCAAAAGCGAAATACTCAGGCAGAGCGCAGCAGTCCGCGTAAAAGAACCAGACGGCGAATGGTGGTGGAAGCGAAAATTCACGCGAAAACGTTCTAGCGATCTAGCGATGGTGCGCGTGGATCGCGTAAGGATACTCACCAAGAGCGTGCGCGTCGCCATCGGCGAGAATCTCGACCATCCAGCGATAGAAGTAGTCGACTGGGTGATCCATGATGGGACGGAAACGGCGATCGTATTCTCGATGAGCTTTTTCAATGTCGTCACGCAGTCTAACGCACAAATCTTTATTTTCGCGGCCCAGACGCACGGCCTCGGGACGGAGCATTTTAATGTCCTGCATGGAAACCTTAGCAACACGATTGGCACGACGATGTAGTTCCTGCTCCTCGGTGGACAGTTGATTAACGTCAAAATCGCCTTCCGTCTCGACTTCGACGTCGTCGGGAAATGGGCCGGGTTGAGGAATATCTAACGGCGCGGGTTCCAGCGCTTCAGGCTCAACATTAGGATGTGCCCCAGGCGCGAGCTCGTTGCTTGGGGCAGAATCCGCAGGACTAGCTGGCGCTGACGTTTCCGGTAGCGAAGGCTTTGAGGGAAGAGGCTGTTGTGACTGGCGCGCTGATTCCACGCTGATGGAACTGGTCAGCCGCGTCATTTCGGCTTCGAGCGGCGAGCGCGGACCTGGATTAAGAGTAATAGCAACAAATCGCGAGAGGACTTCCAAGGCTGCGGCAATGGATGCCGCGGTGGATTGCGCGCGCAACATTGGCGGCAGCGCATTGGTGGGTTTGCTGCTGGCGCAAGCGGCAACCACATCATTAACGGCTTGATTCAGCTCGTCAGTGGTGCGCTGGATGCTTTCCAGGTTGTCGCGAATCGCTCGCGAAACAGCTTGCTCGATGGCAGTAGGCTCTTGTGGCATAAAGATTTGGGAGCGTGAGCGTCAAAAATGCCCCGTTTTGTGATTTTGGGAGTTGCGCGGGTGGGAGTCAATCGCCTGCGATGAGGTGTGTGCCTAATTGTTTCTTATGCGTTTCGCGGGGATGGCCAGGACTGCAGGGCAATCCCGATGATGCGGTGAAGTTCGCTACGGGTGGCTCCGCCAGCAGCTTGAATCGACATTCCTTGAATTATGGTCGCGATGTAGCGCGCGAGGCTAGCGGGGTTTGCATCCGGAGGCAAATCGCCATCCGCCCTGGCCTGATTCAAGCGCTGACGAAGCGCGGCTTCTCCGGCCATGCGACGGGAAATTAATTCCTTGCGTACGGAATCGGCGCTATTTCCGCAGGCTAAGGCGCCTTGTACCCATAAACATCCGTGTGGATTTTGCGGGGAGGTCAGCAGGTCAGCG
>Ga0209328_10000358_pt1 | contig 11070 bp, 8 predicted proteins | sample JacPinW_OM3H0_M1_FD_187954 | JGI IMG/M metagenome (GOLD analysis project Ga0209328, IMG submission 187954) | Forest soil microbial communities from Algoma, Ontario, Canada - Jack Pine, Ontario site 1_JW_OM3H0_M1 (SPAdes) (version 2) | ecosystem: Environmental > Terrestrial > Soil > Boreal... | reverse complement strand
GGTCGTGCGCAACAACGGCGGCGGTCACGCGAACCATTCCTTCTTCTGGAAAATCATGGGCCCGAAAGCGGGCGGCGAACCAAAAGGCAAACTTGCCGACGACATCAAAGCAACTTTTGGCGGGTTCGATCAGTTCAAAGAAAAATTCTCCGCCGCCGGGGTTGGCCGATTCGGCAGCGGCTGGGCCTGGTTGATCAAAAACAAAAGCGGCAAAGTGGAAGTGATTTCAACGCCGAACCAGGACAGTCCGTTGATGGATGGCAATACGCCCATCCTCGGCCTCGACGTTTGGGAGCACGCTTACTATCTCAATTACCAAAACCGCCGGCCTGACTACATCAAAGCGTGGTGGAATGTGGTGAATTGGGACGCTGTGGCCAAAAATTACTAGCCGCAGCGTGGCGTGGCTTACCTAAACGAAAATTATCTCAAGCTTCAGGCCGGTTATCTTTTCCCCGAGATCGCGCGGCGAGTGCGCGAGTTTTGCGAGAAGAATCCGGACGCGGCGAAGCGTTTGATTCGGTGCGGCATCGGCGACGTGACGGAACCGTTGCCGCAGGCTGCGATCGACGCGATGAAGCGCGCGGCTGATGAGCTCGGACGTCGCGACACCTTTCGCGGGTACGGGCCGGAGCAGGGCTACGAGTTCTTAAGGTCGACAATCGCGCAGAAAGACTTTCGGGATCGCAAGATCGACATCGCGGACGATGAAATATTTGTTTCCGACGGTTCGAAATGCGATTGCGGTTTCATCCTCGATATTCTGGGCGACCAAAACAAGGTCGCGGTTCCCGATCCGGTTTATCCGGTGTACGTCGACACAAACGTGATGGCCGGTCACACCGGACCGGCGCGCAAGGACGGAAGGTACGAAGGCGTCGTTTATTTGCCGTGCACAGATGAAAACATTTTCGTTCCCGAGCCGCCCAAAGAACATGTCGATCTTGTTTATCTTTGTTTTCCGAACAATCCGACGGGCGCGGTTGCGACACGCGAACAACTCGCGCGCTGGGTTGATTACGCGCGGCAGCACGACGCACTGATTTTGTTCGACGCTGCCTACGAGGCTTACATCTCTGATCCGAAGATCTCGCATTCGATCTATGAGATCGACGGCGGCCGCGAATGTGCGATTGAGTTTCGAAGTTTTTCCAAGATCGGCGGATTCACGGGAGTTCGTTGTGGGTTCACGGTGATGCCGAAGACAGTTCTCGCACGGACTGATGCGGGAAAGAAACTGCCGCTGCATCCGCTGTGGCACCGGCGTTGGAGCACGAAATCGAACAGTGTGAGTTATCCGGTGCAACGCGCGGGGGAGGCGTTGTATTCGGATGAAGGCCGCCAACAATGCCGCGCGCTGATTGAGCATTACATGGGCAACGCAAAGATTTTGCGCGCGGCGTGTGAGGGAATTGGTTTGGGAGTCTATGGCGGCGAAAACGCGCCTTACGTTTGGGTGAAAACGCCAAGCAACACCACGAGCTGGGAAATGTTCGACCGGATGCTGAACGAAATTAACGTGGTGATCACGCCCGGTGCCGGGTTCGGCGCGCAGGGCGAATATTACATTCGCATCTCTGCCTTCAACAGCCGCGAGAACGCGGAGGAGGTCGCGCGGCGCCTGAAAAAGTTCGCATAAGACCAAACATCTTTTGTTGCGATCTACGCGAGGCGCGCAACATTGCGGCGGAGAAATCCGGGTGGCCGAAGAAGAGAAACAAAATCTGCTTCAGCTTTATCGCTTCTGTTATCTGATGGTGGCTGACGCAGCGAAAGCGCAGGAAATTTTTCATGCAACCTTGCGTGAAGCTGCCCAGCAAGCCGCGGACGGCGAAGCGCCGCGAGATCGCCTCTGGTTTTTTCGAAACGCGCGGTGGCGTTGTCTGGAAGTGAGTGAGAAAGGCCTCCAGGCCGAAGATGTCGATCTTGAAGAGGGCGAGCTCGCGGAGTCGGGGCCGTCCCAAATCGAGAAACTCGAGCCGCAACAATTTGCCATTTGGATTTCAGGCGCGCCCGAGCCGCAACGCACCGCGCTCGCACTTTTTTATTTGGATGAGTTTAGCCATCGCGACTTGCTATCGGTCACCGAGCTGAAGCCGCCAGAGTTAGCGAAGTTGCTTGCCCGTGGGCGTCGCGAATTTCAAGCGTGGCTGGACGCGACGCTTCCAGTGACTCAAATATGAGCGCCGCCGTCCAATTATCGCGTCGCGACAGGATGCTTTTGCATTGCGCGCCTTTGCGTGAGGACCATGTCGACGATCGCGCATTGCGCTCGGCGCTACATCACGCACGCCAGACGCCGGGGTTGGCCGTGCAACAAAGTTTTGATAGAGCCGCCGCTGCTGTGGTCCAGGCAGTTCCGATTCCGCAGGAAATTATCGATTGGGTCCCGACCGACACTTATATCGCGCCAACCCGACGGCCCTGGAAAAAATACGCGCAGAACCCGGCCTTTGCCGCCACAGGGATCGCGGTCGTGGTGATTGCCATCGTAGCAATTTTTCAACTGGTCGATCGATTGAATCGATTTCCAGGTCAATCAACGGCGCAGCGTTTGTTGACCACCGCAAGCTCGAACAAGTCGATGATGCTCGATCCGGTGAAGACGGATGCCGGCGCGCTCGGCGATTTCCTTTTCATGAAGCATCGGCTCGCGCATTACGATGTGCCGCCGGAGTTTGCGGAACTGAAAACCCTCGGCTGCCGCGTTTTTGACGATGAGGAAGGCCAGCGCGTCGCGCAGGTCTGGGTGGTGGAGAAAAAAATGCAGTTCTTCCTTTTTCCGGCTGAACGCGATCCAAAGACCGGCGCGGCCAAACATTTCAACGGCTGGCGGCACATCGACCAGGATCGCTGGAGCGGTGTGGTGAAAGAGCAAAACGGCGTCTGTTTCATGGCGGCGCTGCGCGGAAGCGAAAAAGACCTCGCTCCCTATATTTCGAAAAAGAAAGAGTAATTGTAGCGGTGCTCTGCGAGCGCCGTCGGCGGTCATAGACCGCCGCTACAGTGCGTTGACAGCAGTGCGTGGCGATTGAACTTTGTCGCCGCTTAGGCGCCAGGGTAGCTCAGCGGTAGAGCAGGGGACTCATAAGCCCTTGGTCGGGAGTTCGATTCTCCCCCCTGGCAATTTTTCATATCGACCGCGATGAACGACGAGATCGACAAATTTTTCGCACGCGGAAACGATTATTGGCTGACGCGGTTTGTCATCCTGCGATTGCTCGGGTTCGTTTACGTGATCGCGTTCTTGGTGGCGGTGAACCAGTTGGTGCCGTTGATCGGATCCACTGGTCTGACGCCCGCGCACGATTTTCTATCTCGGGTGCACTCACATTACGGATCGCGCACCGAAGGGATGTTGCATATGCCGACGCTGTTTTGGTTCGGCGTGTCCGATTTCGGATTGTCGATGGTCGCCTGGGTCGGGTTTGCGCTTTCGCTCGTTGTCCTGGCCGGTTACGCCAACGCCATTCTGCTCACCACGCTTTGGATCATTTACATGTCGATCGTTCACATCGGTAATATTTGGTACGGCTACGGGTGGGAAATCCAACTCCTCGAAACCGGATTCTTGTCGATTTTTCTTTGCCCGTTGATCGATCCGCGGCCTTTTCCGAAATCGCGTCCGCCGATTTTGGTGTTCTGGCTTTTTCGCTGGCTTGGCTTTCGGATCATGGTGGGGGCGGGATTGATTAAACTGCGGGGCGACGATTGCTGGCGCAATCTGACCTGCATGTATTACCACTACGAAACCCAGCCGATCCCGAATCCGATCAGCCGTTATCTCCATTTTTTGCCGCAGTGGTTCCACAAAGTCGAAGTGGTCTGGAATCACTTTGTGGAATTAATCGTGCCCTGGTTTTCATTCGGTCCGCGCCAGGCTCGTCACATCGCCGGGGTGTTGCTGGTTGTTTTCCAAGTTATTCTTATCGTCAGCGGCAATCTTTCGTTTCTAAATTATCTAACGATCATTCCGTTCCTGGCATGTTTCGATGACACGCTTCTGTCCCGATTTTTGCCGAAAGCACTGGTGAGGCGCGCCGAGCAGGCAGCCGCGCAATCGCAGCCATCACGCACCCGTAACACGGCCACGATCGCATTGTCGATCTTGGTTGCGTGGTTGAGCATCGCGCCGGTGTTGAATCTCGTCGGCGGTCGGCAGTTGATGAACTACTCGTTCGATCCGCTTGATCTGGTGAATACCTACGGCGCGTTCGGCACTGTTGGCCGCGAGCGCGACGAAATTGTTTTCGAAGGAACCGAAGACGCGGTCATCACCGGCGAGACCAAATGGAAAGAATACGAATTCGTGGCCAAACCGGGCGATCCGAGCCGACGTCCGCCGTTCGTTGCGCCCTATCAGCCGCGGATCGACTGGCAGATCTGGTTTGCCGCTATGGCGTCGCCGGCCGAGTACCCGTGGACGTTCCATTTTGTCTGGAAACTTTTGCATAACGACAAGAACACCCTGTCGCTTCTGGCCAACAATCCATTCCCGGATGCGCCGCCACGTTATGTCCGCGCACGCTTGTACCGTTACCAATTCGCGCCGCTCGGCGAAAAAGATTGGTGGAAACGCGAACTGATCGGCGAATGGTTGCCGGCGCTGTCGGCCGACAACGAACAACTGCGCCAGCTCCTGTGGTCGAAGGCCTGGCTCGATTAGCAGGATCGACAATCACTCCCCGTCGCGTCGCGATGAAACTTGTCGTCACTGAGAATTTTCTCGAACGAATCAGTCACTCGGGCTCGCGCTATCATTCTGATTATCTGGCGTATCGTCGGGGCAAGATCAGGCAAACAGAACTGATCGCTCGGTTGCCTCATGTCGCGATGATTGGCGACAGCGTTTGCACCGGCGTTTATGTTTCGACGCCGTGGAGCACGCTTTGGCGGGCGCGAAGTTGTTGCGGCCGAGACTGGTTTCTCAATGTCGATCCGGCGACGCCGATCGAGAGTGTTATCAAACGCTTGGAGCGGTTCACGCCACTGGTTGCGAGCCATTATGGCGGTATAGGCGCGATGGTGGACGACGAGAGCGAACGCTTGTGGTTTTCGAGAAAGATTCTCGGCACCCGCAACTTTTCCGGACAGATAAACCGCGCGCTAACCGTGAAACGTTTTCCGGATCTGATCCTGATCTCGATCGGGCACAATAATGTCGACTGGGCGTGGCGAAGTCCGCAGGAGGAACTCAAAAATCCAGAAGCACGTTTGCAGAGGCAACGCCGACACTTCCAGACAATTTTCGAGCGCCGGCTGCGAAAACTAATCGAGCATGCGCGTCAATCGCCCCAGCGCGTTTCGATCGTCGTCTTCGGACTGGTGAACTTCGGATCGTATTTTAAAGGCCGCGAAGAAGCTGAGCAGCTGCGAGCAAGAGATTCGACTTTGTATCCGTACTTGGAAGGCACCTACAAGTATTTGATCTCGTTTCATCCCGATTATCGGGAACATCTGATTCGTCTTGCCGAGATGGTGAACGACGAGATGCGTTCCGTCGTTGACGAATTCAATTGCGAGCTCAGCGCAAATACGACCATTCAGCTGCGATATTCCGACGCGCTCTCAACGGCTGACTTAAGTCGCGCCGAATTGCTTCACCCGGTTGATGGCTGGCACGCGTCGGTCGCGGGACACAACGTCCTTGCCGAAGCTGCGTTCCGCGATCTCGCTCCGAGTTTGGAATTCCTCGGGATCGCGTGATCTACAACCAGCGCTCTTTCAGACGCGCGATTGTTTCGCGCATCATACGATAACCGAAATGCCCTTGCGGGATTCGCAGCAATTCCGAGCCGCGCCATTTTTGCTGGATCGCGTCAATGTCGGCCGGGCGCGCAATTAGATCGAAATCGCCCGAGACAAAGAGCACGCGTGCGGGATCGCACACCGGCTGATTGTGCAATGGCGAGCTGAGATGATAATGCCGTGCCACTAACTCGGGCGCGATTCTTGCGCGCCGCAACTCGCGTCGCATGAACGCCGAGGCCGGGTTTTGCCAGATCGCGTGTTCGACATTCACGATCGGCGCCATGAGCGCGAGGAAACGAAAATCGCTTTCCACGCAGGCGAGCAACGCACCGATCCAGGCGCCGTAGCTTGTCCCTAGGACTCCAAACTCACGGCAGCCGTGGCTGCGCAGGGCGGCTATTAGTTGGCGCACTTCCATTACGCCCTGTCGCAATCCTTCAGCATTTCGGATCAGGTCGGCCGTAATTGCCAGCTCGCCGTTCCAGTAACTGCGCGGCACTCGCGAGTAATGGTATGGCAAGTGAACAAAGCACGCGTTCCAGCCAAGCTCATTGAACCGCGTCGCCCACCGGCGATAACCAATGTGCGTGGCCGACATTAGCGCATGCAGCATGAAGACCGTCGGCGCAGTGCGCGCGTGAGCGCTCGGAAAAAACTCGGCGCGAGCAGTGTTGTTCCGCGAAAATTCCGTTTGAATTGGGCTGGGCCACGTGACCGTGGCGGAGCTTAAGTTTCCGATTGCCCGGGCAAGATCGACATCGTCGGGCGCAACGTAATATACCCGCGGCGTGAGTTTTTCGCACTCAGCCACATAACGCTCCATGGCTTCCGCGCTCTGGCCGTTCAACCGATGGCGCGATTGCAGCAGATTCATCGCCGCGCACATGCCGAAATCGACGACAGTCGAAGTCGCGCGGCGCAATCGCTGCCGATTCTTTTTTGGATGTGATCGCATCCGCTCGCGCGGCGGATGTGGTAGGTCGTCGGTCGTAAGCTGAAATTTCCCGCGCACCTCCGCGTAAAGATTTCGGAAAGCGTTGGTCAGGTCTTGCTCAATTCGAGCGCGGGCCACGCCTTTCTCCAATTCCGGAAAATACGAGATCTCTCTTCCAAAACCGATCCAAACCGGCGTGCGCCTCATCGGCAACCAACTTCTTTTCGCATACAGCCGATCGCTTCCCAGAATCACGCACGGCACGATTGGAACTTGCGCAATGTGCGCGAGCGTCGATGCGCCCGCCCGGACAGCCGCGCCTTCCAACAACGATTGGGTTCCGTCGCGGATTCCGCCTTCCGGAAAAACGCCGACCACGCGGTCGTGTTTCAAACGCTCAATCGCGGTCCGGATCGTCTTGCGATCGGCGCGATCGCGTTCGGCCGGAAAGGCATCAACTGCGCGCAAGAACAGACCGACGATCGGCAGCGGGAAAAATTCCGCCATTGCCATCCAATCGATTTTTCGCCGCACGACAGATGAAATGATAAACGGATCGAAATGGCTGATGTGGTTGGAAGCGAGCAGGAATCCGCTCGCACACTCGGCATTTTCGCGACCGAGTACGTGAACGCGCGACGAATAACCGAACAGCAGTTTCATGAACAAGGCTGCCGCGCGATTGGCGATTGAATGAAATATCCCGCTCACTCCGCTTCCAGTTCTCCTCGAGCCGCAGTTTCCTGGCATCTTCTCAAGTCGAGTTTGCCGGAGGCAAGGACGGGAATCGTATCGACCCGGCAAACTTTTTTCGGGATCCACAGATTTGGAACGCCGGCGTCTCGAAGTTTGTCGCGCAACTGCGTAAGATCGACATCGACGGCCGCGAGAAGGATGAGCGCTTCGCCTTTGGCCTCATCCTCGATTCCCATGATGGCGATGACGCGTTCATCGCGACCGGACAATCCAAGAAGATCGACAATTTTGCTTTCGATCGATTCGTGCGGAACCATCTCGCCGCCGACTTTCGAGAACCGCGACAGCCGGCCTTCGATGTAGAGAAATCCGTCCTCGTCGAACCGGCCGACGTCGCCGGTCTTTAGCCAGCCGTTGTGTAGGACTTCAGCCGTGCGGTTCGGGTCTTGCAAATAACCTTCGAAAACATTGACGCCGCGGAACCAGATCATTCCGGTTTCGTGCAGTGAAAGTTTCTGATCGGTTTCGGGGTTCCGGATTTCCGCTGCGATACCGGGCGCCATTTTGCCGACAGAACCCAGGCGATGTGACGGTTGCACTTGTTGATCAGGGACGGTTGGTTTTGGGTCCGGTAGATTTGTGCTGATCACCGGCGAGGTCTCGGTCAGACCGTAACCTTCGAACACAGGTTGGTTAAAACGCTGCTCGAATGTTTTTGCCAGATCGAGCGGGAGCTTTTCCGCGCCGGTGATGACGAGGCGCAGGCTGCGGAGTTGGTGCGGCTCAACTTTCCGCAGGTAGCCCCGCAAAAAGGTCGGCGTCGCCAGCAAAAGCGTCAGTTTGTATTCCTCGATCAACTCCGCGTTCTTCGCGACTTCAAGGGGAGTCGGGTAGGTGACAATGCGCACGCCTTCGATCAACGGATACCAAAGCGTCACGGTCGCGCCGAAGCTGTGAAAAAATGGAAGCGACGCGAGAATCGCGTCTTCCTTCTTGGCGTCGAGCATTTCGCGGAACTGGGAAACATTGCCGACGATGTTGCGATGACTCAGCACTGCACCCTTCGGATCGCCGGTGCTGCCGCTGGTGAAGAGCAGACTCGCTTCGGCATGGCCGCCGGTTTTCGGAATTCGCAAAATCCGCAGCAGCATGCGAGTCGGGCAGAAGATCGACATCATCCACCAGAAAAGAATTTGCCTTTTCAGTCGCGGCATCAGTTCGTCGAGCTTCAAGACATTTTCCGGCCATGGAAAATCTTTCACGCGCTCCATGAAGGCAGTTGCCGAGATGGCGACGCGCAATTCCGCGCGCCGGATACAGAATTCATTTGCCGCGCGACCCATTGTGAAGTTCAGATCGACCGGAACCTTGCCGGCAAGCGCCACGGCCAAATTTGCAACCATCGATCCCTTGCTGGCAGGTAAGACGATTGCGATTCGCGGATCGGGAAATTCTTTTCGCAAAAAGCGGCCCAACGCGATGCCCGCGCCGAGCATTTTTGCCCGGCTCAATTCACTGTGATCCACGCCATCGATGACGGCGGTGCTGAAACGTCTTCGTTTCAAACCCCGCACGCAGGCTTCGGCAAGATGTCGATCCAGCGCAGGCCGCCGGCTGTAGCAGAGTTCACCGAGCTTGAGCAGTTCTTCGCGAACCGTGGCGATATCGGCCGCAGCTGGCTCGAGCGGTTTGCCGAAGGCGACGGTGACGCGATAGGGAATTTCTCTTGGCCATTTGGCGAAGAATTTTCCGCCTTGGAACGAAAAGATTGAGCCCCAAAGCCGGTCTAGCCAGACTGGAACCACCGGCACATTTGCGTGCTGTGCTATCAATTCGTAGCCCCGACGCAAACGCAGCAAGGTTCCCGATCGGGTGAGCTGGCCTTCGGGAAAAAGACAAACGATCTCGCCGGCGGCAAGTTTTTCGGCAGCAGCGCGGATGGCGGAGCGGGAGTGACGGATGTCGATCGGAATGCAGCCGAGCGCCTTCAAGCACGGATGAAGCGCAGGCTTGCGATAAAATTCCTGGTCGATGATGTAGCGAATGGGGCGAGGGCAGGCCAGCTGAAGAACGACGGCATCGACCCAGGTGATGTGATTGGGCAAAAGAAGACAGCCGCCGTCCGGCAAATGTTCGAGACCTAAGGCGCGAACGCGATAAAAGATTCTGACGAGCGGCCGGCCAAAAAAATGGAGCGCGCGCTCACCGGCGGAAATGTGAGGCATCGTTTGTTATTTACAATCAGCCTGCGGTCGTCTGCAATCGACAAACTCTCGAATGGAACGCGGTCGTTTTCCCTCCAACGCCTGGAAAGCCCTGACGCTGTTACTGGCGATCAATCTTTTCAATTACATCGACCGGCAAATCCTGGCGGCGGTCGAGCCCGAGATTCGCGGCACCTTCTTTGCCGCCAGCGACGCCGACGCGATGTTCAAAACCGGCGCGCTCGGAATGGTCTTTCTCATCACTTACATGTTGGCAGCACCAGCCCTCGGCTGGTTGGCAGATCGTTTCTCGCGCTGGGTGATCGTCGGTACGGCGGTGTTGTTCTGGAGCCTCGCGACCGGTGCAACCGGACTGGCTGCGAGCTTCTCTATGCTGGTAGCATTCCGCGTCCTCGTCGGCGTGGGCGAGGGTGGCTATGGCCCGACTGCGCCGACAATTCTGGCGGATTCGTTTCCGCTGGAACGGCGCGCCCGAGTCATGGCGTATTTCTGTGCGGCAATTCCCGTCGGCAGTGCGCTAGGTTATGTCCTCGGCGGCGCGGTGACGCCGCATCTCGGCTGGCGTGCGGCGTTCTACATCCTGACGATTCCGGGTTTGTTGCTCGGACTTGTTTGTTTCTTCCAACGCGACCCGCGCGGACTTGGTTCCGGCGCGAAAGTGCGGCAACGGGCGCATCGCGAAGATTACCGCAAATTACTGCGGACGCGCTCGTATGGTTTCAACATGGTGGCGCAAACGGCCATGACGTTTGCCGCCGGTGGAATGGGATTCTGGATGGCCGAATATCTCCACTCGCGCGGCCAGCCTCCCGAGGCGCGAATCATTTTCGGCGGAATCGTCGTCGTGGCCGGGTTGGTCTCGACCCTGGGCGGCGGATGGCTGGCCGATCGCATCCGAAACCGCTACGCGTCGTCGGATTTTCTCGTGTCCGGAATCGGCATGCTCGTTGCCTTTCCAATTTTTATCGCGATGCTTTTTACCCCATTTCCGCTCGCATGGGTTCTGATGTTCGCGGTCGTGTTCCTGTTGTTTTTGAACACCGGACCCTCGAATGCTGCGATCGCGAACGTCTCATTTTCAAACATGCGCGAGCGCGCATTCGCGTTGAACATTTTCATCATTCACATCTTTGGCGACGTCGCTGCTTTTCCGATCATTGGATATGTCGGCGGACATACCAACATGACGGTCGCGTTTTTCATCGTCTCCGTCATGATTCTGCTTGGCGGCGTGGCCTGGCTAGGGGGAATGAAATATTTACCCGCGGATACCGGAGTGGTAGAGAACGCGGCCGCGAGCAATTAGGACGTCGATCGGAAAGAACGCGGCAAATTACGCCGCGCAGTTTGGTTATTCTTGTTCTCCGCCGGCAGTTGGAGCGGGCTCGGATTCGGTGCTTTTTTTCTTGGAGCTCTTCTTGCCTGAAGGCGTGGCCGATGGCTCTGCTCTCGCCGACTTCTTTG
>Ga0209328_10000357_pt1 | contig 11103 bp, 9 predicted proteins | sample JacPinW_OM3H0_M1_FD_187954 | JGI IMG/M metagenome (GOLD analysis project Ga0209328, IMG submission 187954) | Forest soil microbial communities from Algoma, Ontario, Canada - Jack Pine, Ontario site 1_JW_OM3H0_M1 (SPAdes) (version 2) | ecosystem: Environmental > Terrestrial > Soil > Boreal... | reverse complement strand
AATGGGATAACCATAGGCCGAGACCGTCGATTCGAGCTCGGGAATACCGCCAAATTTCAGCGGCAGCATGCTCTTGTAGAAATTTGGCGAATCGACAGTGATGAGCGCCAGATCGCAATCGTGCGCAACGAAAAGCACTTTGGCCGGATACTTATTTGGATCGCCATCGCGTTCGACCGTCAGATAGCGGCTATTGCTCACGACGTGCGCGTTCGTCATGATGCGGTTGCCCTCGATGACGAAACCGGCACCGACGCCGCGGCCGAGCATTCCGGCATTCCACGGCGCGCGATAATCCGGCGCCACTTCGGTGGCAGTGATCCTCACCAAACTTTTTTGAACCGGCCCGTTTGGCTTCGGCGGCGCCATCGGTACCGGAACAGCGACGACGTTTTGCGCGGGCGTTCCCGGTTTCGTTCCGATTCCCGGTGGTCTTTGTTGCCCCGGAGAGGCTGAAGGTTCAAGAGCGTTCGGCTGCTGCGCGTACGATGTCGATATAACGAGCACTGCTACTGCGATGAAAATGGGAACGCCCTTCATGCCGGAAAGTCTGGAAGATGAAACGAACTAATTGAAAAGCAACCGCTCAAATTCCGGCGCGGTCGAGCAACAACTTCAAAACTTTCTCGGCTTCGAAGATTTCACGCGCGATTTGTCGGGCCGCGCCGGCATGCTTCGCATAATCGCGATTGATCATTTTTATCGCCTCGGCGATTTCGCCTAACGAACGGAACGCAAGCAGGCCAGCCTCGCCACCGTAATTTTTTGTGAATCCCGTTTCCTGGGTAATGACCGGGCGTCCGGCTGCCAGATAACACGCGCTGCGATCGCTGAACCAGCCGGTGTTGAGCCGGACGTACTGATCTTTTGCGACCGTGAATTCGCCTTTCGATTGCTGGATGTAATCGCGGTAAAGCCAGTAATCGACGCTCATTTGCACGGGCGAAGCGAACCGCCAGCCGTTGCACTCGAATTTCTCCCGCGTTTTTCGGTCCTGAATGTTTGTCGCAAGCTCGAAAGTCTCACCGGCTTTTTTTGGCGCGACCACGAAGCGCAAAAATTCGCGCGACTTGCTCCACAGATATTTTCGGCGCCGCCAGGTGATGTCTTTCAGTCCGCTGGTGGACCAGTTTGCGATCGACGTGAAAACTGCCGCCCGTCTGGGTGCTCGATCCGTTTTCCATAAATCGGTCACAATTGGTTGCCGGGTCGCATGCCATTTAAAGCCGTGGGTCGGCACCGGAAAGCTTTTCGTTCCGACGTTCTCGCCGAATGTGAACAGGGCGTGATGACGACTGAGGTAGTCGATTGTCGATCTTACGCCCTTGTCGATCTTGATTTGCTCAACACCGGGATCGCTTTCGACATAGATAATGCGGTCGCTCTTCAACAAATCGTCATTGAACTCCTGCGTGCCGCAAATGTTCAGAATGGCGTCCGCGTCCCGGTAAAGCTGGCGAATTGTTTTCAGCGGCAGTCCGGCCGTGGGATTCTTTTCCAAATAACGCGCACAGAACGCCCAACGATCCTGGAAATCGAATTCCCCCGCCAAACGATCCAGAACCTTCGCGGCGTAATCGAACTCGTCGTTAACTTCGAAGGTTTCAGGGTTGTAGGGAAGTCGCGCCGAATCTTCGATGTAGTAAACGTCGTGCCCGAGTCGTTGCAGGCCGACGATGTAATGCACGTGCTGCCAGATCACGCCCGCGATCGGCATCGAGCCCATGAAGCCCATCACCACGATCCGCTTGCGTTTCAAAATGTCTTAACAACGACTGCGGGATTTCCGGCGACGATTGTGTTTGGCGCGATACTTTTCGTTACCACAGCGCCAGCGGCGACGACGGAATTGTCGCCAATGATCACACCTTTCAGAATGACAGCGTTCATTCCGATCCAGACGTTGTCGCCGATTTTCACCGGGGCGGTTTTCAATTTCGGCCGGGGCGGCCGGTCCTTGAAATACGGCGCAAGCGCTTGCGCGTCGATTAACCGCTGCGCCGGTTCAAGTGGATGAAAATCCGAATCGGCAATGCCAACGTTCCAGGAGATGAGGCAATGCGAGCCGATGTCGATCCTTTCCTCGGCCATGACCAAGGCGCCATTGAGCAAAGTGAAATCGCCGATTGTGCAGCGACCGTTTTCGCCGATTGCAAACGAACAACCGGCATAACACGAAACATGATTGCCAATTACAACTGCGCCTGGTTTTTTGCTGACCATTTTGCGAAAAATCTGCGCGCTCTCGCAATAGAAGCCTTCGCCGAATTCAACATTTGGCGGGATCGGATGCGGCCACCAATCCTCCTCCACATGTCGATCTTGTTTGACGTTGCTCATGTTGGAAATTTTCCGGAAGTGAACAGTTTCGCGTAAACACCGCCGCGCGCGAGCAATTCCGCTCCGCGGCCTTGCTCAACGATGTGCCCGCGCTCGACTACGACGATGCGATCGACGTCGTGAATGGTGGCAAGCCGGTGGGTCGCGATCAACGTTGTCCGCCCGCGCATTAACTCCTTAATCGTTTCCATAATCGCCGCTTCGGTCGTGGGATCGAGCGCCGAGGTCGGCTCATCGAGAAGCAACACCGGTGCGTTTTTCAAAAACGCGCGCGCGATCCCGATGCGCTGGCGCTGGCCGACGCTCAACTGACCGCCGCGCTCGCCGACAGTGCTCGCATAGCCGTTTGGCAGCTGGCGAATAAATTCGTCCGCCTGGGCGCGCTTTGCCGCATCAATGATTTCAGCGTCGGTCGCGTCGGGCCGACCGTAAGCAATATTTTCTCGAATCGTCGTCGAAAACAGCAGCGTGTCCTGGAGCACAATCCCGATTTGTGCGCGCAACGACTTCTTTTTGATCTCGCGCACATCACGGCCATCGAGTGTGACTGAACCGGAAGTGGGATCGTAAAAGCGCGGGACCAAACTCAAGAGCGTGCTTTTTCCGGCTCCAGTGCCGCCCACAATGGCGATCATTTGATTCGGCTCGATCCGAAGATCGACATCGTGCAGCACTTGTCGATCTTGCGCGTAACCGAACGACACGTTTTGAAATCCGATCGCGCCTTTGGCAGATTCAATCGCGATCGCATTCGGCGAATCGACGACGTCATCTTCACGATCCAGTACCTCGAAGCAGCGCTTTGCGCCGGCAGTCGCGCCTTCCATCGCCCACGCGGTGTAAGTGATCGATTCGAGCGGTTGATAGAGCATGAGCAAGTAGGCGCTGAAAACCAGCAGCGTTCCGAGCGTGAGCGTGCCGGCGAGAACGTGCAGCGTTCCGACGTAATACATCGCAGCCGTACCGAAGACCATCAGTGTGCTGATGACGAGCGCGCTATTCACGTTGGTGAGGGTGAGCCGGAGGTTCGCCTGTAAACTTTGTTGTGCCTGCTGATGGAATTGCATGACCTCGAATTGTTCGCGTCCGAACGCATGTACCATCCGAATGGAGCTGAGACCTTCCTGCGCTTGCGCGAGCACAGCACTTTCCTGTTCCTGAATAAACGTCGATTCCCGCCGGATCCGGTGCGCGAAAAAATAAATCGCCCCGATAATCAACGGAACAATGCTTAAGGAAAGGAGCGTGAGCTCCCAATCGAGCTGCACCATGATCGCAAACGTGCCAATGAGCGTGACGACGGAGCCGAAGATGCCGGTGAAACCTTTGTTGTAGATTGTCTGGATCGATTGGGAATCGTAAGCGACCCGAAAACTCAAATCGCTCGACCGGCGGAGGTCGTGATATTTGAGCGAGAGCGATTGAAGATAGGCGTAAAGATCAGTGCGGAGTTTGAGTAGCGCCTGGAGGCCGACCTTCACCAAAATATAATTAGTCGCCCAATTGATCACGCCCCAAAGAAATTGGATCACGACGAGCGCGAGACAGAGCAGGGGAACCCAAGTATGCCAATCGCCGCGCGGGGTTGGATTTGGCCGGAGAAAATCGTCGACGATAATCTTGAATGGCCATGGTTTGAGCAAATTCAAGCCGATGCCGAGGAGCGAGAGCAGCAATCCGACAACCGTCTGGGGCAGGAAGGGCCGATAATAACGAAAGACGCGTCGGTAGATCGACATATCGATTTGAGATTGCAGTTTTCGGAATTCAGAATCAACTACGCGAATCGGCGGCGGAGCCTATGCATCAACTTCTCGAAACGTGGTTCCACTGGGTTTTAAGCGGCGGTTACCTCGGCATCATTGTGCTGATGGCAATGGAAAGCTCGATCTTTCCTGTCCCGAGCGAGGTCGTCATTCCACCGGCGGCATTTCTGGCCGCGCAAGGCAAACTCAGTTTCACGGGAGTTGTTTTGGCCGGAACCCTCGGGTCCTATTTGGGCGCGGCCATTACTTACTGGGTCTCTCGCGTAATTGGTCGACCTCTGATCGTGAAATATGGTCATTTCGTTTTGCTGAAGCCTGGGAAATTGGAGCAATCGGAGAACTGGCTGGCACGTTACCAAACGGGCGGGGTTTTCTTCGCGAGACTGCTTCCGGTGGTTCGCCATGTCATTTCCATACCGGCCGGCATCGTGCGCATGAACTTTATTGCCTTCAGCGTGGTTACTATCGTCGGCTCGGGAATCTGGTGTTGGATTCTGGCGTATCTGGGGACCCAGGCCTACCGCGTCCAGCCAGATCTTTTGTCGAATCCAGAGGGGATGGTGCATTTCATTAAAGGGCAATCGCATTGGATTCTGCTTTTTATAGTCGCGTTGGCTGCTCTTTATATTCTTACTATTCGCTTGATGCAGCGTCGGCGCTAAACAACAGGCCCCGTTGAGCTGTAAATGATGAAACCACCGCGACCGCGACACGCGAATTAAGATTGAACAGAGGCATCGAAGCTGCTGTCAAAAGGATACAAAGCAATGAAGAAAAACAGCCAGATCCTAAAGCCGCGTGCGAAACTTTCTCTCGGAGACCTCGTCCTCGCAGTCAGTTCCTGCACGAAAAACACGAAAGAAACAGTCGCAACGGTGGCTGATCTATTGGGCAGCGGAAAAGTGCGCGTCCAAAGCGACGGCAAATTCCTGCGCGCGAAGGTTTGCTAAGCTAATTCGACTTTCAAAAGTCGCTCCGGTGGTTTGTCTGCCGGAGCGATTTTTTTTGCGCCACAAAACACTTTCGCGTTTGGCGCGCCAATCTATCTTGCGGCGTGATCGATCGTTACTCGCGCCCGCAGATGCGCGACATCTGGGCGGACCAGCGCAAATTCCAGATCTGGCTTGAGATTGAACTGCTCGCCTGCGAGGCGATGGCCGACCTCGGTCAGATCCCGAAAAAGGACGCGGCCGAAATTCGAAAACGGGCGCGCTTTTCAATTCCGGAGATCCTCGAGATCGAAAAGCGGACTAATCACGACGTCATCGCGTTTCTGGAAAATGTCGCCGCTTCAGTGGGTCCGGCTGCGCGCTGGATTCATCAAGGGCTCACTTCATCGGACATTCTCGATACGACCCTGTCCGTTCAACTCACTGAGTCGACCAAAATCCTGGCGGAGGATTTAAATCAATTGCGCAGCGTCATTGCCGTGCAAGCTCGCCGTTACAAAATGACGCCAATGATCGGGCGTAGCCATGGGGTGCATGCCGAACCGATTACGTTTGGATTAAAGCTTGCGCTGATGTTCGACGAATTCGGCCGAGCCGAAGAACGTTTGGCCCAAACACTCGAACGGATTCGCGTCGGCAAAATCAGCGGCGCCGTCGGGACGCATGCACATGTCGATCCAAAAGTGGAGCGCTCGGTGTGTGAAAAACTGGGCTTGAAACCGGCAACCCTGTCGACCCAGATCGTGCAACGCGACCGGCACGCCGAATTTATGACAACGCTGGCGGTGATCGCTTCCAGCATCGATCGCTGGGCGACAGAGTTCCGTCACCTGCAACGAACTGAGGTTCTCGAAGTGGAAGAATATTTTGGCGAAGGACAGAAGGGCAGCTCGGCCATGCCGCACAAGCGAAATCCGATTACGAGCGAACGTTTGAGTGGGCTCGCGCGCGTGATTCGCGGAAACTCAATGGTGGCGCTGGAGAACGTCGCGCTCTGGCACGAGCGCGATATTAGTCATTCCAGCGCGGAGCGGATCATTTTGCCGGACTCATGCATTCTGCTCGACTTCATGCTGTTCGAGCTGCGCAATTTGGTGGAGCGGCTGCAGGTTTATCCCGAACGGATGCAGCAAAATCTCGAAGTAACGAAAGGTCTTTACTTTAGCCAATCGATCTTACTCGCGCTCACCCGCGCCGGCGCAGAACGTAAAACTGCTTATGAAGCCGTGCAGCGAGCGGCCATGAAAACGTGGAAAGGCGAGGGGAGTTTCGCGGAAAACGTGAAAGCCGAGCCGGAAATCACGGCAAAACTTTCCGCGAAGGAAATCGATCGGCTTTGCTCGCTCGACGTTCACTTCAAACACGTCGATGAAACATTCAAAGCGCTCGACTTAGAGTAAAGCGACAACGCGCGACTTACTTGCTCGGATGTAAGAGCAGTTCAGCAAGACGGCCCGAGTCGTCGAGTTTTAAAACACGGAGTTCGAATTTGGCCGCGGTTTGTTCGGGCGCTTTTGGATTCAATGTCACGCGCACCGCGTCCGTGCTCCAATTCAAGATCAACTGCGCGACCTGAAAGCTGGGCGTGAGCTCAACCGCGTTTAGTTCAAGATACGCGAACAACTCCATCGTCATCGGCGTTGTTCCGGCTGGAGTCAGTTGAACGCGTGCGCGCGTTTCATTTGGAATGAGAGCAACACCGCCAATTTCAAAGGCGGTCCGCATTTTCGCCGGTTGAAAAGGCTTTGAAGTCGGAAGCAGGCGCATCGTGGAAATACGGCCGTCGCCGCCTAATTTGGTCGGGCCAAGTTGAAAGCCTAATTCGGCCGGAATGGCGATGCGCGCGGCTGCCGACTGCAACCGAAGCGAAGCCGTCAGCGATGCCGGGCGCGCGCGAATTGCGCCCATCTGAAGCTGCGGCGTCAATTGCATCGACACTACCTCCAGAAAAAGACCGAGCACGGCGCCATTCCCATCAGTCGGCGCGACTCGGATCGTCGGAAGAGCGGTTGGCGCGTGGTGTTCGATGTGGGATTCAGCGGGAGCCAGCGTCGTCGGCGGAAGGGCGCGACTGTGCCGCTCGACCGGAATTTCTTTTATCGGCGGCGGCATCGGCGTTGGTTCGGATTCGAAAATGGTCGGGGAAAGTGTCTCCTCCTCAGTTTGCTTTTCGAACGCGTGCTCGGTTTCGAGAGTTCGTTGAACAAGATCCACAAATGCGTCGGAGAGAAATGGCTTTGCAATTTTTGCCACCACGTTCGGGAATCGGGCTGCCGTTGCGTTCATTTGCGCAACGTGACCCGACATCATTAACACCGGCACGTGCGCGGTCTCCGCGTTTTCCAGTAGTCGCTCGCAAAGTTCGTCGCCGTTAAAATCGGGTAAGCTGTAATCAAGAAGCACGAGGTCGGGAATCACGCGTTCGATTTCTCGCAGTCCCTCGGTAGCGCTGAGTGCAGTCGTAATTTGCAATTCCGGGTCCGCCGTCGTGAGAATGTCTTCCACGAAAATCAACAGCATCTCGGTGTCGTCGATCGCGACGATCGTCTTTCCAGGTTTCGTCGAAACCATTTCCGGTTCCGGCTCGCGTGCGTCGGAAACTTCTCCCGCAACTTCGTGTAACGCTTCGGCAACGACCGTCTGCCAGTTCGTGATCGTTCGAGGGGTGGAGCCGGACAATTTTTTCTCCCCGAGGCGCGGTTTCGACCAGTTCAGGATCTCGCGCAACGCATCTTCGCCTTTGAGTCTGCCGGCGACGGCATGCACGACCTGACCACTGGCGATATGGATTTCGCCCGTTCTCGTCCCTGAGCGTAGATCGAGAATGACGCTGGAATTGGCGGCGCAATGTGAAAGCACCACGTCAATCGCGTCGAGTGTGCCTAATGTCCCGCGACCTTCCTGTTCCCGCCACGGACCCAGCAAAGCCTGAACTGCTGCGCCAAACGCGGCGAGGTCAAACGGCTTTTCGACGAATTGAAGTGCGCCAGACGCGCCGCGCTGCGCTGCGATCTCGGCCGGAATCGCGCTTCCGATTACCAGAGCGCGCGCGTTTGGATGCGCGACGCGCATTTTTTCCAGGAAATTCGTTAGGCCAGCCCAAGGTGGATCGACATCAATAATGAAAAGCTCGGGCTCGAGATCGGCAGCCAGCTTCTCGGCTTCGGCAAGAGAGCGGGCGACTACGCCGGCATGTTGCGGAGCGAATTTTTTTAGAGCCGAGCTGATCGCCGCGGCCAGGGCATCGTACTCTTCGAGCAGAAGAATATTATGTTGCGGCAGATCCGCGGCGGGAGATTTACGACGAGCAGGCACTTGGGCAAGACCTCAAAATTTCTAGGGTACGACAAACCTAAATGGCGGGTCAAAGGGAAGCAGGCGCAGTTTGCGTGCCCTGCACTCGACTCTCAGTCTACTCGTAGCGCAGCGCTTCGATTGGATCCAGGCTGGCGGCGCGATACGCGGGATAAAGGCCGAATCCAATGCCGATCACCGAGCAAACGAGCAGTCCAGCAATCGCCCAACCATAAGGAAAAACCAGATCCACTTTCAACCAGGCGGCGAGGAGGTCTCCGACGATTATTCCAAGAATGATTCCCAAGATCCCACCGGCTTCCGAAATGAAGACTGCTTCGGTCAAAAATTGCCGCAGAATGTCTTTGCTGCGCGCACCGATCGATTTACGCACGCCAATTTCTTTCGTTCGTTCGGTCACGCTGACGAGCATGATGTTCATGATTCCGATGCCCGCGGCGACCAGCGCGATGAAACTGATCACGAACGCGCCCACCCGGACGATGCCGGCCACGGAAACAAACGCGCTTTTGAGCGAGTCGTTGGAATAAATCTCGAAATCGTTTTCCTGGTCTGCGCGCAAACCCCGCGCGATCCGCATCGCGCCAACGGCTTTGTCGAACGTCCCGTTGTAGGTTTCGGTCGAAAACGCCTGGGTCGCGATGTTTACAGTGCGTTTTGCCGAGCCGAAATCTTCGAAGAAGCGCGTGATCGGCATGATGCAGAGATTGTCCTGGCTCTGGCCGAACGCCGTTCCTTTCTCGGCCAAAACCCCGATGATCGTGTAAGTGTGCCCGCTGACGCGGACGACTTTGCCGATTGGCGTCTCGTGCGGAAACAAACGCTTCTCGACTATTTTGCCCACGACAATGACGTTGCGAGCAAGATCGACATCTTCGTCGTTAACATTTCTTCCGTAACCCAGCGTGTAGGCGTTGGCCGTCAAGAACCCTCGGTTCGCGCCGACAATGAGGAGATTCGGCGTCGTCTTCACTCCGTTATAAACCGCCTGGCCTTTTACTTCGTAGCCGAAACATTTCAGGCAAATCTCGCGGGCGTTTCCTTCCATTAACCGCTGATAATGCAACGCTTGCTGATAAGTAATGTTGCGGCGGTTCAGATATTTTTTCTTTATGTCGCCGCCGGCGCTCACGTTTGCCGGATACTTCGCAAACTGAAAAATGTTCGAACCGAGAAAACTAAGACCGTTCTCAATCGAATATTGGAGCGCGCCAATCGCCGTCATTACCGAAATGACCGAGAAGACGCCAATAGTGATACCAAACATCGTCAGGCCGGAGCGCAGCTTATTCACGCCTAACGAGCCTAGCGCCATCGTTATGGTTTCACTAAATCGCATGTCGATCTTCTATTCGTACCGCAGCGCGGTGACCGGATCGAGGCGCGAGGCCGACCACGCCGGGGCAAAGCCGGAGATTAAACCGGTCAACACCGAGACGATCATGCTCGCCATTACCAGTCCGAATGAAAACTGAATGGGAAACGACGGGAAGGCCTTGCCGATTCCAAAGCACATAAAATAAGCAAACGTCAGCCCGATAAATCCGCCGAGCAGACAAAGCGCGGTCGATTCGATCAGGAACTGCAACAAGATCGTGCGACGTCGCGCGCCCAGCGCTTTGCGTGTTCCAATTTCTTTCGTCCGCTCCTTCACGCTGACAAAGGTAATGTTCATGATGCCAATCGCGCCGACGAACAGCGAAAGCCCGGTGATGAAGAGGCCGGCGATAGCGATTGTGTTTTTCACCGGATCAAGCGTGCTCTTGAATGCCTGCTGTTCGTTGATCGAGAAGTCGTCTTTTTTTTCCGGCGGCAAACCACGCACGCGTCGTACGAGACCGGTCAACTCATCCTTCGCCTCGAGCAATTTGGTTTTGTCCTTCACCTTCACGCGCACGTCCGATTCGCTTTTCGCGCTGAAATATTTGTTAAATGCGGCCAACGGCATCGCCACCATTGAGTCCCAGCTGAACAACCCGAGAAATGTTCCCTGCCGGACGTTGACGCCCACGACTTTGAACAACTGCCCATTAATGAGAACGAATTTGTCGATCGGGCTCTCCGACGGAAACAAAGCATCAGCGACGTCGTAGCCAATCACGACAACCTGCGCACCACTGCGCGACTCGATTTCATTGAAGAAGCGACCTTCCTTACAGTCGATTGTCGATGTAACGATGAAATCCGAAGTGGTTCCGAGCGTGAAAACGTTGTCCACTGAGTTGCCGCCATACTTGATCGATCGCATCAAGTTCGAAGTCGGCACGGCGACGACCAGATTCGAGTTTGGCGTCGCGGCGATGATACGATTGATCCTCTCGGCGTATTCGGTCTGAATTTTTTTCCGGTCGCGATAATTCCACCAATCGTCAACCGGCTTCCAAGGCCATTGCGTCACGTAAAGGACGTCATCGCCGAGCACGGCCATACTTTTATCGAAGCCGACTTGGATTCCGCCAATCGCCGTGCCCATTAGCGTAACAGCGACGATCCCGATGATGACGCCGAGAGCGGTCAGCGTGGAACGCGTCATGTTAGACCGCATCTGCGCGTAAGCGATCCTCCAGCTTTCTTCGAGTTCGTAGAGAAAACGTTTCATGTCGTTTCTTTGATTGCCGATTAGCTTGCAGCCACCGATTCCAACCGGGGGACAAAAGTTTGTTCGTCGCTTTCAACCACGCCGTCACGCAAACGAATGGTGCGACGTGCGTGGGCGGCAATATCGCGTTCGT